>ENA-OOXJ01001212-OOXJ01001212.1-human-gut-metagenome-genome-assembly--contig:-NODE-1212-length-17566-cov-2.509337_pt1 | contig 17566 bp, 19 predicted proteins | sample MGYA00241587_ERZ501343 | MGnify/ENA primary metagenome ERZ501343 (study PRJEB25962, sample SAMEA2042918) | human gut metagenome | biome: human gut; feature: human-associated habitat; material: faeces... | reverse complement strand
GCAAGAAGTTCGGTGAGAATATGTATCTGGCACTGGGCATCGCCGCCGTGCTGCTCTGCTTCTGGTTTGTCTACACGGGCAAGCTGACTCCGCTGGAATTTATCTGGGCTCCCTGCGTCTATCTCTATATGCACGCACTGACGTGGCGCAAAATGATACAGATAGGTAGCGGTAAAAAGCTGAACAGCATACTGGGCGAGACGTCGCGCAATATGCTGTTCTTAGGATTACTGTTAGCGGTGGCGCTGAATTGAGAGGTTAGGGGTTAAGGATTAGCGGTTAGACCCTAATCCCTAAACCTTAACCCCTACCTCCATACATCTGTTCGTAATACTTCTGATAGTCACCGCTGGTCACATTATCCATCCATTCCTGGTTGTCCAGATACCACTGCACCGTTTTCTCGATGCCCTCTTCAAACTGTAGGCTCGGTTCCCAGCCCAGTTCACGTTGCAGCTTGGTAGAGTCGATGGCATAACGCATGTCGTGTCCCAGGCGGTCGGTCACATACGTTATCAGGTTCATGTCCTCCCCTTCCACTCTGCCCAGCAGGCGGTCTACCGTATTGATTACTACCTTGATGATATCAATATTTTTCCACTCATTGAAACCACCGATGTTGTATGTCTCGGCCACCTTTCCGTTGTGGAATATCACGTCAATGGCACGGGCATGATCCTCCACATACAGCCAGTCGCGCACATTCTCGCCCTTTCCATACACCGGCAACGGCTTGCGATGGCGGATATTATTGATAAACAGCGGAATCAGCTTCTCCGGGAACTGGTAAGGCCCATAGTTGTTCGAGCAGTTCGTCACAATGGTAGGCATCCCGTACGTATCGTGGTAGGCACGCACAAAGTGGTCGCTGCTTGCCTTCGAGGCCGAGTACGGGCTGTGCGGGTTATACTTCGTCGTTTCCCAGAAAAATTCCTCCCCATACGCCAGGTGATGCTTGCCTGACGAAGCCTGTGTAGTAAACGGCGGCTCAATGCCTTCGGGATGCGTCATCTCCAATGCGCCATACACCTCATCCGTTGAGATGTGGTAAAAACGCTTGCCCTCATACCGTTCCGGCAGCGACTCCCAATACACCTTGGCAGCCTGTAGCAGGCTCAACGTACCCATCACGTTGGTACGTGCAAAGGTAAACGGATCTTTGATACTGCGGTCCACATGGCTTTCCGCCGCCAGATGGATAATACCGTCCACCCCATACTGTTGCATCAGCTCCAGCATCCGGTCATAATCGCAGATGTCAGCCTTCACAAACACATAGTTCGGCTGCTTTTCCACGTCCTTCAGGTTGGCAAGGTTGCCGGCATACGTCAGCTTGTCCAGATTGATAATCCGGTACTCGGGATATTTGTTCACAAACAGGCGCACCACATGGCTGCCTATAAAACCGGCACCGCCGGTAATAATGATATTGCGTTTAAAAGACATGTTCGATGAATGGTTTGTAGCACCACAGAGGACACAGAGTCACACTGAGTGCTTTTTCAATTGGTGAATATTTATTTTACTAAAACTCCGTGTCACTCTGTGTCCTCTGTGGTGAACCGAAATGGTGACTCAAAATCCTTCAGCAACGAATGCTTCGTATCCTTCTCACTCAGCAGAGCCTTTTCAGTTGGTATCTGCCAGTCTATGCCCAGTGAATCGTCCAGAATGCTGATGCCTCCGTCCGCTTCCGGGTGATAGAAATTGTCGCACTTATACTGGAACACAGCCGTCTCGCTCAATACAGCAAATCCATGTGCAAATCCCTGCGGGATAAAAAACTGCCGGTGATTCTCTTCCGTCAGTTCCACTGCCACATGCTGCCCGTACGTAGGACTACCCTTGCGGATATCCACCGCCACATCCAGCACCGCACCTTTTACGCACCTCACCAGTTTGCTCTGTGCATAAGGTGGCCGCTGAAAATGCAGCCCCCGCATCACACCATACGACGACATGCTCTCATTGTCCTGCACAAACTGTATCTTACCGACTTTTTCGTCAAACTCCCGTTGCGAGAACGATTCAAAGAAATACCCTCTCGCATCCTTGAATATGCGTGGCTCAATAATCACCACGCCCTCTATACTTGTTTTTATTACTTCCATAAATTAAATTGAAAATTGAAAATTGAAAGTGGAAAATTGAAAATGACAATAATTGTTCTCCTGGCTTTATTCTGTCATTCTGAGCGTAGTGAAGAATCTCATTACCCTACCCTGCTCAAAATTCTTCATTTGGAGCGAAGTGACATTCTTCATTCATCATTTTCAAAGGTTTTCCTTCCCCGTCCGTTCCACCTCTTCCACAACCTGCATCAGATACTGTCCGTACTGGTTCTTCAGCATCGGCTGTGCCAGTTCGCGCATCTTCTCGGCTGTTATCCAACCTTTACGGAAAGCAATGCCTTCCAGACATGCCACCTTCAGCCCCTGACGCTTTTCAATGACCTCAATAAACGTCGAAGCCTCGCTTAGCGAGTCATGCGTACCCGTATCCAGCCAGGCAAAACCGCGTCCCAAGGTCTGCACCTTCAGTTCGCCGTCCTTCAGGAACTCCTGGTTCACCGTCGTAATCTCCAGTTCCCCGCGTGCCGATGGCTTGATATGCTTTGCAATCTCCAGCACCTTATTCGGATAGAAGTACAGCCCTACTACCGCGTAGTTTGATTTAGGCTGTTTCGGCTTCTCCTCAATGCTCAGACAGTTTCCGTCCCGGTCAAATTCAGCTACCCCGTAGCGTTCCGGGTCGCTTACCCAGTAGCCGAATACTGTAGCTTTGCCGTCTTCCTCTGCTGTGCGTACAGCTTCCTTCAGCATAGCGCTGAAACCGTTTCCATGGAATATGTTGTCACCCAGTACCAGGCAGGCAGCGTCATTCCCGATAAACTGTTCACCGATGATAAACGCCTGAGCCAATCCGTCGGGGCTTGGCTGTTCCGCATATTCAAAATGCACCCCGTAATCCGAACCGTCTCCCAGCAGGCGTTTGAATCCCGGCAGGTCATGAGGTGTGGAGATAATCAGTATCTCACGGATACCCGCCAACATCAGCACCGAGATGGGATAGTAAATCATGGGTTTGTCAAAAATGGGAATCAGTTGCTTGCTGATTCCTTTGGTGATGGGATACAGACGAGTACCGCTACCACCGGCTAAGACGATGCCTTTCATATTTTACTACATTTAGATTATTTTCTTAATGCTTTTTTATATAGCCAACTGCGGAGCTGATTGGGAGCTATGCGAACAGGAAAACGTGCCATGACATTCAGTATAAATTGCTTATAAGAAATTATATTCATATTAAACATTGTTTTCTGAAAACGATATTCATTCATCGCATATTTCCAACCACCACGGCGTTTAAACATATCGGGAGAAGTGCGAAAATAGAGTAAACTCTCTTGAATATTATAAAATTTGGCTCCGTTTTTTAACATTCTTACCCACAGATAGTAATCTTCAAACAGTGGGAAATGCTGATAACCACCAGCATCTAAAACTGCACTTTTTCTAAACATTACTACAGGATGATTAATAGGATTTCGGATTTTAGTATATTCCAAAATATCATTGTGCAGCTTTGGTAATTTACGAATAGATGTGACATTGTCTGTATTACCTTGGAATTCTTCTATCCAAGCTCCACAAACATCTATTTCAGGATGCTTTTGAAAGACTTCTATTTGTTTCTGAAAACGATATGGTTTCGCTATATCGTCCGTATCCATTCTAGCTATTAAATTATAAGAACAATGTTTTAAACCTTCATTTAAGGCTCTTCCAAGCCCTACATTTTTTTCTAAAGGTATGATTTTTAGTATAGAAAAATCCTTTTCATAGTCCTCTACAACAGTGTTTAAATCTTCTGTTAAAGGTCCATCCTTTACTAAAATAATTTCAGTAGGAAGTAATGTTTGAGAAAACAAACTATCAAGACATTGTTTCAAGTATAAAGAATGCTCTTTTTTATATAAAGATAAAAGGACAGAAAACATATTTTTCAGATTGTGTTGTTTCCTAGTAATTGAACTATTTATTAAACGCTTCTGTGTATACTTTTTTATACATTTCCTTAATTCTAGCGGGAGAGAATATACTATAAATTTGTTCAATTTGAACAGTATCTTGCATAATAATTGGAATAGAATTTAAAAAACTTTCATAATCTCCATAATTAAATATTTTAACCCCTGACAATCCATCTAAATAATCTGCAATTCTTACTTGATTACTAATTAAAATTGGGCAACCCCTTATTAAAGCCTCCATTGCAACTAAAGAAAAAGCTTCATATTTAGATGGAACAACTAGTACAGAAGCCTCATGATACAATTGTTCAAGTTCATAGTCACTGATATTAGTATGCTGAATAAAATCTTTTCTTTGTAGAATTCCATTGGTTACACAATGTACTTCATATGTGTTTATCGGTAATTGATATAAATGATCAATGCCCTTATTATTGTCATTTCTACCTACGAATAATATACATTTTTCTTTACGTTTGATTCCTGTATATTTGTTTGGAGTATTAATCCAATGTGGTATCATCACATAATGATATTTTCTAAAAAAATAGCTATCATCATTATTTAGTGTTATGATTGTACTAATTGAATTTAAAAATGGTCTAATAAAAAATGAATAAAATAATTTACCACAAAAAGGGTTGTTAATATATTTAAACGGGTGAAAATGAGGGCTAAACACTACATTTTTATTCAAAATAGTAGAAATTAAAAAAACTTGGAAAACACATGGATGTAAATATCCATGAATATGAATTATATTAGCATCCGTTTTTTTAATTCTATGGTATAACTCTTTCCAATTATAATAATGATGATAGCTATTTTTTTAGAAAATATTTATTAATTATAGGAATCTTGTTTATTGAAATATCATCTAAGTAACGAATTGAAATAGAATTATCATTATCAAATAATTTTATTAACGATTTGCAGTGCCGCTCAATTCCACCATTAATCTCATTATGACCAGCACTTATAATCAATACTTTTATCATATTCTTGAAACGTATTTATATGAATCAGCATAATTTAATAACGAGTGAAAAATTTTCAAATTCTTTATCCCCCATATAGTATGTTTAATTAATGATATAAAAGCTGTTATTCTCCAACTATAATCATTAAGGCAATTCTTTTTAAAATAAAGCATACGACTACGTTCCATATGGGTTAATTTAAAAAGATTTGAAGGCATAGATTTATTTAATAAATGAATTATTTCAACATAAGGATACACAAAGATTTTTCCACCTTTTTTTCTAATTCTATTACATAAATCAGTTTCTTCAAAATATAAAAAATAATCTGTATCAAATCCTCCTGATTCAACAAATGATGTTCTCCTAACAAACATAGAAACACCAACAATATGATCTACTTCTTTTATTTTATCAGGTTTTATTGCTATGTAGTATGATAATTTATTGTTCCATATCTTTTTAAAAAGATATTTAAGCTTGAAAAAACTAAAGACAAATGATAATATAGATGGAAAATTCCCATATGTTACTTGAGGTTTATAATCAGGATATATAATAAAAGGAGTAACAGCGGATATATCATTATTACTATTCATATATGAAATTATAGGTGAAAAAATATCAGATATAACTACTGTATCAGTATTTAGAAATAATAAATATTTGGATTGCCTTGCATAATGTACTCCTATATTATTAGCAGCACCAAATCCTAAATTTATATCGTTTTGAACTATATATACATGAGGATATAAATTCTTTATCGCTTCAACTGAACCATCATTTGAATTATTATCAACTATTATTATTTCATATTGTATTGAACTAGGAATTTTCTCATAAATACTGTGCAGGCATTTTAAAGTTAAATTTCTAGTATTATAGCTAACAAGTATTATTGTAAGATCTATCATTTGCTAATAATTTAATAGGTGATTATGAAAAATATTCATTAAAAATACAAATGTTGAAATAAAAACAACAGAACATTTGCCTAAGTATTGAGGTTTAAAAATACGATATAAACATGGTATTAAGAGAATTTCTACCACACCTAATAATTCGCTGATTCTAACTGCAAGTACTGGCATATTAGAAAATAAAGCATATGTTGAAATTGATATAATATAGATTTTTATTAATAATATAGAGAGCGGATAATTCTGTTTAATAATATCTATTTTAGATAAAAGTAATAGAGCTAAAACAACCTTCAATAATTGAACTACATTAAAAATATTTAAAGTTGAATTTTGTACATATACGTTTTTTTCATATGCATCAAAAATATTTTGGATAAACGAAATATTGAAAATTCTTATATAGTTTACAATATCAAAATTGAGCAATACTAAAATATAGCATGCTGGTATCAACATAAAATAGAACAGTTTATTAATCTTTTTATTATTAATTAGAAAACACAATAATAAAACTATTGATGAATAATGAAACAATATAGAGATTGAAATTAACAGAAATGCCTTTTTCCTTTTATTGATATGTATAAAATATAATGCAATTAAAAATAACGCTCCAGCTATAGAAACACGCATTTGAATCATATCATGAAGTAGGTAAAAATTTGCTATGTAGATAAGAACCGAAATCCAAAATGAAATACTTAATTTATGTATAATCCATAATTTCAATGAAATGCCTAATAATGAATAAAAAGCGACAATTAAAATAAAATTTCCCGAATAAGATTTAATGATGTGAGATATAAAAACAAATGACGGTTCCATTCTCAACGAGCCAATTTCAAATGCGGTTTTATAATCTTGATAATCTAACATCGTCTCAGGACGAAATATAGATATGGCTACCATGAGAAGGAAAAGGATACCTATTTGCGTATAGCATTTTTTATGATCCTTATAGTAAAAAAAATTAATTAATGAGAAAATATATAGAATAATTACCGGTACAACCATATTATTATATCCATCAAGAAAAAGATACACAATATTATTCCCACTATTTACTACATCATAATATTTAGCTTGCAAATATAGAAGTTCGTTATAGACCACATAAAACTATTTCTTTTTAGAACTCCAGTGTGTAGATGTTTGAATATGATTTTTATAATATATATCCTCTTCAGAAGGATTGGAAGAATCTTGATACCATGGAAGATGTTCTGCTAAATATGGATATCCTGTTCGAATATGTAATACATAAAAATTTGCAGGTCCAATAACATATGGACGATAAAGAGCAAATGTTGTATCAATTGCAGCAGCAAATAAATTTTTAGAAATTTCCTTCTTATAATATTGCTTTTCCCATTCAATAACTTCTTGTTTACAACTGTAATGATCGGGGAGATTATCAATACGCAATCCAAATCCAACCTTCTCAGCATTTTTGTATTTCATCATTATTGAATAAAAGTATTCTATATAATCTGATGGAGTAAAATCTGCAGGGACTACATCTGAGTCTGTATAAACATAGTATTTGCCTTTAAACAATTTATATAATCCACTTTTCCACAGCGACAAATATCCCCAATTCTTTTTTAATAAAAAAACTTTATATGGAATTTGCTTATAATATTCAATTAGAGGCTTATAGGAGGAGTTGTTATCGATTATATATATATTGTTGTATCCACTTTGTTCTAATTTAGATACTAATATTCTTAAGCAATCTAAATGATTAAAATTATTAATAATAATTGGAATCTCCTTTATGTTTGTAACTGGAATGGCAAAATATGTCCACAACATTCTCCTATAACAGGAACGAATTTTATTGCGTATATAACCAAAAATATTTTTATTCATAATTATTAATGAAAGGGCAAGACATTATAATTGATTTATAATCTACTACAGGTGGAGTATATAGTTTTTGTAAAGATAAAAGTGAAGACATGCTATATACTTTATTATAAAGAAATGGCTCTATATTATCATTACGCCTTACGGATAGTAAATAATCTTTATATTTAAAATCCTGCCCATATATTTTATCAGAAAATTTACACCAAATATTTGGCTTATTGTAAGAATCTGATAGGATTAATCCGTGCAATGAGCTAGATATAATAAATTTGCAAGATAAAATCTGATCAATTATGTTTCTCCAATCTTCATACTCATGAAAGTTTATCACCAAAATATCATTAGAATTATTTATTGAACGCAAAATAGGGTTATTGAGGTCTACATAATGTGGAATTATTCCAAGTTTATATTTAATTTGAACATTTGGTCTATAATATTTTGACAATAGTAAAGCTGGATCTCCATATATTTCTGGACATTTATATCCATTTTTTAGTAATAATTTTCTAGTTAAAGGACCGCGAACTGAGCAAATTTGCTTAAAGTCAAAGTCTTTTCTTAAAGAATCGTCAATAGCTCCACTGCCCCAAATTATTGTATTTTTGTCAGCAGATGATATTATGCTGCCAATGCACGAGTATGTATTCTTTTTTAATATATGTGATAAAATTGAATATTGATATGGAATAATCTTGGCGGATGTGATTAAAGGGAGCATAAATAAGTTTAAGTCATCACCTAGATTATATTTCCCAAGTTTTCCTTTATCATTCAATGGGAAAAAGCCCTGAATTACATAACAATTTGTATTACATAATTCGATCAGCAGATATTTTATGTAATAATAAAACTTATAGAACCAATGTTTTGACATTATACACATAATAGTCTAATTCGGTAAAAAATATTTATTAAAAATAATTCTAATGTTAATAATGGACTTTTAATTTTATGTATTTTTTTTGCAATTAATCTATTAGTTTTATACCAGTCTATTTTTATCAATAACTTTTTATATTCTTTATATTCAATATATTTCTTTTTAAAAGCAGTTTGTGTGTCAATGATATATTGATCAGATATTTTATTCGTGTCAAGTTTAAAAATATTATCCAACGACGACATATTTGTATTATGAATTCTATATTGTATACCGGGCTTAGCAACATATATTATACCATTTAATAGCATACATCTATATCTTAAAGTGCTATCTTCGGTTGGACAATTACCATTTAAAAGACCAAAATTAGATATTACTTGTCTTCTTATAGCTAAGCCTGTACCATTTATCATAAATGAATAAGTGCTCAAATATGCTTTAGATAGTTTATATATTTGTGTTTTTCCTAAATTCCTTGGCTCATATTCGTTACCAAAACTATCTATTTTAACTATAGGAAATAATAAACCACTCGTATTATAGTTTTTAAAATAATGTACAGTATTTGAAACTCTTTCAGGTAATGAAATATCATCGCCTGCTGCCAATATAATATAATCTCCTTTTACATATTTAGAGAAAACATTATTGACATGGGGTACAAGCCCTAAATTTACAGGATTCTGTACAACTGTAACCTTATGTTTCCCTTTATATTCTGAAACTATATTTTTTATAATTTCATAAGTTGAATCCGTCGAACAGTCATCGGATATTATAATTTCGAGTGAAGAATACTTCTGTTGCAAAGCACTTTTAACAGCATATTCTACATATGCTTCCTGATTGTATGTAAAAATACACAATGAAACAAGTGGAGTATCTTGATGCATTTTCAATCTAAATAAAATTATATATCATGTATGACCATAACTTAATAACAAAAGAATAATAATAGTCCATTATTCTTTTGTTATTAAGCCACTAAGATATTATTTAATGCCATTTATTTAATAAATCAACAATTCTATTTATCTCCTTTTCCGTCATCACCGGACTCATCGGCAAGCTCAATTCCTCATTATGTATCTGTTCCGTGATAGGGAACAATAAATTATTCCATTCCTTATAACACTCCTGTTTGTGTGGTGGTATCGGGTAATGAATAACAGTTTGAACTCCATTATCAGACAGATACTTTTGCAATTCATCACGACGTTTGCAACGGATGGTAAATATATGGAACACATGTGCATCCCAATCTTTCACGATAGGAGTAATAATGTCCGGATTAATAATACTGTCAATGTAATACTTTGCGATTTGTTTACGAATCGCATTATCATCATCCAAATGTTTCAATTTTACAGCCAAAATGGCAGCCTGAATTTCATCCAAACGGCTGTTGCGGCCTCTATATTTGAATACATATTTCCGTTGCGAACCGTAATTAGCCACAGCACGTACTATCTTGGCTAGTTCCTCGTTATTTGTAGTTACTGCACCGGCATCACCTAACGCACCTAAATTTTTACCGGGATAGAAACTATGTCCCGCCGCATCGCCTAAAGAACCAGTACGACGTCCATTGAACTTACATCCATGCGCCTGCGCATTATCTTCTACCAATTTTAGGCTATACTTCTTACACAATTCTCCTATTTTATTAGTATAAGCACATTGACCATACAAATGGACTATCAAAATCGCCTTGGTGCGTTCTGTAATTGCTTCTTCAATCTTACTGTCATCTATCTGGTAAGTTTCGATGCTTGGTTCTACCAATACCGGTTTTAAACCATTTTCCGAAATAGCCAAGATAGAAGCAATATAAGTATTGGCCGGTACAATCACTTCATCACCCGGTTGCATCACTCCCATCTCTACATAAGCACGGAATATCCAAATCAAGGCATCTAAACCATTTGCACAGCCAATTGTATATTTGGTACCGATATATGCTGAATAATCCGCTTCAAATTGTTCATTTTCTTTTCCTTGAAGGTACCAGCCGGAATCTATTACGCGGCTAACCGCACTATGAATTTCTTCAGAATATTTCTGAGTAACTTTTTGTAATTCTAGGAATTTTATCATCGTATTCTAAATTTAAATAGTTCCATTATCTACTCTAAATTCTACACCAGTAATACTGCATGCTGCATCTGATAAAAGGAATGCAACAGTCTCTGCAACAGACACGACACTGGTCGCAGATTTTAATGAGGTCCTCTTATAAATTCTATTTTTCTGTTCATTAGATAGTGTAGAACTCATTGTAGTTTCCATAAATCCTGGAACTACGACATTACTTCGAATACCCAATTCTCCCCATTCACGCGCAGTATCTTTAGAGAATGCCTCAAGAGCACCTTTGCTGGAAGCATACATCGCTAATCCTTTATAACCCGTATGAGCAGAAATTGATGAAATATGTACAATACATCCTTTCGTATGATGAAGCAACATATTTCGTATTGCATACTTTGTTATCATCATAGGGGTAAAAACATTTACAGCATACATTGCTCGCAATCTATTCAAATTAAGATTGGTTACAATATCATCATAAGCCATTGCTGCATTATTTACATATCCATGCAATTGAATATTATTGTTTATAAACTCTTTAAATACACTTTTATGGACATTATCACTGTCACTCAAATCTATACTCTTAAAAAACAAGTTATTCTTAAATTCGTTTTCCAAGCTTTTAAATTCATCTGTATGAGAACGAGCTATGCCATACACTGTATGACCCTGCTTTAACAATACTCGACATATTTCAAGTCCCACTCCCCTTGAACAACCTGTAACTAAATAATTCATGATCTTTTTAATTTTCCAGTTCTAGTCAATGTAAATGAATCTACAAACTTTATTTTCCTAGGTATCTTAAAATCCTGCAATTCATCTTTCAGCAAACGCCGGATATCTAACTCGGTTAAGATTACATCATTGCCCAATTGTACCTCAGCACAAAGTATATTACCAAGCACAGAGTTAGGTTTACCATATACCAATGATTGCCGAACACCGTTTATAGAATTAATAGCGGATTCTACTTCCCCTGGATTAACTTTGTAACCTCCCACATTGATTAACTCATTCTTTCTACTTCTAAATTTAAATGTGCCTTCTGCTCTATTAACCCATTCTATCAAATCTCCGGAATGATAAAAATCACCATCCAGGTGAAAACTATCCGAACGACCTAACAAAGAACGATGGATTAGCAATTCATCATCAACTACCTTAAACTTATCTCGTATGGCAAGTGGTATTTGGAAACAATCACCTTTAGCAGCAAATAAAGAGCCTGCTTCTGTTGATGCATATACATTGTTTATTTTTGCAAACGGGAATATTAAATGTATCATTTTATACAAATAATCATCACTCTTTTCTCCTCCAAGCGTAACACGCTGTACAGACGGATACGATTTCTCATAGGGTAATAATAATCGATAAAATGTTGGAGTAGCTGAAATATGAGTAATTGAATGTTCTTCTATTTGCTGATAAACCTCATTGCGAGAATGCCTAAAAATATTTACCAACATATTCTTATTTGCAAATGCCTGAAAAAACACTTGCAATCCAGCCATATGAGTTGGATTATAGGCATATCCCCAAATCTGACCAAGATATTTTATACCACTACGTACGGAACGTGTCAATGATTGAACGGTATGAATAACTTTTTTAGGCTGACCTGTTGTTCCAGAAGTAAATATTGTTATTTCTGATGTAGAAGCAAATATAGCCGTAATTACATCATCAATACAAGTATAAGATTGAGATTTTAGCTGTTGTATCCTATTAATGCTAGATACATCAATCCCGTATAATTCAGACGGATTTAAATCAGAATCAAGCAAAACCAATGGTTGGTTATTGCTTAAGGCTTTAATCAGGTTTGCAAAATACCCAAATAAGTCATGAGTTTTCAAGAAAGGAATGTAGTCATCCTGACACACTGTTTTTAGTAAAAAATCATAACTATATGATTGCTGATCATTCAGTAAAAATACGGCCATCTCATTATTTGTTTTCTAGTTTAGAATAAATTTCACCAACCGTATTAACCAAACCATCCTCAAATATATCTATATCAAACTCATCCTCTATTCGTACTGTTAATTCTGCCAAATCAAAAGAATTAAAATTCAAAGTATCTCTTAAAGAATCAGCAGGTTGTATTGAAGATAATAATGGTAAGCCATTTGTTTGCCTAATTGAATTAATAATTTCTAAAATTTTCGTTTCCATACTTTCTATAAATCTAATTTGTTTTTCCAATTTTCAAAACCACAATTTTCCCATGGCATTCCTCTTTTAAAATGATATGGCCAAGGATAATGTCTTCTTTTAGTTTCCAAGTCAAATAGTGGGGCTTTACTTAAAGTGCAAATTCGTTTTGCAGGAGAACCTGATATAAAAGAGTCATCTTCAAAATATCCCTCAACAGTTGAATTGGCCCCTACTAAACTGTTAGCTCCAATTACAGTTCCGGGTAATAGAACTGCTCCTGTTGCAATTTGCGAATAGTTCCCAATTTTAACTCCTATTAGTATATTAGAGGGGGGGGTTGGATCATTTGTTAATATAGAAAAAGGATATAGGAATACAAAATCTCCAATCTCTGATTGTTGTCCAATATTTACATAACTGTGCATACGGACATAATTACCTATTTTACAGTATCCTTGAATATCTGTATATGAGCCAAAAGAACAATGCTTTGCCGCTTTAGTATATTCTCTAACAGTAACCCGGTGTCCTGTTTGCAGAAAATCTCCCAAAGAACTTCCCGCATAGAAAATAGAATGGCTCCTAATTAAACTATTTGCACCAATTAGTAAAGGTGGATTCTCATAATTCGAATTGGAATAATAATTATTAAGAGGTTCACCTAAAACGCAATCATTACATATTACAGTGTTATCACCTATGGTAACATTATCATAAATGATTGTATTATCTCCAATCCTAACATTATTGCCTATTATTGCCTTGCGACTTATCTGAACATTGTAGTTATTAAATTTCATAAAGACAATTTTTTGTACGACATAAAAATATCATAGTCCCTTATATAATCTTCTTCATCATATCCATGAGATGCTAATACTAAACAAATGGCTCCCGACGAAAATCCCTGTTCGGCAGCCCAAATACCGGGTGGTATATGCAGACCATAAAAAGGACGATTCAAAAGAACTGTACGTTTGTTTATCCCATCATCCAACACAACTTCATAACTACCACTAGCAGCAATCAGAAACTGATGACATTCTTTATGCGCATGAGCTCCACGCGCTTCACCACCAGGTATATCATAAGTATAGAATACCCGCTTGATATCAAACGGAACATTGATATTACCGTGAATAGGAGTAATATTTCCTGCCCGATTTTCTATTTTCGGTAACTCTATAACAGAACAATCATATACGGTTACTTTGCCCATAGTAATTTTCTTTTTAAATATTTGGTTATAGGAATTTCATAATAACTATATACAAGATAACTGGCAAATAAGACAAGTATAAACACAACCAACATTTCCAATTGCCACATTACTTCTAAATTAAGTTTATGAAATATAGCCTGAAGAATGATTATTGCCAATTGATGAATCATATAAAAGCTAAAGCTAAATCCACCCAGAAAAACCAAATATTTCATATTTAATAATTGGGATAGTACTCCTCCCGATTTTCCAAACAAGGCAAACAATACAATTAATCCAGGTATGACCAACCACCATAAAAATGCGGCATAATATCTCAATTCGATATGAGGAACTATCATTATGGCAATAATTAAAACCAATATAACAACTACTTCAATGATACTCTTTGTTATAAAAGGAAAAGTCTTAATTCTTTCTGCAAATTTTGTTTCTACTAATTTTTGATAGAATTTGTATGTCAACATACCAATAAAAAAATCTACCAAACGAAAAACCGGTGAAATATAGAGTAATGCATGGCAATATGATTTTGGAATTAATATCATAAAAAGTAAATAAAATAATATAGTTATATAAAGCCAGTATTTCAATTTTTTCTTATCAGAATGCAGGAAATTAATTAATATCGGAAACATTGCATAAAAAAATAACATATCTGATAAGCACCATGAAACTGCATTACCGCTAAAATATATAGAGTTAACTGGAATCCAACTTTGTATCAAAAATATATTAGGCAATAATTTTATATAATCCAATATACCATAATGCAACACATGAATTGATATAAAACCTAATAAACATAACAGGTGTAGAGGATAAAGGCGAATTAACCGTTTTAAGAAATAAGACTTTCGTTGAAAATTAGGTTGAATAACTTTTTCACTATATCCGGCTGACATTACAAAGCCACTGAGAATCATGAAAAAGGCAACTCCACAAGATCCACCTGCATAAAAAAATCCCTCACCATTTACTGGATAGTGATGAAGAAATATCATGATTGCAAAAATAAAACGTAAAGATTGCAATGAATCAATCATAAATTCGCTAAATTCACTTTTGATACAAATTCTTGATAATCATAGATATAATCTTCCGCATTATAAACAGTAGAAGCCAATATCAAAGCCAAAGAATTCGTTGAAAAATTATTCATCTCACGCCACAACCCTTTGGGTACATAAAGTCCGTAATAAGAACGGTTTAAAGAATACGTTTTTCGTTCTTTTCCATCATCCAAGATGACATCAAAACTACCCGAAAGGGCGACAATAAATTCTTCGTTTTCTTTATAAGCGTGCCCTCCACGCACTTCGCCACCGGGTACATCGTATATCCAATAAGTACGTTCGATTTTAAAAGGAATATTCTTTAATTCTTCTATAACCGACAAATTGCCACGTTTGTCCAATATCTTTGGCAAACTGATTATTTCAGCTTTACTTTCCATAGATTAAAAGCTTTCGAAAAATATATAACATCATTGATAAATATGCGATATAGTTAGCTAAATATGCTTGCGTGATACCCACAACTCCATTAAAATGCATGAAACAAAACCCCAACCCTACAAATAGGAAAGTAAAAGAAATCTCTGTAAATATATACCACTTTGTCATGGCTTTAGCTACCATTAGAAATGCTAATAGCCAACTGGTAATCTTAAAAAAATCTCCTAACAGCTGCCAGATAAAAAGATTCTCCATCGGTAAAAACTCAGAAGTAAACAATATCTTGATAACTATATGGCGTAACAAATACACCAGTGTGAAACCGGTCAACAGACAAGGTATGATTACTTTATAAGAACGTAAGATTTCATTACGTAATTCCCTTTTATCAGTCAGTTCTGATAACCGGGGTAAATAATATACGCTAAAAGATGTCGTAATAATCATCAGATACATGTTGGAAATACGGTTCATTGCTTCCCACCAACCTGCTTCAACCGCAGATATTTCAGAAATGACATATCCCCGTAACAGCATTTGCGATATTGGACCAACAGAAGCTGCAGTGAGTGTCATTAACGAATATCGTAGATATTTTTTTGCCAAATCGTTATTCAATTTTTGTTTGAAATATTCATATTTCAACCATGGCATGTTACGAATCATCCATAGCGAAATAAACAACATAATACTTTGAAAAGTAACCGCACTGATCAATGCTCCTTTCAACTCCCAAAGTAAAACTAACGAGAGGGTAAATGCCAATCCGATAATACTACCTGCAATGTTAACTTTTACATACTGTTTAAACTCTTTAAATCCGTTGATTACAGAAGTAAGTCCCATATTTAACGCATACAGTAGAATAGTAAATCCGAATATAATAAATACATATCCATATTCAGAAGAAAGCATTACATATTCGCTTAAAAAAGAATGAAACAAGATCAGCCCTACTCCTACAATCAAAGAACAGCAAACCGTTATTCGCAAAGCTGTGGATAGACAATCTTTTACTTTACTTTTGTCTTCTTTATATTCTGCTATGTATTTGGTTATTCCACTATTTATACCACCGGTTGATAACGAAAGAGCTATTGTCGCAAAATTATTCAGTTGTCCTACCAATGCTACACCAGCAGGACCAATGATACTGGCAACGACTTTTACACTAACAAGCCCAGTAAGCATACGCACCAATGTGGATATGGCTGTAAAAGAGAATACTTTTACAATATCTAATTTAGATGTGCGACGTAAAAGTTGAAATATTTTATTGTGATAAAAACTACTCATTCAATACAATTTGTATTTCATTGTTAATCCCTTTTATCCTACCTTGCCAAACTTGTCACCCCTTATACACACATTCTTACGCGCGCGCGAAGGTTATTGTTAAATTTATTAACAATAGCATGTATAAATTTCCCTATATAATAGTTAGTATAAGTCATGTCAACTTTGTCAACTCGCCCTGTGGCAACAGTGAAACCGGGATGGAGACAGGGACGATTCACACCGTCCCTGAGACGCGCAGGCAATGGTTATGCCCCACGGGACCGGTGATCAGCTTCCAGACTACAGTAAAGCTCTGCAAGGAACTGATCAAGGGGAAAACGCGTACTGTAACGACAGGCTTCCAGGTAAACTCGAAGCACGGCGTAATAGGCATACAACTGATGCTCTGCCCTTTTTTTCCCCGTTTGTAGGTGGACTCTGACAGACCCGCCATCAATGCCACCTCTCTGTTGGTCAACAAATGCCCGTTTACGGGAACCAGGCGTTGCAACAACCGGATGTATTCGCCCAGATGGGGCGAAGTATAATCTTTAATTGGCATATACAATTCTCTTGTTAAATTAGACATTGGGAATTGTACGCAACAGCTCTGCTAAGACATGTTAAATTTACTAATTTTCACACATTTTGG
>ENA-OOXJ01001211-OOXJ01001211.1-human-gut-metagenome-genome-assembly--contig:-NODE-1211-length-17572-cov-3.893075_pt1 | contig 17572 bp, 15 predicted proteins | sample MGYA00241587_ERZ501343 | MGnify/ENA primary metagenome ERZ501343 (study PRJEB25962, sample SAMEA2042918) | human gut metagenome | biome: human gut; feature: human-associated habitat; material: faeces... | reverse complement strand
AAGCGCAGCGGGGATTTAGAATGTCGATAAGGTGGTAACATTACGTCACCGATAAGGAAGCGTGAGGGAAAATAAAGAAGGATGTCCCCCACTGTTAAAATCGGCAGCTATTGAAGCGTTCATGAAGCTTCAATAGCTTAGGCAATAGAGGCGAAAAGCCCTTTTCGAATCAAAGCAATTCCCGCAGCGCATAAGCCGCTGCGGGAATCCTTGCGTTTTGGGTTTTACAGGCCGAAGCCGGGGATGTTCAGTTCACCGGTAAGGCTCTGCATGCTGCTCTCCATGGCGTCCTCTGCCTGGCGCATGGCCTCGTTTACGGCGGAGATCACCAGGTCCTGAAGCATTTCCACGTCCTCGGGGTCCACTGCCTCCGGCTGGATGGTCAACTCTGTAAGCTGGCGCTTGCCGCTGACCGTGGCCTTCACAACACCGCCGCCTGCGGTGGCAGAGAAGGTGGCGTTTTCCACATCGGCCTGAGCCTTTTCCATTTCCTGCTGCATCTTCAAAATCTTTTGCTGCATTTGCTGCTGCTGGCGCATCATGCCGGCGCCGCCGGTGAATCCGCCTCTTGCGCTGTAACCTTTTGCCATTTTGCTACGCTCCTTATTTGATGTTAAAATTGTCCAGCCGGTCGCCTTCAACCAGCAATTCGTTCATGCGGTCTGTACCTGCAGGGGCCGATTCCCAGGGAGGGATCTGCTCCGAATGCGGCTGTGCCTGCTTCGATATACCTTCGGGGGCAGGCGGTGTAGTATTTTTCTGCTTGGGTGCAGATGGCGTACTATGATGTTTTTCGGATTTCTGCACGGTTCCCAGGGTAAAAACCAGACGCACCGGACAGCCGGCTTCTTTTTCGGTGACGCGACAGAGAACCTCATTGACCTCCGGACAATCCAGGTAATTTTTTACCATCTCGTCTCGGCAGACAACGGTCAGCACGCCGTCTGACAGCGTACCGGAGGCACCATTGAGAAACACGCGTTTATCCACCCGCAGGGCAGCCTTGTAATGCTCCTTCAGCCGATCCCAAATACCGCTGTCGCCCCCTGCGGGGGAGGTCTTTGGCTGAGGGACGGGTGTGATCGGCTCCGGCTTTGGGGCTTGTGCCTGGGGAGCGGGATCAGCCTTGGGCTCCGGTTTGGGAGATGCAGGAGCTGTTGGGGCAGGGGACTCCGTCCGGGCCGGCGCTGCGGGGGCCGGGGGAGGGGCCTGGGTCTGCGGCGCAGCCGGTGCCGCAGGGGCAGCGGAGATCGGGACCGCAAGACCCTTGGCGGCCGCCTTTTCCAGCCGCTCCAGGCGGGCGGTGAGGGCGGACAGGTCACCGCAGAGGCTCTCGTCGCACAGCTTCATAAGGCAAAGCTCTGCCTCCGTGCGGAGACTACTGCTGCCGTTGAGGGCGGTTTGGGTCTGCCCCAGCACATCAAGCAGATATATAAGCCGATGGCCGCTGGCTAATTCACCCAGAGCGGCCAGGGTGTTTTCGTCATACAGCCCCGTCAGCAGGGCTGCACCCCCCTGGGGAGCGGTGCGACGAATCAGCAGATCCCGGCCCAGATCCGAAAGCTCCCGCAAAAGGGCCGCAATATCCTTACCGTCCCGGTAGAGCCTGTCAAAATGCAGCAGCGCATCCTGGGTGCTGCGCCGGAGAATAAACTCCATGAGCTGAGCGGTTTGCACGCCGCCTGCCAGCCCCAAAAGCTCCAGGATCGCAGCACTGTTCAGTGTACCCTCAAAGCTGCGGCACTGGTCCAGCAGACTCAGCGCATCCCGCATGGCGCCGTTTGCCATCCGGGCCAAAATGTCCGCTCCGTCGGGGGAGAGGTCGATGTGCTCCTCCCCGGCGATATAGAGCAGCTGCCGGGCGATGTCCTGAGGGAGGATCCGCTTAAAGGAAAAGCGCTGACAGCGGGAAAGGATGGTGGCCGGGACCTTGTGCAGCTCCGTGGTGGCCAGGATGAATACCAGATGCTCCGGCGGCTCCTCCAAAATCTTCAGCAGGGCGTTGAAGGCCGGGGTGGAGAGCATATGCACCTCATCGATAATGTATACGCGCTTTTTCAGCACCGAAGGGGTATACACCGCCTCCTCCCGAAGGGCCCGAACATTATCCACACCATTGTTACTGGCGGCATCCAGCTCGGTGATGTCCAGGAGCTTGCCCGCATCAATGCCCCGGCAGGACTCGCATTGGTTGCAGGGAGCGCCGTCCACAGGATGCAGGCAGTTGATGGCCTTGGCCAGGATCCGGGCGCAGGTGGTCTTGCCGGTACCCCGGGTGCCGGTAAAAAGGTAGGCGTGGCCGGTGCGGCCCTCAGCCACCTGACGCTGGAGGGTATCGGTGATGTGCTGCTGACCGACTACCTGGGAAAAGGTGATGGGCCGCCACTTGCGGTAAAGTGCCTGATACATGGACCTGCCTCCCTTAATAAAAGCATCGCGGAGCTCGCGTCCGCAGGCGCGAAAAAACGAACCTTTTGGCAAAAACTTGTTTTGGAATTTTCACTAAAAAGGATAGTCCTCCCCATGAAGCCACAGAGCCGGCGCCCTTGCGGCACATGGATGATCCCTCTTAATGCTGCTCGGTTCCCCGCCTGACATGATTCGTGGGTATCCATTGCGCAAGACCGGCTCCGCAGCTTCACACGGAGGACTGTCAATAGATTCATTTTACTACAAGTTGGGGCGTTTGGCAACAGGAAAAAAGAAGATGTGGGTGTAATCACAAAAAATTCACAAGGGAAGCCTTGCATTTTTTGAAAAATGGGATAAGATAAATAGGATAAGAGGGATGCCATGGCACAAGAAGTGCGGTGGGGGCGGGACGATGTAGGCATCGTCCTCTACGCACCGTTTAGCGATAGAAATTCGTAGGGCGCGATGACCCTGTTGCGGTGCCCAAAATTTTTGCGCTGCCTTACGGCGAACGCTTAAAATTTTGACCGCGGCCACTCGCTCATCTCGCTTCATCCGCCACCGGCGGCGCTCGATTCGCTCCCCACATCGCGCCGCGCGGCAGACGCAGAGGGCCGCCCTGTTAGGACGGGCAGCACAAGCGTGGAGCGTGTCGCGGTGGATAGAGTTGGAGACAATGCGAAAGCACGAAACGGATCTGAACTGTTTTATTCGCAGGGCCGAAAGGCCCCGATACATTCCGCACCACGCCCGCGTAAGGAATCCAAAAACATTGATTTTGGCGGTGTTCTTTGGACACCTTCTGTCGCTGGTGACAGAAGGTGCCCCGCCGGAGGCATTTGCGCAACAAGAGGTGCGGATGACCCTGTGAAATTCGTTTATACATTATGTTTTTACATATAAAAGTCAGAAAGGAAGCACGATTTATGACTAAGATTGATATTGTGTCCGGCTTTTTGGGCGCAGGGAAAACCACGCTCATTAAGAAGATGCTGTCGGAGGCCTATCAGGGTGAGAAGCTGGTACTCATTGAAAATGAATTCGGGGAGATCAGCATCGATGGCGGTTTTTTGAAGGATGCCGGGGTGCAGATCAGCGAGATGTCCTCCGGGTGCATCTGCTGCTCTCTGGTGGGCGACTTTGGCCGGGCGCTGGTGGATGTGCAGAAGCAGTTCAGCCCGGATCGCATCCTCATTGAGCCCTCGGGCGTGGGGAAGCTGTCCGATGTGATCCTGGCGGTGGAGAACACCGTGAAAGATGTGCCGGAGATGAAGCTGAACAGCTTTGTCACCGTGGCGGATGCCTCTAAGGTAAAGGTATACATGAAGAACTTCGGTGAGTTTTACAACAACCAGATCGAGACCGCCGGAACCATCATTCTCAGCCGCACCCAAAAGGTCAGCCCCGAGAAGCTGGAGGCTGCCGTGGCCCTGCTGCGGGAGAAGAACCGGGATGCCGCCATCATCACTACCCCCTGGGACCAGCTGGACGGCAAGACCATTCTGGCCGCTATGGAGAAGGTGTCCCTGGCGGACGAGCTGATGGAGCGCATCCGGGCCGAGCATGAGGCTGAGGAGGAAGAGCACCACCATCATCATGACCATGATGACCACGAGGAGCACGAGCATCATCATGACCATGACCATCACGACCATGACGAGGACGGGGAGCACGAGCACCATCACCACGACCACGATGCATGCTGCCATGACCATGATGACCACGAGGAACACGAGCATCATCACCATCATGACGGCGAGTGCGACGACCCGGAGTGTGCCTGCCACCACCATCACCACCACGCCGACGAGGTGTTCACCAGCTGGGGCGCCGAGACGCCCAAGGCATTTACCCAGGCGGACATTGACCGGATCCTTGCGGCCCTGGACGGCGGCGAATACGGCGCTATCCTGCGGGCCAAGGGCATCGTACCCTGCGAGGGCGGAAAATGGCTGCACTTTGACTATGTGCCTCAGGAGCACGAGGTGCGCTTCGGCCCGGCGGACTATACCGGGCGGCTGTGCGTTATCGGCTCCAATCTGGACGAGGGGAAGCTTGCAGAGCTGTTCGGCCTGTAAGGGAGAAAAAATATGGACATTCCTGTATATCTCATTGCCGGGTTTCTGGATGCCGGCAAGACGAATTTCATAAACGGCATCCTCAAGGACGGCTTTGCCGCCGAGGATAAGACCCTGCTCATTTGCTGTGAGGAGGGGGAGGAGGAATACGATCCCCACGGGCTTTTCAATGTATTCACCTACACGGTGGAGGATCAGGCGGAGCTGACGCCGGAGCTTTTTAAGAAGCTGGAAAAGCAGTACCGCCCCAAGCAGGTCATCATCGAGTACAACGGCATGTGGATGATGGAGCCCCTGTACCGAGACGGGCTGCCGGGAAACTGGATCCTGTATCAGATCATCTGCCTGATGGACGCACGGACCTTTGAGCCATATCTGAAAAATATGGGACAGCTGGTGATGGAGAAGGTCTCCAACGCCGACATGCTTATTTTTAACCGCTGCAATGAGCAGCTCAGGACTCAACTGCGATCCAAAAACCTGCGCATGGCCAACCGTCGGGCAGACATTTATCTGGAAAATGAGGACGGCACCAGCGAGGAGTATGTGACGGAGGATATGATGCCCTTTGACCTGTCCTCGGGACACCTGGAGGTGGCGGATGAGGACTACGGCATCTGGTATGTGGACCTGATGGACCATCCGGAGCGCTACGAGGGGATCAGCGTCACCTTTAAGGCACTGATGTGCCATTCCAAGAAGTTCAAGGGCGTGGATTGCCCGGGCCGCTTTGCCATGGTGTGCTGCGAGAACGACATGCAATTTTTGGCTCTGGTGTGCAAGGGTCAGGGCATGGACCGCTTCAAGAACCGGGATTGGGTGAAGATCCGTGCCACGGTGAAAAAGGAGCAGTGTGAGGCCTATCAGGGTGAGGGGCCGGTGCTGTATGTGGAGCGCATCAGCGCCTGTCAAAAGCCGGACCCGGAGACGGTGTCGTTCTGACTGGCATAAAATTCCTGCGGAATTTTATGCCAAGGAGATCACAGCCCGTTGCGCGCATAATTTTTGCGCCTGCGGGCGCAAACTCTGCGAGGCTTGTTGCTGCCCGGAGGACACCCGATGTAAGTCGTGGGTCTGAGTGGGTAAGCGATTACGGGGCGGCAAATAAAATATCCCACGCAAGGCACAGCCTTGCGTGGGATATTTGCGTTTAAGGATCACAGGTCATGGATGTCTTGCAGCAGCTCATCCAGGGGAAGATGGCGGAGGGTATTCTCCAAGGCTGCATCCGGCGCAGGCTCGGAGGGGTCAGCACCGGTCTCCCCGGCTTCCGAGGCGGAGGCTTCAGCCGCCGGCTCCGGGTGGTGCGTAGACTCCGGGTCAGGGGTGCCGGCAGGAGACACCGGGGCATCGGCAGACAGGGATGGATCTTCCTGCGGGGAGGCAACGGGAAGCTGCTCAAGCTCGGGGGCAGTATCGGCCGCGGGAGTGGCATCGGGCGTAGCCTCCGGGGGGCCTTCATCCGCCGCGGGCTGGGACGCACCGGTATCGGGCAGAAGGCGCAGCTTTCTGCCGCGGCTGCCGGCTACCGAGGCAAAAACGATCAGCAGAATCAGCAGCGCCAGCGCCGCACCGCCGGCAATATACACATACAGCATGGGGATGGCCAGGGTTTCGCCACTGTCGGTAAACACCGCGCCGCTGAAGCGCTGGAGCGTCTCCTCCCGGGAATCGTAGGTATAGTAGCCATAGCTCCCGGCATCATCCATGAGGTACAGCACACAGAAATCCTTTAGGGAGGCGTCATTGTAGGTCCAGCCGTTGAGGGTCTGACCGAAGGCCTTTACAGTGGCCGGGGTAAGGCCGGGAACGGAGGAGAGCTCCTTAGGAATGTCCGTGTAAATATAAGTAACGCTGCCGCAGAGGATGGGCAGATAGGGGGATTGCACGCCGGTGGCCTGGGAGAAGAGGTAGAAGCCCTGGGCGGAGGTTTTTTCGTCCATAAGATAGACCAGGGTGCGCTTGCCGGAGACATCCGTCCAGATGGGGAGGGTATCACCGCTATAGGTGATGGGCTCGGCAGGGGCAAAGCCTGCAGGCGGCGTGACCTGGGACACATCCTTCACCACGCCCAGCCTTTGACCGTTATAATCCAAAAACAGCGTGGGGGCTTGGGCTACCTTGGCGGTGACGGTATAGGTCTTGGTATCGCCGTTTTCGGCGGTGACCACCAGGGGAAGCGTATTCTCCCCCTCCTGAAGCGTCAGCTCCCCGTCACCCTGGACGGTGGCGTTGGAGTCGGAGGGAGTGGCGGTGAGCGTGAGCTTCTCGGTGCCCTGGGGCAGGGAGAGGGTATACTCGGTCACAGCCGGGTCAAAAGCCGGGGTCAGGGTCCCGGCGCTGACGGTGAGAGTGGAGAGGGCGTTGTTGCCGCTCTTGCCCGGGGTGCTGGGGGTGTAGTCCGGCTCGCTGTCGTCAGGCTCAGAGGCGGAGACGATGGTCACCGAGGCGCTGCCGGAGGCGTCATAGTCCACGCCGGCGATGCAGTAGGATCCGGCAGAGATCCACACGGAGCCGGTGCCGGTGCTGTTGGCCCGGAACACCAGCTGATTGGTGCGGCTATCTCCCTCAAAGCCCATGGGGGCCGTGTCTCCGGACTCCAGGGTGAGGTTGCCGGACCAGGACACGGAGTAGGTCCATGCCTCAGAACCGGAGGGAACGGTGATAGAAAAGGCAACAGTCTTGCCCACGCTGACGCTGCCCTGGCCGGCGGAAACGGAAATGCCGTCGGCAAAGCCCGTCTGCACCAGGCACAGGAGCATGGCGCCAGTCAGCAGCAAGCTGAGAGAGATTTTTCTGAAATGCTTCATAAAACACCTGCTTTTCATTTCTGCACGATGGGCGCGGTGCCCAGGATGTGTTTCTTGATGGCCAGCAGCGAGGTGGCGGCGATCTTGCTGCCGGAGAGCTGAGCGGCCCGGGCGTAGGCACCGGTAAGGGTCCGGACGCCCAGGATATGCTTCTTCACCGCCAGCAGATCTGTGGCGGCGATGCGGCCGTCACCATTGGCATCCCCGTATACCACGCAGGTGTAGGTGTAGGTGCCGGCGGCGTCCTGAATGGTCAGCAGCTGGCCGGTGGAGACAACGGCGGAATCGGAAACGGCCTTCCCGCTGCCGTCCGTCACCGTGACGGCGGCATCCGGATTGACAGCCTGAATCTGGGCAATGAGGGTTTTCACCGGCGTGCCCAAGGAGAAGCCCGAAAGATAGGAATCCGAGAGGCGCAGCTGGAGCCTCCCAACATAATCATAGGTCGCCGCGGGATCGGGATCAGGCTTGGGATCCGGGTCCGGCTTGGGATCAGGATCGGGATCGGGCTTTGGATCCGGCTCCGGCTGGTATTCATCCTCCTGGGCGGATGTGGGCAGCTTGGTCACGGCGGGCATATTCTCCAAAATGGGGACGGTGAAGGTCAGGGCCGTATTGGCCAGGCCGTTTTTGACATAGGACTCATAGGTGGACCAGCCGCCATGATAGGCATAGGTGATGTCGGTGGCGTACTGGTAGGCATAGGTATACTGAGGGGTAAGGTTGAAGCGCTGAAGATACAGGGTATCCTGGCCATCCTCTATGTAATTGCGGAAGATAAACCACGCACCGCCCAACAGGGCCTTATAGCTGGTGTCCCAGCCCTTGCTCTGGGCATAGAGGATGCCGTTGTAGTTGGGATTGCTGCCGCCGTAGGCGCGGATGTTAAAGAAATTATAGTACTTTTTCCCGTCGCTGAGGGGATAGCCGGTGGCGTTTTGAGTGGAGGAGGTGCCGATCTCGCTCCGGGCCTTCACTGCCAGGTAAATGGGGCTGACACCGGTGACGGTGACTTTTTCCAGGCTGTTGGCGGCGTCGGTCTTGCCCTCGCTGCGCAGGCGCTCCAGGTCTATCTGCTTCTGCTTTTCCAGCTCCTCCTTGGACCCGGCCCTGATAAATTCATCGATAATGGCGTCAGTGGCCCAGGCACAATCGGCCAGCACCTTCTTCAGCTGTGCGTGGGTCACACCTTCGCCGCCGGAAAGCTGCTCGAAGGCGATGCAGGTGCCGTCCGTCAGGTAGCTGCGGGGATCCAGATAGTAGGCCACGGTTTGGCGGCTGGCGGCATACCAGTCGGGCTCGTACTGCTTCCACTCCCCGGTAGAGCTATCGTAAGCGCCGGGGGCCGTGGAACGCTGGGCCGGATCGTTGTTGCCGTGAATAAGGCTCACACCCAGAGTAGACTCCATCTCCAGGGCCTTCTTCCAGCCCAGACCGGTCTTATAGGCCACAAAGGTCCACTTGCCGCCGCTGGCGGCATGCAGTGCCCGGAGATAGGGCTGGTAGGTCTTGGGAAAGCCCTGCTCGGACAGATAGGCCTGATAGGCGCTGTCATCGCCGATTTGGGTGACGAAATCGCTGCGCATATAGCCCATTTTGGTATAGCCGTTGTAGGTAAATACGATCTGATACCAGGTCGCGCCATCGGTGCCCTTTTCCGTGGCGATGACCCTTACATACTGGCCCCGGTAGAGCAGGATGGCCTTGCTTTTGCCAAACTGCACCGAGCTGTAGGAGGTGCCAGGGCCGGAGCGGACATTAATGGCATCGTCGTTGACGTAGGCATCCTCGCCGACGCTGCCCAGCACAGGGAGCACAAGGCTTATCAGCAAGAGCGCGGCCAAAAAAACGGAGAGAGTCCGCTTAATACGATTCGATTTTGCAGAGGAGTGTGTCAAGAGAAAGCCCATCCTTTCTGCCCAGCGGCTACGATAGGGTGTCGTAGGGATACTTATTCAAAATAAAGATAACACACCCGGCTCACTTTGTCCACCCATATGAGAAAAAATGCGGAAAAAACTGGAAAATAGCCGCAGCGGGACGAAAGACAAAAACAGAACAGTATATTAACAAGCTGTTAAAAATATTTAAAACGGAATGTAACAATTGCGTTTTGAATATTTTTATGCTATATTAAATAAAAACAACCGGGGAGGAACGGCTATGCAGAAAGAGATATGCTACAAAAAGCTCTTTAAGCTGATGATCGACCGGAATATGAAGGGCCACGACCTGCGGGAAAAGGCGGGCATCAGCCAATCCACCTATTTTAAGCTCCAGCACGACCAGCCGGTGTCCACGCAGATGCTGGTGCGCATTTGCTGCGCACTGGATTGTGAGCTGTGGGACATTACGGAACTGGTGGATAAAACCGGCGGCGGGCCAGTCCAATTTCCCGGCAAGACAAAACTGTTTAAGGAAGGCGAGGAATCAAATTGTTGAGTAGATCCAAAGCAAAGGGAAAAGCGCATTTTGAAAAGACCCGCACGCTGCTAACGGAGAAAATACGGGAATCCATGATCTCGGTATTGCCTATCATTGCCATCGTCGCAGTGCTGTGCCTGTTTTTGGTGCCTATGCAGCCCACGCTGCTGCTGACCTTCTTGGTGGGCGCACTGATGATCGTGGTGGGATTGGGCCTGTTTTCTCTGGGAGCCGATCGGTCCATGACCATTATCGGCAGCAAGATCGGCACAGCTCTGACAAAAATCGGCAAGCTGCCGGTGATCCTGCTGGTGGCCTTTGCCCTGGGAGTGGCGGTGACCGTGGCGGAGCCGGACCTGCAGGTGCTGGCGGACACGGTGCCCAACATCGACAAAACCGTACTCCTGGCGGCAGTGGGCGTCGGCGTTGGTTTTTTCATGGTAGTTTGTATGCTGCGTATTCTGTACGGCATCAACCTGCGGTGGGTGCTGGTGGCGTGCTACATAGCCGTATTTTTGCTGGCAGCATTTACGGACCGGGATTTCCTCGGCATCGCCTTTGACTCCGGCGGCGTGACCACGGGGCCCATGACCGTGCCGTTTATCCTGGCCCTGGGCGTTGGTATCTCCCACGTGCGAAGCGATAAGCGGGCGGAGGCGGACAGCTTCGGCCTGGTGGCCCTGTGCTCCATAGGACCCATTTTGTCGGTGCTGCTGCTGGGCTTTTTCGGTGACGGAGGCGGTAGCGCAGCGGAGATCACCCAGGTGGGCTTTGACAGCACCACCGGCATCGGTACGGCCTTTTTGCAGGCGCTGCCGGTATATATGAAGGAGATGGCCATGGCCATGCTGCCTATTGTGGCTATTTTTCTGATCTTCCAGGTATTTGTATTCAAGATGAACACAAGAAGCTTCGGAAAGATCGCCGTGGGTATCCTGTATACCTATGTGGGCTTGGTGCTGTTTCTGGCGGGAGTGAACGTGGGCTTTTCCAGCCTGGGGGCGGAGCTGGGGGCGGCCCTGGCTACCGGCGAAACGGAATGGCTGCTGATCCCGCTGGCGGCGCTGCTGGGCTGGTTCATCATCTCGGCGGAGCCTGCAGTGGCAGTGCTGGAAAAGCAGATCGAGGAGGTCAGCGCCGGCGCTATCCCCGGTGGGGCCATTAAGGTGAGCCTGTCCGTGGCTATCGCCCTGGCCATGGCTCTGGCTATGCTGCGGGTGGTGACGGGGATCTCGATTTTGTGGTTCCTGGTGCCGGGATACGCCATTGCGTTGGGGCTGTCGTTTTTCGTGCCGGATATTTACACGGCCATCGCCTTTGACTCCGGCGGCGTGGCCTCCGGCCCCATGACAGCTACCTTCATGCTGCAGTTCATGATGGGTGTGAGCATCGCCCGGGGCGGCAATGTGCTTACGGATGCCTTCGGCATCGTGGCCATGGTGGCGATGATGCCGCTGCTGTCCATCCAGACGGTGGGTGTGATCTACCAACGCAAGGCCCAGCGGGCCGCCCAGGAGCTGGAGAGCTATGGCGATTGCGATATTATTGAGCTGTGGGAGGAAGCGGCATGAATTATGTGATCTCTATCGTTACGCCGGAGGCGCTGCCCCGGCTGGAGGAATTGACGGAGGAGCTGGGGCTGCCGCTGAACGTGACGCTCCACGGCCATGGCACAGCCATACAGAGTATGCTGGACTTTTTGGGCATTGAGTCCAACGAAAAGCGGGTGATGCTCTCGGCTGCCACAGAGGATAAGACCAAGGCGCTCATTGCCGGCCAGCGGGAGCGGCTGCACCTGGGTGTTCCCGGCCACGGCATCGTCATTGCGGTGCCCATGAAAAGCGTAGGTGGAGGTAAAACCATGGAATTTTTGAAGGGGAACGAGGCCGGCACGGGGAAGTATACACCGGAGCTGAATTTTGCCTATGAGTTGATCGTTATCATTGCCAGCGAGGGTCAGACGGACCTGGTGATGGATGCGGCCCGGGCAGCAGGTGCCCGGGGAGGTACGGTGCTCCACGGCAAGGGCACCGGCGCCGAGCAGGTGAAGAAATTCTACAACATCACCATTGCCGAGGAAAAGGAAGTGTTCCTCATTGTGGCCAAAACGGAGGAGAAGACGGCGATCATGCGGTCCATCCTGGAGAAGGCCGGGCCGGACACCCCGGCCAAGGCCATTGCCTTCTCCCTGCCCACCACGGAGGTGGCGGGGTTCGGGTTCTACCGAAATAACGAGGCATAATGCTCTGCCGCTGTATAGCTGAAAAGCCAACAGGATGGCGTACCGGTCTCCGGCGCGTCATCCTGTTTTGTGCGGATTCTTTCACAGGATACGCGGCTTAAATGGGGTGCCGTTCAGATCCCCTCGCGCACCTTTCCTGTTTCGCTATGGCGCAAGCGATACTGCGGCCGATCTTGGGCAGCTCAGGCCGAAAATTTAATAAAATTTGTATAGCCGCAACGCCAAAACCGTGCTATACTGTACGCGAAATTGGGAGCGAAGTCGATTTTAGGAGGTGAGTTCCGTGACAGAAACTGGTTTCCATCTGAAGCACCATCTGACGTCCTTCCAGATCATGATCCTCGGCTTTGCCGGCGTGATCCTGCTGGGTGCGCTGGTGCTGATGCTGCCCATCTCGGCGGCGGGGCGGGTGTGGACGCCGTTTCACGAGGCGCTGTTCACCTCCACCTCCGCCGTCTGCGTGACGGGCTTGGTGGTGCTGGATACAGGCAGCTACTGGTCCGCGTTCGGACAGACCGTTATCCTGCTGCTGATCCAAATCGGCGGCTTAGGTGTCATCACGGCAGCTGTGACGTTTTTAATGCTCTCCGGCAAGAATATCTCGCTGAAGGAGCGCAGCGCCATGCAGGACGCCATCTCCGCTCCGGTGGTGGGCGGCATCGTGCGCCTGACAAGGTTTATCTTAAAGGGAACATTCCTTGTAGAGCTGATTGGTGCGCTGGCGCTGCTGCCGGCGTTCTGCCGGGACTATGGGCTGCGGGGCGTGTGGATGGCGGTGTTTCACTCCGTATCCGCCTTCTGCAACGCGGGGTTCGACATTCTCGGCCGCACCGGCACACTGTATCCCTCGCTGACGGCGTACATTGCCGATCCGCTGGTCAACATCGTCATCATGCTGCTGATTGTTATAGGCGGTATCGGCTTTCTGACATGGGACGATGTCTGCACGCACCGGCTGCACCTGCGGCGGTATCGGATGCAGAGCAAGGTCATTCTGAGCGCAACGATCATCTTGATCGCACTTCCGGCACTGATTTTCTTCCTGACAGACTTTGCAGAGCTTCCCACGGGGGAGCGTGTTTTGGCATCGCTCTTTCAGGCGGTCACGCCGCGAACGGCGGGCTATAACACCGCAGACCTGGCAAAAATGAGCGACACCTCACAGGCGGTCACGATTTTGCTGATGCTGACCGGCGGCGCACCCGGCTCCACCGCAGGCGGCATGAAGGTGACAACGCTGGCCGTGCTGGCAGCCAATGCGGTGGCTGCATTCCGCAGGCGGGAGGATCCGCAGCTCTTCAGGCGCAGGCTGGAGCCCTCCGCTGTGCGGAACGCCGCTGCCATCCTGCTGCTGTATCTGGGATTGACTTTTATGGGCGCAGCGGTTATCAGCGCGGCGGAGAAGCTGCCGCTGGGTGCCTGCCTCTATGAAACGGCGTCTGCCGCCGGAACGGTAGGGCTGACACTGGGGCTGACGCCGCAGCTGGGTACGCTGTCACAGAGTATTCTCATTCTGCTGATGTTCTTCGGGCGTGTGGGAGGATTGACTCTGATCTACGCCGCATTTTCCGGACATGACCTGACGCATGCCCGATATCCGAAGGAAATGATTACCGTTGGCTGAAAGGAGCGCACGATGAAAAATGTATTATTGATCGGGCTTGGCCGCTTCGGGCGGCACCTTGCCATGCAGCTGAGCGAGCTGGGACATCAGGTGATGGCCGTGGACCGGGACGAGGAGCGCGTCAACGAGTGTATGGACTTTGTTACCAACGCACAGATCGGTGACAGCACCCGCGTGGATTTTCTGCGATCGCTGGGCGTTGGGAACTATGACGTCTGCTACGTTACTATCAGCGGAGATTTTCAGAACTCGCTGGAAACGACGTCGCTGCTCAAGGAGCTGGGGGCAAAATATGTGGTATCCCGCGCCGAACGGGATGTGCAGGCAAAATTCCTGCTGCGCAACGGCGCGGACGCAGTGACATACCCGGAAAAGCAGCTGGCGAAGTGGGCGGCCATCCGGTACACGGCCAACCATATCTTCAGCTACATAGAGCTGGACGAAAAGCATGCCATTATCGAGGTCGCCGTCCCGGATAACTGGCAGGGTCACAGCATAGGTGAGCTGGACATCCGCCGAAAGTACGGCGTCAACATCCTCGGCGTGAAGCGAAGCGACAAAACCGATGTGAATGTCTCATCGGAAACCATGCTGGACAGCAGCGTCAGGCTGCTGGTGCTGGGCGAAAACCAACTACTGAAAAAACACTTCCACCTGTAGAATAAAAACCCGCCTTTCGAAAATTACTCGGAAGGCGGGCTTCATTTATATATAGTAGCATGATAGAGCAGGGGCCCTTGAGATAGCCAGCAGCTGGTGATGCGCTATATGCACACGGCAAAAAAAGAAGCACCTAAGGTGCTTCTTTTTTTGCCGATTTATCCGCCCAGATAGGCCTTGCGGATGGCGTCACTCTCCAGCAGCTCTGTGCCGGCGCCCTCGGTGACAATACGCCCCGTCTCCAGCACGTAGCCCCGGTCGGCCACCGCCAGCGCCGCCTGCGCGTTTTGCTCCACCAGCAGGATGGTGGTGCCGTCGGCGTGGAGCTGGCGGATAATGTCGAAAATCTGCTCCACCAGCAGCGGCGCCAGTCCCATGGACGGCTCATCCAGCATCAGCAGCTTGGGATGGCTCATCAGGGCCCGGCCCATGGCCAGCATCTGCTGCTCGCCGCCGGACAGGGTTCCGGCTACCTGCTTGCGCCGCTCCTTCAGCCGCGGGAAGCGCTCAAACACACTCTCAATATCGGCGCTCTTGTCTCCTCTGCGGCAGTAGCCGCCCATGTCCAGATTCTCCTGCACCGTCATGTGCTGGAAAATACGCCGCCCCTCCGGCACCAGGGCCATGCCCCGGCCCACCAGCTTGTGGCTGGGCACATGGCGCAGCTCCTCGCCCAAAAAGCGAACGTTGCCCGTCCGGCTATGCAGCAATCCCGCCACGGTGTTCAGAGTGGTGGATTTGCCCGCACCGTTGGCACCGATCAGCGTCACCACCTCCCCCGGCTCCACATGGAAGGATACATCCTTCACTGCGTGGATACTGCCGTAATATACATTAATATTTTCTACCTGCAGCACACTGCTCATGACGCGGCCTCCTTTCGCTTGCCCAAATAGGCCTCAATGACCGCCTCGTTGCGCTGGATATCCTCCGGCGTACCCTTGGCGATGATATGGCCGAAGTTCAGCACGCAGATGCCCTCGCAGATGTTCATGACCAGGTTCATGTCATGCTCAATGAGCAACACGGCGATCTGAAAGGTATCCCGAATCTTGCGGATGTTCTCCATCAGCTCCGCTGTTTCTGAGGGATTCATGCCTGCCGCCGGCTCATCCAGCAGCAGCAGGCAGGGGTTGGATGCCAAGGCCCGCAGAATCTCCAATCGGCGCTGGGCACCGTAGGGCAGGGAACCCGCCCGCTCGTCGGCGTGGCTCTCCATGCGGAAGATGCTCAGCAGCTCCTCCGCCCGCTCCCGGGCGATATGCTCCTCCCGTGCGAACCGGGGGAAGTGCAGTATGCTCCCTGCCAGGCCATACCGCATGGAATCGTTCATAGCCACCATCAGGTTTTCCGCTACGGTCAGGTCGCCGAACAGACGGATATTCTGAAAGGTCCGGGCGATGCCGGCCTTATTCACCTGGGCTGTGGTCATGCTGTGGGTGTCCTTGCTGTCCAGCACAATGGCGCCCGCTGTGGGCTGGTACACCTTTGTCAGCAGGTTGAATACGGTGGTTTTCCCCGCCCCATTGGGGCCGATGAGTCCGGCGATCTCCGTGCGGCCGATGGTCAGGTTGAAATCCTCCACCGCCTTCAGACCGCCGAAGGTCACGCCCAGCCCCACGCATTCCAGCACCGGGGACTTGTCAATGTCCCGCTCCGGCAGCAGAACGGTGGATTGGCGGTTTACCAGCTTTGCTTTCGTTTTCACAGGGTGGCACACTCCTTTCTTCTCGGAGTCAGCTTCCGGCGGACGGAGCCGAAGAAGCGCTTCATAGTAGGGTTATTGGTGGCCTGCATCACCAGGATCAGCACAATGGCGTACACCAGCATACGGTAGCTGTCCACCCCGCGCAGGGCCTCGGGCAGCACCGTAAGCACAATGGCCGAGATTACGGACCCGGGCACACTGCCCATGCCGCCCAGCACCACGATGACCAGGATCTCGATGGACATATTGTAGTCAAAGGCCGCTGCCTTGATGTTGGCCAGGGAATGACCGTACAGCACACCGGCGCTTCCGGCGAAGAACGCCGCAATAACGAACACCGCTAACTTGTACTGTGTGACATTCAGCCCCACGGATTCCGCTGCAATGCGGTTATCCCGGATGGCCATGATGGCCCGGCCGTACTTGGAGCGCTTCAGGTTCAGCATCACCGCCACCGTCAGCAGCACCAGCACCGCGCCATAGGGCAGCAGATCCTTGGCCCCGGCATAGATGGCCGAGGTGTTCAGACCCAGTGCGCCGCCGGTGAAATTCAGATTCGTGATGATGTTTTTGATAATCTCGCCGCAGGCCAGGGTCACGATGGCCAAATAGTCCCCCCGCAGGCGCAGGGCCGGCAGGCCCACCAGCAGACCGAATACCGCCGCTACCAGCCCCCCTGCCAGCATACTCAGGGGCAGACGCAGACCCAGGGGCAGGGGAGAGGAGGACAGGGCGATGGATACCAGGCACCCGGAGAACAGGCCCACGGACATGAAGCCCGCATGGCCCAGGCTCAGCTCACCCAGCAGGCCCACCACCAGGTTCAGCGACACCGCCATAACGATGTACACCGCCGTTGGTACCAGCATGTTGGTCATCTGCCGGTTCAGAAGTCCGGCGTACAGCAGGGCTGCCAGCACAAGGGATACGATCTTTTTCATGGAAATGTCCTCCAAAATTTGAATGTCCCGCGCAGGGAAAAGAAGCGCGGCTGAGGATAAGACGCAGCCGCGCTCCGTTTTGTTCCCGCGGAGGGCAAAATATCGGGAAAATTTTCAGGGTGGAAATATTCGGTGGTCAAGATGCGCTGGCGGAAAAGCCCGGCGGCCGTTATAGCCAGCTGTGATCGAACCCATAGGGCAGCAGCTCCTGTAGGGTGAATTTCCGGCTCTCGCCGTTCTTATTCAGGCAGATCACCGTCAGGTCGGGGGCAAACTCCATCATCACCTGACGGCACGAGCCGCAGGGGACGCAGTAGTCGTCGCTGCGCCCGGCGATGGCAATGGCGGCAAAGTCACGGTGTCCCTCGCTGACGGCCTTGAAGATGGCGGTGCGCTCGGCGCAGATGGTGTCGCCGTAGGCGGCGTTTTCGATGTTGCAGCCGGTGAACACCGTGCCGTCCTTACAGAGCAGGGCGGCGCCCACGGGGAAGTGGGAGTAGGGGACGTAGGCCATGTCCAGCATGGCAATGGCTTTTTGGCAAAGCACCTGTTCGGTCATGGGTAGCTCCTCCTTAGTATGTTTGATTTTGGGAAAACGATTCAGCTCAGCTCCGCCTGTCCGGTGTAGAGCTGGTAGTACTTGCCGTGCTGCGCCAGCAGCTCGGCGTGGTCG
>ENA-OOXJ01001209-OOXJ01001209.1-human-gut-metagenome-genome-assembly--contig:-NODE-1209-length-17589-cov-2.237538_pt1 | contig 17589 bp, 8 predicted proteins | sample MGYA00241587_ERZ501343 | MGnify/ENA primary metagenome ERZ501343 (study PRJEB25962, sample SAMEA2042918) | human gut metagenome | biome: human gut; feature: human-associated habitat; material: faeces... | reverse complement strand
GCTGCCGTACGCAGTCCGGCTGGAACCACCAGTACGGTATCGGTATCGGGGCAGAAGCGTCCTTTCAGGTGCCCCGACTGGCGGCATATTTCGGCTTCCACATACACGCCTTCGGGACGGGCAAACCAGCTGCGCGAGGCCGGAAGCAGGTTGAATACATCGAACAGAACAGGGCCTGCTGTGCTGGCACCCAGCAACCCGGGTTTCCCTTCACCCGTGGCGTTGCCTACCCATACGCCCACCACATAGTTGGGACTGATGCCCACGGCCCAGGCGTCGCGGAAACCGTGGCTGGTACCGGTTTTCCAGGCAATGGGCTGCATGGAAGGCAGGGCTTTCCAGTCTATCTCTTCGGGACGGTTCACCTCGGTCAGTGCCTCCAGCGTCTGCCAGGCAGCGCCGGGATGGAAGAATGTGTCGCTTTTCGGAGCATTTTCCTTGAGGGATTGTTTATGACTGGTCTGTCCGTTTTCCATCCTCCACTCGAACGGTTCTTGCGGCAAATTTAACAGGCTGCGTCCCATGCGGGCATAGGCATTGGTCACTTCCAGCAGGGTGGCTTCGGCTCCTCCCAGAATGAGTGAAAGTCCGTAATGACCGGACGGGCGGGTGAGAGTAGTGAGGCCGGCCTGTTGCAACAGCTGGTGAAACTTGGGCACACCGTAGCGTTGCAGCATCACTACGGCAGGAATGTTGAGCGAACGGGCCAGCGCCTCGGCCGCCGGTACGGCTCCCTCGAACTGCCTGCTGAAGTTCTGCGGCGTGAAGCCGTTGATGTTCAGCGGAATGTCGGGTAACAGCATGCCGGGTAGGAGAGTGCCCTCATCAAGCATGGCGTAGTAGAGAAACGGTTTGAGGATGCTGCCCGTACTACGCGGTGCCCGTGCCACGTCTACCTGACTGCCGTTGCGAGTGCCGTAACCGGTGTTGCCGCAATAGGCCAGCAACTGGTTGGTGCGCAGGTCGGCTACAACGATGGCCAGGTCGCGTATGTCGCTGCGGCGGAATTCGTTGTTCCAGCGCTGGGCCAGTGCTTCGGCTTGTTGCTGGAGGTCACGGTCCAGCGTCGTGACACTGCGCTGACCGTTGTATGTTTGGTTACAGAGGTCTACCAGGTGAGAAGCCGTTTGTGGCAGGGGGCGCGGTTCGTCGGGCAACGGTTCGGCCAAGGCCAGCTCGTAGTCGGAGCTGGTGAGGGTTCCTTGTTCAAGCAACTTCCGTAACAAGCGGTTGCGTTTGTCCAGCAATGCTTGGCGGCTTTTGCCGGGGTGTATCATGGCCGGGGCGTTGGGCAGTACGGCCAGGGTGGCGGCTTCGGCCCACGACAGTGCTTCGGCCGGGTGCCCGAAGTAGCGCCAGGCTGCCGCATCCAGTCCCACTACATTGCCGCCGAAAGGGGCGTGCGATACATAGAGGGCGAGTATCTCTTCTTTCGATGCCCGGAATTCCAGGCGGGTGGCGAGGATGGCTTCCACCAGCTTTTCACCCAGTGTACGCGGACGTTGGCGTGACAGGCGGATGGTCTGCATGGTAAGGGTACTGCCTCCGCTTACCACGCGCCGGTTCTTTACGTTCTGCCACACGGCGCGGCCCAATGCCAATGGGTTGACGCCCCAGTGGTAGTAGAAATACCGGTCTTCAAAACACACCAGACATTCACGCATTTTGTCGGGCACGCTGTCTCGGGGCGGAAAACGCCATTGCCCGTCGGCGGCGATACGCGCACCCAGCAATGCGCCGTGGCGGTCGGTCACCACGGTAGAATAGGGTACGTGGAACAGTGTACGGGGCAGACAACACCAATACCCCACCCCCAGGCACAGAAGTACTGCAAGGAGTCCTTTCTGTGTTCGGGTGAGGGGTTTATGGAAGAGGTGTGGAAGACGGCAGCGCATGGGGGACTATTTTCGGCTGACAACTGTTTGTCCGGCCCGGGTGCGTGCCATGACAGAAGTGTCGTACATGTCTTCGCATTGGATGGCCGGCAGTACGAATTTTCCGGCATAAGTGGCTTGCAGGCGGATGGAGAACTGCTTGCGTTCGCCACGTTTCAGGCCGAAGTAGGTCAGCACACGGTCATCGCGTACATCGCGGTAGGTATAGCCGGCCTTACCGGTGCCCGGTTGTTCGCCCTGTATCTCCCAACCCGATGGCAGGATGTGGGTCAGTGCCAGATTGGGGTAATCCTGGGTGGCGCTGGGGTTGCTCACGGTGATGACGGCCATGAAGTCACTGCCCTGAGCAATGTCGGTGGCGGGGATGGCTTTCCCGTTCATGTCGGTATAGCGCACCTCCAGCTTTAGCCCATGTGACTGGGCAGGAAGGGTGTCGTTGAGCAGTTGCAGGCGCGAGACGACGGCGGCTTCCAGGGCACCTTCACCCCGGTTGGTCAGCGTTACCTTGCCCGATGCTTTGGCAGGCAGTCCGGTTGCATAGACAGCTTTGGCCGATTTTACTTCCTGCCGTTTGCCGCCTTCGTATTGCCAGGTAAAATCCATACTGCCCGACAGCTTTTCGGCCAGCCGTCCCATCGCCATCAGGGCAAAGGCGGTGGACTGGGTAGAGAAGTACGTCTCTCCGGACAGGTTTTTTGACACTCGTTTGGCTTGTTTCATGGCTTCCTGCGTCCGGTTCATGAGCAGGAGGGTTTCCAGAATCATGGCTTCGTCGCGTTCGGGAGAGCCGTATATCAGGTTCTGCCGCGTGTAGTCGGGAATGTCGGTGGCGAGGTTGAACACCAGTTCGCCGGCGGCCTTGCTTTGTCCGGTCAGGGCATAAGCTCCGGCCAGTTGCCAGCGGGCTTGTAGCGGCAGGGTGCTTTGCTCTTTCAGGCGGTTCATGGCGCCCTGTTCGGGAGCACCGGCCAGTGCCAGCGTGTAGAGGCGGTAGGTCTGTTGCAAGGCCGATTGCCAGAAGAGGTCTTTATCCGTTTCGGTCTGTGCGGGCATGCGCCAGTTGCGGGCTGCCGCACTTTGGTAGGCTTTCCAGCGTGCCAGTACTCCGGGCTGTACGGCGTATCCCTTTTCCTGTGCCAGTGTGAGGAACATGCCGGCATACGAACTTACCCATTCGTCGGCTACGGCATTACCCGGCCAGTATACAAATCCACCGTTGGCCAGCTGACGGGTATAGAGCTGGCGGATGGCTTCCTGTACATTGGTTTTGATGCGGGCATCTTCCTGGGCATCTGTATCCTTGAACTGGCGGACAAAGAGTAGCGGCAGGGCTTTGGAGGCCAGTTGCTCGGTGCAGTGGTGCGCGTAGTTGTACAGGAAGTCGAAACGGCGGCTGATGTCGACCGACGGGATGTGCGATACTTCCAGTTGAACATTGCTGCCCGAGGTTGCAGCCTGCTGCAAGCTGTAGGACAGTGAGGCACTCTGTCCGCTTTCTATCCACTGGCTGTTGCGCAGGGTGACAGCAGGGTTGGGGTTGCGCACATCTATCTCGATGGTTTCCTTGGCCTGTTGCCCACCTCCTTGGGCGGTGAACCGGATGGTAGCTTTGCCGGTTTGTCCAGTGGTCTTCAGCCTGAACATAACCAGAGTGTCGCCCGGTTGGCTGAAGGTGACGGTTAGTGTGCTGTTGCCCACAGCCTGTATGCCGGCACCCGTAACCTGCATGGTGATATTTACCTGCCGGGTACTTTTTTCCAGTGCAAAGACATTGACAGGTACCTGTATTTCTTCAGAGGTGCTCAATACCCGTGGCAAGGTGGCAAGCAGCATCAGAGGGGTACGCACTTGTGCCGTTTTTTCGGCATTGCCATAGGCGCCGCTCTGTCCGGCCACTATCATGGCACGTACTGAGCCTACATACATGGGGAGTTTCAGGGTATGGGTTTGCTTTTTCCCCTTGTCCAGGTAGAAGGGGCCAATGAAGCGCACTACCGGTTTGAAGCGGTTGGCCTTGGCGTCGGCAGGTTTCAATGTCTCGTCACCGCCGGTGCTGAACATGGCGGGGTATCGTCCGGCCTTGGCACCCAGTACATTGTCGTACATGTCCCAGGTACGGATGCCCAGTGCTTCGCGGGCATAGAACTCTTGCCACGGATTGGGTGTCTTGAAGTTTGTCAGATCCAGCAAACCGTCGTCCACAATGGCCAGGGTGTACGTCATGGGCTTTCCGTTACGTTCGCTCACGGTTACCAGGAAATCGGTTTCGGGGCGCAATACGTCGGGCATGGCTATCTGTGGCTGGAGAATGGTCTGCGGATTGTTGACCGGTACGGGCATTACGCCATACATGCGGATGGGCAGGTCGTTGACTGTCTGTGCGTGGGGCTGCAACAGGCTGATGTGCAGGTAAACGTTGGGGGCCATTTCATCGGTCACGTCGAACGAGTATTTGCAGTCCTGTCCTTTTTCTACGTTGAGCCATTCCCGTTTCAGGATGGTGGAACCGTTTTCGAGGGTAATCAGTGCCCGCCCCCCTGCCGAAGCAGGAATGATGGCCGTAGCTTTGTCGCCCGGTTGGTACGAATCCTTGTCGAGCGAGAAGGTCAGCATCTTGAGGTTGCTGGGGTCGGATTTGGCCGAACGTCCCCGCCATTCCGGCCAGTCAATGTAAACGGTGCCTCCGGTTGCATGCCCGCTTTCCCGGTCTTTGACATATACCAGGTAGCGTCCCCAGTCGGGGTAGTTCACCCGGAAGTTGAAGCTGGCTTTACCTCCCGTGGTGCGCAGGTTTCCGCTGGCTACCGGGGTAATGGAACTGCTGTTGATGTAGGTGCCATATGATTCGTTCTGGTTTTCCCACCACCAGCTCCAGTCCATGCGGTAGATTTTGTATTCCAGATTACTACGGTCGGTAAGACGTCCGTCGGGAGTGAGGGTCACCACGTCGAATGTATGTTCCTTGTCGGTTTCAATGTACTTTCCTTCGGGCTGGTTCAGACGTATGCCAACGTAGGAAGTGAAGGGGGAGAAAGGCACACTTTGGGTATAGATGCTGGCGTCTCCTCCCGGTTCGAATACACGGGCGGTGATCGTGGCGTTCAGTAATCCGGGAGCATCGGTTGTCTGTGGTAATTTGAGTTGGAAACTAGTTTTGCCGGTACCATCGAGAGTGCCTTCGTAGACTTCGGTCTTTACGCTGGTAAATTCGCTGGCCGGATTGTTGAACACATATTGCCCGTATTGCTTGAATTGGGTATTTACTCGTGCAAGTGACATTTCCACCTTGGCCTTTAGACCAGAAGCGCTAGCGCCGGTCAGCCAGGCAGAGGTCAGTGTGGCAGGTATCTCCTTTTGCGAGGCTTGCAACATGATTTGCGGTAACCGGATGTTTATTTTCAGACGGTTCGGCTTGATGGTTTCGATACGCAGGCTCTTGTGAAAAGCAGTTCCACCCACTTTGATGTAGGCATTCCAAAATCCGGTCGGATCTTCTTTACGGGTAGGTATGGCAAAGGTGTGAAAACCATTCTTACCCTGTGTGGAGATCAACTTGCTATAAAATTGTCCTCTGGGGTTGTAAAGTTCCAGTGTGACCGGATGAGTATCAGGAATGCGTTTTTCACGGTCTTCCAAAATAAAGGATACGTGTAGGGTATCGCCCGGACGCCATACTCCTCTTTCGCCATAAACAAAACCTTTCAATCCCTTCTGAATTTCTTTACCACCGACGTCGAAACGGCTGACGGACTGTTCCTCACCGTCAACTACGCGGACATAGGCTTTTTCTTCACCGGTCGCGGCAACTACCATGAACGGTGTACTGTTGCCTTTGCACGAAATTTCGGCAAAGCCCTCGTTGTCGGTTGTACCGGTACCGATGGACTGTAGTTGGAAGTTATAAACAGTGATTTGTGCGCCTTGTACAGGGGAAGTATCCAATATGTTGCTGACGGCTATCCACAATTTGTTCAGTGAGTTACGTTTGACAATCATTCCCAGGTTGGAGGCAAACACATTGCAGGCGGCTGTACGTTCGCTATTCATGTAGTAGGACGGATGACAGGGATTGTCGCGTTCTTTCCACTCATATAGGTTCCAGTCGGTTTCCTGTCCGCCGTTGTAATAGAAATAAGTCTGTGGCGTGTCCCATTGGGCTTCTTCATCGGGCGATATGACGTCGTTGTCAAGGGTTATCATATTGTCGGCAAAGCGCATGTCGGCATCAGAAGTATCGCCACATGGGTAGGCCGAATATTCTTGTCTGAAGGAGAGAATCACACGGTAAATGGCTCCTGGTTCTTGTCGGATGAGTCCGCCGAGGTCGATGGAGTAGTCTTCCCATTTGTGGATGTCTTTATTGGTTTCCTTTCCCAGCCAGAGTGTCTTTTTGTAGACCAAACGGCCTGAACGGCGCAATTCGTTGGACGATTCAAGCGTATTGTTTTGCATGAACGTCAATACGTTATTCTGGAAAATGCGGACTATGTGCATGTCTACGGCATACAGATTGACGGCCCGGAAAGGAATAATCAGATTTTTGGAATCGGGCAAAAGGGCGGCCGAGGTAGCCAGTTCGACCTGCGGCTTCAGGTTTACTTCGCCAAACGAAACGGAGTGGGAGGCACCCAACACCTTGCCTTCGCTGCTTTGTATGCCTTCGTGAAGGTTGAGGGTAAGTTTCCCGGTATGGTTGCTCTCGAAATAGACATACACTTTGTTATTCTTTATCTGGAGAACGGAAGAAGGCATTTCGGGAATCTCGACCAGACCTTTCAGGTTTTGGGTTGTCGATACCGGTGCCGAGAATACGATCTCTATACCGTTTTCCGGCTGGCTGATGCGTTGTGCCGAGAGGAAGCGGAAGCTGCCGCGAGCCGGAATCAGGATGGAGATATTCTGTTTTTGTCTGATGCCAAGTGAGGTTCCGTCGGCGGTAAGTTCCAAATTGTAGTCTTCGGCTTGACGGGGAATGTCGGTTATTTGGAACGTATAGCGTGAGGGACGGTCGGTTGCAGTGATGGTGGCTGATAGTTTTTCATCCTCATAGCCTTTGATGGAGAGTAACTTGCCGGCATCTTCGGGGCTTACGGCATCGCTGAAGCTGATTTCGCCGTTGACGGTTACTTTATCGGGTTGTGTGTCGGTTTGTGAAAGGGCTTCTGTACGGATGGCAAAGTTGCGTTCCTGTACTTGGAAGGAGAAGTTGAACTCCTTTAATTTGTTATCTACTTTTACAAAATCGCTCAAACGGAAAGAGGCTTCGTAAAATTGTCCCGGTTTCAGTGCCCCTTCTTCGGGAACGAATTCTAGGGTGTTGTTGTTTGTCCAATAGGTTTTACCTTTTAGGGAAGGAGTAAAGCTGAACGGATTGTTGTCCAACTCTTTGTTGAGGTCGACTATGGGCTGTTCGTGCGCCAGTTCGATACGGATGGTTGAGCGTTGCGAAACAATACCTCCTGTATAGGCTGTGATGTAAGGGGCAAATTCGGCTGAGGGGACAATGTCTTTAGCCTTTTCTTTGCATGCGAAGAATGTACTTGCCAGCAGACACAGGCAAAATAGTTTTCCAACCATGTTTAGTCCAATTTTTGTGTGTTTCATAACGGTACTGTTATTAGGTCGTTAGTGGTAATATTATTCTTGTATAACGCCCGAACCGGGATATTGTTTGGTTCCGGGTAGCGTCAGGGATTCAAGAGAAAACGGTCGGCGTCTTTCCACGTAGGAAATTTTTTGCGGAAGTCTTTCAGGTCGTCTAAGTCGAGAGTAGCGGTGGCGATAGCTTCCTGTCCATCGGGCACTGAGGCCAGGACGGTGGCTTTGGGCGAGAGAACAACGCTGCCTCCATTGTGCGCAATGTTATGTCCGTCGGTGCCTATACGGTTGACGCCGCACACGTAGCATACATTCTCCAATGCGCGTGCCTGCAACAGAATGTCCCAGGCATGTCGGCGTGCCGTGGGCCAGTTGGCCACATATATCAGCAAATCGTATTCGTTGTTCACGTTGCGGCTCCATACCGGGAAGCGCAGGTCGTAACATACCAGAAGGAGAATGTTCCACCCCCGGTAATTGAAAACCAGCCGTTGCTGTCCTGGGGCAAAATGTTCGTCTTCGTGCCCCATGCGGAACAGGTGGCGCTTGTCACAGAAGTAGGCATCACCCTCGGGAGTAAGGAAGAAGGCACGGTTATGGCACGGCTTAACGGTAGGGGTACCGTTATTGTTTTCGGAGGCGATGTAGCTACCCGTCAAGGCAATGCCGTAGTGGACAGCCCAATTACGAAGGGTGCGGATGGTTTCGCCTTCGTCGGATTCTGCCAGATGTGCTGCCTGCATGCTGAATCCGGTAGAAAAGGTTTCGGGCAAGACAGCAATCTCCGTCGTTCCGCGAAGATTTTCGAGCTTTTCACGGAGCCGACGGAGATTGGTTTGTTTGTCTTCCCAGTCAATGTCTGTCTGCAAGATGCTGACGCGCAAAGGGTTCATATAGCAAAGTTTTCGGGATTCTTTCCTCTGAACTGTTTGAAGTGCTGCTTTATCTCCTCCATGTCTTTGTCAATGTCGCCGCTGGGCATCAGGCTTCGGGTGGCGACAATGGTGCGCGAAGGATAATCAATGCCTATAAGTACAATGGGAACCTGCGCTTTGAGCGCGATGTAGTAGAAACCCTTTTTCCATTCGGGATTGGGCTTGCGTGTACCTTCGGGGGTGATGGCCAGGTGGAACTGCTTGCTTTGGGCAAAGCGTTCGGCCATTTGATCTACCAGCGAAGTTTTGCGCTGCCGGTCTACCGGTATGCCTCCCATCGCCTTGAATATTAGTCCCAGCGGAAAGAAGAACCATTCCTTTTTCATCATGAAGCTGGCTTTGCGTCCCATGACAGCATAAAAGAGCTTTCCGATAAAAAGGTCCCAGTTCGAAGTGTGCGGTGCCGCACAGATGACACATTTGTCATAGTAAGGCACCGTAACTTTAGCTTTCCATCCCAGCAGTCGGTAATAAATAAAGTTGTAGAAGGCTTTTCCCATTCTTATTTCAGATTACCCAATGCCTCGATGACTTCTTTTACCTTGGCATCGAAGTCGGCATGGAATTTTTTGTAGAAACCTTTCACATTGCCCGGCTCGGTGTGACTGATGCGGCTCAGGAATTCGTCCTGCATGTTCAGAATGTCGCTCATCAGTTGGTCGGCTTTCTGTTTGTCTGTGCCAGGCACATAAAGGCTGTTTACAAGACACTCCATAAACAATTCGCTTGCAATATAATTAACTTGCTTCTTAAGTTCTCTTCTGCTTGCCATAATCTTAATCTTTATTATTGGGTTAATAAATCGGGTTATTTCCGGTAAAGATAATGCTTTTCTATTGAAATGCATGGTAAAGCCCGATTTTTTAAGCTCTGTTTGTCTTTTTACGTATTCTTCTGTACGGTTTTCTGCTAATGAAAAGCAAAACACGGATTAGATAAATGGAAGCTTTTTGCCGGAATATATTGTTGAAATGATGTAGAAAATGCAGTTTTGCTAACTTGCTTCTTGTTGGAAATTAGAGAACCAGAAAAGAAAACGGTGCGCATCTTGCATGGATATGCAGAAAACGGGTGTCTTTTTCTTATTTTTATACGAAAAAAACGATGGAATGAGGGATTTTCGTCAGGCTTGCCTTTTGTTCCGGGTTTGCTCCTTACCTGTTACAAGCAAATTTCTGACCTGTTGGAAGTTTGCTTCTTACCCGTTTGAAGCAAATGACCGGTTTAATGAGGGCTGAATTAGCTCTTGGTTTTAGCTGCTTTTTAGGGGTGTTTTACGATAAGAAGTTGTCTGTTAGCTGAGTATGAAATATTTTTTTCGTAAATCCGTGCTGTCTGACTTTTATACGGAAATAAGCGATTCTGGAGACATGGAAAATACATTTTGTCAAAATGACAAATCCGTTTTGTGTTGATGTTTCCACATAGAGGTGTGGAATAATTCTACAATGTGTAGAGTGTTTCTACATGGACAGTTGTGACGGAAGAACCGGTTACCGGGTATTGATTGTCCTTTTTTTAGTTGAACGATAAGAAGTTATGTCATCGTCATAACTCAAAATCAGAAAAATGGCATTATCTTTGTACCTCCAAAAAAGTGAAAAAGGGGCTAAACTTAAAAATAAACAAACATTATTCATGAGACTATTTTTTACGAAAAACGAGCTGAAGCTACGAAAAAAACGGATTGTTATCATGGTGGCTTGCATGGCCGCGGTATTAGGCATTTATTTGGTACTGACATGGCCTAAAAAGGTAGAACCCGAAGCTCCTCTGGTAGTTGTCGAACCGGTAGGAGTGGAAGATGTTGAAATCTACGGCGACTATGTGGGCCGTATCCGGGCACAACAGTTTGTAGAAGTACGTGCACGTGTAGAGGGTTTTCTGGAAAGCATGGATTTTGAAGAAGGTACCTATGTCACCAAAAACCAGGTGTTGTTTGTTATTGACCAGAAGCAATACCGCGCCCGTGCCGACAAAGCTCGTGCACAATTACGCAAAGACTCGGCGCTGGTGCTTAAGACCGAGCGCGATTTGAACCGCATTCGCCCTCTGTTCCAACAGAATGCGGCCAGCCAACTAGACTTGGACAATGCCATTGCCGCTTACGAAACTGCGGTGGCTAGTATGGGTATGAGCCAGGCCGACCTTGACCAGGCTGAACAGGAATTGAGCTATACGTGGGTACGTTCGCCCATTTCCGGATATATCAGTGAACGCTATGTCGACCTGGGTACACTGGTGGGAACCGGCGGAAAATCGTTGCTGGCCACTGTCGTCAAGAGTGATACGGTGCTGGTAGACTTCAGTATGACGGCTCTTGACTACCTGAAGAGCAAGGAACGTAACGTCGTGCTGGGACAAAAAGATTCTACCCGTTCCTGGCAACCGGTAGTGACGGTGACACTGGACGATGGCAGCGTATATCCTTTCAAGGGAGTGGTAGACTTTGCCGACCCGCAGGTAAACCCTAAAACCGGTACGTTCTCCGTACGTGCCGAGATGCCCAATCCCGACCGTGTGCTGTTGCCGGGACAGTTTACCCGTGTGCGGGCACTGCTCGACGTACGCGAACATGCTACGGTCGTACCTCAAAAGGCGCTCATTATTGAAAAGGGTGGGGCACATGTCTTTGTCATGCGTCGCGACTCGGTGGCCGAGCGTCGCTTTATCGAGCTGGGACCTGAATTCGGCAATAATGTCATTGTGGAACGAGGCATTGTTCCCGGTGAGCAGATTGTGACCGAAGGTTATCACAAACTCACTCCGGGTGTTAAGGTGAGAGTGGCAAAGGCCGCTTCCGATGTACAGGAAGACAACGACAAATAACGAAAAGATTATCCATTCATGAAAGTCAGCTTTTTTATAGACAGGCCGGTGTTCTCGGCCGTCATCTCCATATTGATTGTTATCGTGGGCCTCATCGGACTGACGATGCTTCCCATCGACCAATATCCGCAAATCACGCCGCCGGTGGTGAAAATCAGTGCTTCCTATCCGGGAGCCAGTGCGCTCACCGTGTCGCAGGCCGTGGCAACCCCCATCGAACAGGAACTGAACGGTACGCCGGGCATGCTCTACATGGAGTCGAACAGCTCCAACTCGGGAGGTTTTTCGGCCACCGTTACTTTTGACATCTCGGCCGATCCCGACCTGGCTGCCGTAGAAATACAGAACCGCATCAAGCTGGCCGAATCGCGTCTGCCGGCCGAGGTGATACAGAACGGTATCTCCGTCGAAAAGCAAGCCCCCAGCCAGTTGATGACTATCTGCTTGACTTCGGACGACCCTAAGTTCGATGAAATCTATCTGAGTAACTTTGCTACCTTGAACGTGGTGGACCTGCTTCGCCGTATTCCCGGTGTGGGCCGTGTATCGAGTGTAGGTGGACGGTATTATGCCATGCAGATATGGGTCGATCCGGCTCGTCTGGCCAACTACGGTCTGACGGTGCAGGACGTGCAGAATGCCTTGAAAGACCAGAACCGTGAGTCGGCTGCCGGTGTATTGGGCCAGCAGCCGGTAACGGGACTTGATATTACGATTCCTATTACGGCACAGGGACGTCTGTCCAGCGTGGCACAGTTCGAAGAAATCGTACTTCGTGCCAATGCCGACGGTTCGCTTATCCGTATGCGCGATGTGGCTCGGGTTTCGCTCGAGGCCCAGTCATACAATACCGAAAGTGGTATCAATAAAGGGGACGCAGCAGTGCTTGGCATCTACATGCTTCCGGGAGCCAACGCCATGGAAGTGGCCGATAATGTAAAGAAGGCCATGGTAGAAATCAGCAGCTCATTCCCCGAAGGATTGTCTTACGACATACCCTTTGATATGACCACTTACATCTCGGAGTCTATTCACGAAGTGTACAAGACTTTATTTGAGGCGTTGGTTCTAGTGATTGTCGTGGTATTCCTGTTTCTTCAGAGTTGGCGGGCCACACTTATCCCGTTGGTGGCTGTGCCTATTTCGCTGATTGGTACGTTTGGTTTCATGCTCATTTTCGGATTCTCGCTCAACATGCTTACACTGCTCGGCCTTGTACTGGCCATCGGTCTGGTGGTGGACGATGCCATCGTGGTGGTTGAAAACGTGGAGCGTATCATGGAGGAAGAACACCTCAGTGCCTACGATGCCACGAAGAAAGCCATGGAAGGTCTGACCAGTGCCTTGATTGCCACCTCACTGGTGCTGGCGGCGGTATTTGTGCCGGTAAGTTTCCTTTCGGGTATTACGGGACAGCTCTACCGTCAGTTCAGTGTAACCATTGTTATTTCGGTATTGCTTTCTACGGTCGTGGCGCTTACTTTGAGTCCGGTGATGTGTTCGCTTATTCTGAAACCCACCGATCCCAACAAACCCAAGAACCGTGTGTTCCGCACCATCAACCGCTGGATTGATTTTGGAAACAATAAGCAGTTGGCCGGTATCCGTCGCATCATACGCAATCCGCGGCGTGTGACGGTAGGATTTGTTACGGTGCTTGTTGCTATCTTCCTGTTGTACCGTATTATTCCTACCAGCTTCCTTCCCACAGAAGACCAGGGATACTTTACCGTAGAGTTGGAACTTCCCGAAAGTGCCACATTGGAACGTACGCGCGAGGTGACCAACCGTGCCATTGATTTTCTGCTGAAAGACCCTGCCGTGGAATACGTGCAGAACGTAACAGGTAGTAGTCCGCGTGTAGGAACCAACCAGGCACGTTCGCAACTTACGGTGATTCTGAAAGAGTGGAAAGAACGCGACAATACCACCATTGACGAAATTATGGCCAATGTGAGCCGTGAACTGAGCACTTATCCCGAATGCCGGTTCTATCTGTCAAAGCCTCCTGTCATACCAGGTTTGGGAACTTCGGGTGGTTTTGAAATGCAGCTGGAGGCGCGTGGCGATGCCACTTACGAGGATTTGGTACAGGCTGCCGACACATTGATGTATTATGCGGCCCAACGTAAGGAGTTGAGTGACCTTTCGTCTTCGCTCCAGGCTGAGATACCTCAACTTTATTTCGATGTAGACCGCGACAAGGTGAAGATGTTGGGTGTGCCCATGGCCGATGTGTTCTCTACCATGAAAGCCTATACGGGTTCGGTATATGTGAACGATTTCAATATGTTCAACCGCATCTATCGTGTTTACCTTCAGGCCGAAGCGCCTTTCCGTGCTCATCGCGACAACATCAGCCTGTTTTTTGTGAGGGGCAGTGATGGCGACATGATTCCGCTTACAGCATTGGGTAATACGGAATATACCACCGGACCAGGAAGCATCAAACGCTTCAATATGTTCAATACGGCTGTGATTCGCGGTACCTCGGCGCAGGGATACAGTTCCGGTCAGGCCATGGAAATCATGGAACAGATGGCTCGCGAACATTTGCCGGACAACATCGGTGTGGAATGGAGTGGACTTTCTTATCAGGAAAAGCAGGCCGGCGGTCAGACTGGACTGATATTGACGCTCGTGTTTATATTCGTCTTCCTCTTCCTGGCTGCCCTCTATGAGAGCTGGAGCATTCCTATCGCCGTATTGCTTTCGTTGCCGGTTGCCGCACTGGGCGCTTATGCAGGCGTATCCATCTGCGGATTGGAAAACGATACTTATTTCCAGATCGGTCTGGTAATGCTGATGGGATTGGCGGCCAAGAATGCCATTCTTATTGTAGAGTTTGCCAAGGATGAGGCCGATGCCGGCAAAAATGTCTTCAAGTCGGCCCTGCATGCTGCGAAGCTGCGTTTCCGCCCCATCCTGATGACCTCGTTGGCTTTCATCCTGGGTATCTTGCCTATGGTTATTGCCAGCGGACCGGGTGCCGCAAGCCGTCAGGCCATCGGTACGGGTGTGTTCTTCGGCATGATTGTAGCCGTAACGGTGGGCATTCTGCTCATACCCTTCTTCTTTGTCACCATATACAGTGCCAAAGGTAAAGTGCGTCGCAAGAAACAATTAACCAATAATGCATAACTCAAGGATATGAAACGCTATACATATACATCTCTTTTCCGGTTTGTATGGGTGCTGGTTGCCGCCTTTTCATTGGCAGGCTGCCAGCTTGGCAAACACTATACCCGGCCCGAACTGGAACTTCCACAGACGTTGGACGGCAACCTGTCTGACGACTCGGCTTCATTGGCCGACTATTCCTGGCAGCAGATATATACCGATACCATGCTTCAGGCATTGATACACCGTACATTGGTCTATAATAAGGATATGCTTATGGCTGCTGCCCGTGTCAAGGAACTGGCTGCCATGAAACGTATTGACTTTGCCAATATGTTTCCTGCCGTGGGCCTGAAAGTATATGGTGAGAAAGAAGGAGAAAATTATGGTGGAGACAATTATAAGCCCAGCAATGAATTTGACCTGAAATTGGGTGCTACGTGGGAACTCGACCTTTGGGGTAAGTTGCGCTGGACGCGCGATGCCAGCATGGCTGCCTTTGTCGGTTCCATCGAAAACCAGCGTGCCTTGCAGATGAGTCTCATTGCCCAGGTGGCCCAGGCGTATTTTGAGCTGGTGGCTTTGGATAACGAACTTGCCATTGTGCGTCAGACCGTTGACGCCCGTCACGAGAGCTTGCATCTGGCCCGTATCCGTTATGAAGGCGGACTGACTTCGGAGGTGGCTTTCCGTCAGGCGCAAGTGGAGTTGGCACGTACTGCAACCCTGGTGCCCGACCTGGAACGCAAGATTACCCTGAAAGAAAACGAACTGGCTTTCCTTACGGGTGAGTATCCCCACCGCATCGACCGTGCATTGCTGCCGCAGGAAGTCAATTTCCCGCAAAACCTGCCTGTGGGTTTGCCAAGCACGCTGCTCGAACGCCGACCTGATGTGCGCGAGGCCGAACAGGCGCTCATTGCAGCCAATGCCGAGGTCGGGGTGGCTTATACCAGTATGTTCCCCAATATAACCTTGACGGCGCAGTTGGGTACAGAAAGCGGTGAACTTGCCGACATTCTTAAATCGCCTTATCACCTGATAAGTGCTAACCTGTTGCAACCCATTTTTGCCATGGGCAAGAACCGCGCCCGGCTCAAAGCCAAGAAAGCGGCCTACGAGCGTGCCACTTATGCCTATGAGAAGGCTGTGCTGGCCGCCTTTAAGGATGCCTATAACGCCATTGCCGAGTTCAATAAGTTGAAGGAGATTTATCAGACGCGCCTCTCGCTGGAACAGTCGTCTAAATCGACCCTCGAACTGGCCCAGTTGCAATATGTCAACGGTGCCATCGGCTATATGGACCTGCTGGATGCACAGCGTACGTATCTGGATGCACAGATTGGTCTGAGCAACGCACTGCGCGACCGCCAGTTGGCTATGGTCAACCTCTACAAAGCTTTAGGCGGAGGCTGGGAATAATCCGTAGAAAAACTTTCTGTCCTGCCGGAAAATACTTTGCGATTTCCGGCAGGATTTTTTTGTACTTCTATTGAAAATAATTATCTTTAGCCTTGACATGATTATGTCTAGTCTTGACACAGTTATGGCTAGCTTTGACATGATTGTGTCTAACCTTGACATAAAGATTTTATTTAGGAAAGCCGAACTTCTTTTCAAGAGAAGCTTGTTTTTCCCTTTCGGTAAGAGTTGTTTTCCATCAGGGCGTGCCGGATGGTGCGTATTTATGTTTTAATTTGATATGAGATATGGCAAAGTATGAAATGCAGGCGTCGAACCTGCCACAGAAGGAGGGAGAACCTACGATGTATTATCCGCGTATGCGCCTTGCCGGTCGTATGGAGACGGACGAATTGGTGCGCGAAGCCGTGCATTACACTACCTTCAACGCTGCCGAGGCCAAGGCTGTACTCGACATTGTGCTCCGCAATCTGGGGCAGCGTATGGCCATGGGCTATTCGGTACATATCGAAGGCTTTGGCACTTTTACGCCTTCACTCCGTCTGAAGAAAGACCGCAAACGCGAAACCGGCATCCCGGGTGAGCAGCGGCGCAACGCCCAGAGTATCGAGGTGGGTGGCATACACTTCAAGCCCGATAGGGAGATGGTTCTCGAGGTAAACCGCCAGTGTCAGCTAGAACGGTCGGAACGCAAGTTCCAGCGTTCGTCTACCCGCTATACCGAGGCTCAACGGCTGGAACTGGCACGGGACTTTCTCCAGACGCACGACGAAATGGCCCTTTGGCAATACTGTGGCATCACCGGTCTGCTGAAAAATAAGGCCAGTCGCGAGTTGCGCCGATGGGAGGCCGACCCTGCAACGGGTATCTGCGGAACGGGGCATGGCATCTCAAAGCGGTGGAAGCTTAAATCTCCCCCATTGCCTTGAGCGTCAGCCAGAGGATGAGTGCGGCCGCCGCGCCCAGCGCCAGCAGGTTGAACAGGAAAATCGTGAGCAGGCACTTGGCCGTGGTCTTGCCCCAGCCCTCGCGGTAGACGGTGTGCATCGACACGAGCTGGTAGGCCAGCAGGGCGAGGGGCGTGGAGAAGATGATGATGTCTTCCACCGTGTTGGTGACGATGTCTTTGTAGCGCTCCGCGTTGAAGTGCCACAGCAGGATGGCGGCGGGCACCACCAGCAATACGAGCAGGAGGCTGCTCAGATGCGTGGCATGGGCAAAATGCTCCATGTATCGGCGCCGGCGGTAGAAGAACTTGAACAGCAAAGCCTGTACGGGCAGGAGGAACATCAGGAACAGGGGCGTCCACTTGGACAGCTGTCCCAGGACGAATGAGGCTGTGGCCTGCTGGTGCAGCTGGTCAGTCAGGTCGATGCGCGTCATCCAGTCGTACGCGTCGGCAGTGATGCGGCCAGTTACCGTGTCTGTGGGCAGGTTGAGGTAGAACCGTTCTTCCTCGTCGGGCAAACCCAACTGGGCGGTGCGACGTAGGATGTTGACCTCGTTCTGCGTATCCTCATGGATGGCAGTACGTGTCAGGCACGATTCGAAGAATATGCGGGGCAGGCTGACGAGGTTCAGTTCGTCGCCGCGGTCCTCGTAGTGCAGGCGGACGAGGTGGTCAGCCTGCTGGACTCCGCGGGCGTCGAGAACCTGAAGCAGGGTCTTTGTGTTGTAGGCATAGACGGTTGTGTCCGGTAGGGCCGATGCGTCGGCACGGCGCAGGGTGTTCATCACCGTGTCCGGTATCTGTTCGCCGGCTATTGCCAACAGTGCGCGATCCGTAGCGC
>ENA-OOXJ01001208-OOXJ01001208.1-human-gut-metagenome-genome-assembly--contig:-NODE-1208-length-17606-cov-2.994245_pt1 | contig 17606 bp, 13 predicted proteins | sample MGYA00241587_ERZ501343 | MGnify/ENA primary metagenome ERZ501343 (study PRJEB25962, sample SAMEA2042918) | human gut metagenome | biome: human gut; feature: human-associated habitat; material: faeces... | reverse complement strand
GCCGGTTTGAGGCGTCCAGAAATTCATACCCCACGGACGTGCAATAGCCGGATAGGTATTTCCTGTGGAGAGTTCGAAAGTGGACTGGGTTCCAACCAATGGATTGACGTACTGTACCCAATCTGTTGTAGAAGCGTGCAACAGAAGGGTCAAAAAGGAAAAAAGCAAAAGGAATAGTTTTTTCATGATATTATGTTTTTATTTTTATGTTCCGCAAGTTTTTCAATAATGTTTTGCCTGAGATATAAAGACGTTATTACCAACAATTTTATATTGAATACCCAAAGAATTCTTGATTAAATCCAACGTTTCACCCACCGTCTTTTTCTTCTTCAAAGGTCCCGAATAGGTTTTCGTGCGATCTACTTCAGGAGCAAGGATAATCTTCACATTGTAAGCCTCTTCCAAAATCTTGCATAATGCAAAGATATCCGTTTGTCTCAATTCAAACGCCGAACTATGCCACATTTCTATCCCCGGGTCTGCCGGTTTTACAAAAAGGCTTTTGGTTGCCCTATCCAACTCTGCTTGCTGTCCAGGCGAAAGCACAATCAAACCCTCTCCATTGTTACCTTTTACTTTTACTTCACCTTTGAGCAAAGTAGCAACAGCCTTTCGACCGCCCCTTCCGGTCTTAAAGTTAAATACCGTACCCAATACTTCCACCTGCATAGCCGTGCTCTGCACAACAAAGGGCTTTTCGGGATTCTTTTTCACATCAAAGAAGCCCTCACCATCCAGATAAACCAAACGGTTCTTACCCGCAAAATCACGAGGATACTTTAATATTGTGTTTCTGTTCAACCAGACTTTTGTTCCATCGGGCAGAAGTAGATTTTTCACTTGATCGGTTGCAGCTACCATCATCATAACATCGGCCTGTTTCCGATAGCTGTTTTGATAAATATTAAAACTAATCCCTCCGAGCAACACAACACCCAAAAACACTGCTGCCCACGTCATGCAACGGCGCATCAGCAATCGCCTTTCACGCTTCTTTTTTTCCTGTTCAAGTCGTTTCAATAAATGTTTGGCTGCCTGTTGTGTTCTCTTTTCATCCCATGTAACATCGCTTTTTCCAAGATAATATAATTCTTCGGCCGAAAAAAGTTGTTGCCTGTTTTCTTCCGATTCATTTAACCAGGCATTCAACATACGAAGTTCTTCCTCCGAACATTCACCCATCAAAAAGCTGGCTACTATTTTATCGTTCTTATTATTCATTCCTTTAAACTAATCCTATTAATAAAACAATTTGCACCGGAAAAACACTTAAAATACCTGTTTCTACATTTAATAGAAAATATTCTCTCTATAACTAAAATAAAAGTCTGGACACCTACATACCAATAAGAGCTATGAGATGCCTCACGACCCCTTCTGACATGGGTTTACTTGTAACCTGTCAGAAGCATGCTTCCAACAGGTTACGAGCACGCTTCTGACCTGTTACAAATTTGCTTCCGACCTGTTACCACCACAAAGCCAATATAACACTTCTATACAATCCATATTCCGTGGGCAATACAACAAGTCTGAATACAAAATTCATGTCTTAACGGACCAAATCATGTGCTTTATATAACGAGCATATCAAAACACAGCCCCAATACTTCAATATTGCATTAATCCAAATCCGTACGACCATACAAGGTTCCGCTCCATTCCACCTCATCATCATACAACAAACGGGAGAGACGACTAAATTCTTTTTCGTATGACTTTTCGTTATTCAAATCATAAACGGCAAAATATCCCCACCCTTGCTGACGGATATCTTGCAAATAACGGTCTTCTATCTTTACCTCCCCTTTGCTCGTAGTAACTTCAACCGCGTACGGGCATTGCTTGCCATTGCTTACCACATCGGCAGGAATGGAACGCCACTTTCCATAAAGGCCGTAAATGGAATAATCGACCAGTTCCTCTACGGATTTCCCTTCTACACTACCTTCCGGATAGTCAGAACCGGTATACCAGTAGATTCCGATGGTCTTGTCAGGCATCAGCCGACGGCATTCATACACCAAGTCAGCATAGCGCTGGGCTGTACATTCTTCAATGCTTGGTGCCACAGCCGGTGAGGGGATATAAGGTTCAACAGATTGGTCGGTGACATACGTAGAATATTCATCGTCGAAGTCAACCCCGTCGAAGCCATAAATGTCCATATAAGCTTTCAGGTCTTTGGCGAAAACCTGAGCAGCCTCTTTGGAAAGGCTCCGCATTCCTGCTGCGGTATGATCACCTAAAATAGATAAATGTACCTTGATGCCTTTGGCTTGTAACGGGCGAATGGTCTTTTCAATGTTATCAAGCACAAAGCGCGTCTGTTCATTGCACGACACATAAGGCTGTCCTTCTTCATTCAGACGGATATTGGCAGCAAAGACACTTGCAATATCAAAGAAAGGCTTTTTATCAGAAGCCATGAAATATTCACCGACATTGCGCATGCTTTCGCGATTTACTTCAACATAACAAAGATTCTTTATTTTACGGTCAGCATTGGCTACAGGCACCTGAGCTTCCGGCTTTACCAGATAAATAAATGCCCGGTTATCCCGATAAGTCTTGCCGGAAACGGTTGCTACGGCCGAAACCGCAATAGCATACGTTGCACCTTCTCTCCCTCCGGGATGGATATCAAGTGCCAAGGTTGGTGATTTATACTTACCTTTTTCAACCAACACTTTTCCCTCATTCTCCAAAACTATCTTATCGACCGGATACATCACGAGACCGGTTCCATTCAGGGTATTATAAGCTTCAAGCACTTTCGGATCTAATTGCAAGGTCACCGTCACATCCTCATCCATAGGCGATGGCATTTCAAAGAAAAGATGCCCTTTGGCACCCTGCGTACCACGTAGCACAATAGGTGTCAGCATTTTGGCTCCAGCTGCTGATTTTACCGCACCAAAAGCGTCACATGGATTATCAGTCGTCTGCTTTTGTTGTACTTTCGCTCCGTTACTACAACCGACTAGCAGACACAGGAATAAAACCGGCAGCCATATCAACAAACGATATTGATTCATAAGTATAAGTTTATGTAATAAAAAACAAATGCAAATTTCGTATTTATTGGTTTTAAAACGAAAAGCAGAAGGCAAAAATCTCACACATTTGGCTATGGATAATTATTAAAAAAACTAACCCAAGAGGCATAATCCATATGTCCTTAGGTTAGTTTCCATTTATCCGTTTTTTAATTAAACAGCCAAGGTTATGGCATATAACTATTATCTAAAGTTATTAGGAGTTTTCCACTTACCGTTTGCATCCATCGTATCATCCACATCCCACCATACACGAGTTCCCTGAGTATAACCCGGCTTCAACGGATTACGGGCCTCGCTATTAGGATAGCTGACACGCTTAATCAACTTGGTGTTCTCAACTTCACCGTTGGAGTTGTTTCCGTAACGAGGTAACAACAGATAACGAGGATAATCAGTACGGCGCACTTCGGCCCAGCCTTCGTTACCATTCGGATATACAGCCAGCCACTTTTGGGTAATAATCTGCTCCAGCTGTTCTTCTTTGGAACCGCCATTGAACGCCTTCATTCCACCCAGGTGTGCAATGTAATTATCAATCTTTTCCTGACCTTCGGCATCGGCATCTATCTCATAGTAGTTCATCGAAGCACGTATTCCCGCCTCATAATAATCCTTAGCAGATTTGGTAACACCTGCCCAACCGCGTAAAGCAGCTTCAGCTTTCAGGAACAGACTTTCCGAATAACCCATCCACACGATTTCACGTGCAAGGTTCCACCACACCTTACGGTTCATAACATCCGTTCTTAAATCGGTACGTTGGGGAGAATAAACCGTAGTATATTTAGCACCTACCTCAGTAACGCCATTTCGGTAACCGCCAAAATCCTTATCCGATTCTTTAATTCCTTCACTTGAATTCAAATCTTCCAACTTGGTAGGACGGAACCACAATACCTCACAACGTGGATCGAGATAACAATTTTTCTCACTTTCATTAAATTTCCGGTCATCCAAACCAAAAACGGTACCCTCTTCGCTCCCTTGACTTACTTTAGCCACAAAACCATCGGCCGAAGAATCAATACCCTCTTTCAACGCTTCATTCTTGTAAGCCCACTCCATTTCTTTAGGTAACACAACATTAGCTCCCCAGCCATACATCAAGGCAAAAATATTCTCGTTACCTCCTGTTATATACTGACGCTTGGGTATCAGCTTCATGTTATCATCCTGATCTTTCATCAGGCCAGAAGGATCGGCCAAAGCTTTTTCACCCTGTTCTTTAGCAAGTGCCGGATCAACATTAGATACACGTAAAGCTAAGCGCAAACGTAATGTATTGGCAAAACGAATCCATTTTTCAACATCGCCTTTATAAACACGGTCTTCCGTATCCGTAAACTTATAAAGTGAACCAGTAGGAGGATTGTGCAATGCAGTAATAGCCTGATCCAATATCTGGAATATCATATTATAAACTTCCTGCTGGGATGTATAAGTTACATTTTCCTCGGGAGGAAGTGCACCTTTTACATAATATTGAATAGGAATGTCACCATATGTATCAGTCTGTGCCGACATCAAGAACGCATAATAAATACGGGTTATGTAGAATACATTGTGATAATAATCTTTATTACAGAACCAGAAAGTCTTGATCAACTGGCTGTATTCTGCTACGGTACGGTCATCATAGAAGTGCCTCCAACGGGCCGAAGACCAGCCATCGTTATATGCATATGCCGGTGCATTATTAAGAAATGCATTCGATCCACTATAAGCAGCATATACATCGTGAGTCAAATTGGTTGCCGTCTGGTAATCGTTATACAATCCTTCGTATAAGAAATTGGCAAATGTAGCACCAGCCGCACTTTCCATAGCCTTCAAGCTTTCCAATGCATTTTCGGACAAGGTATAGTCTATATCAATACCTTCGGCCGTACCTCCTATCACCGTCGGATCGTAGACAGGAGCATACGGATTGGTATTCATTTCTTCAAAATCGTAGCAGCCTGCAAGTGCCAGCAACGAGCACAAGGCAACTGATTTATATAAATTGAATTTCATACTTCTATATTATTTTAAGATTAAAAACCTAAACTAACTGACAAACCAAAAGTACGTGTATAAGGCAATGCCGCATAGTCAATGGCTTGTGAGAACATCGTTGTATCATATCCACCTTCAGGACTGGTACCCGGAGTATGCTTCATCAGGTAAAACAAGTTACGGGCAACAAATGACACATTCAAAGAACTGAGCGGAGTCTTTTTCAACATCGAGCTCGGGAAATTATAACCGATAGACAACTCCTTCAATTTAATAAATGATGCATCATACAAGAAATCTTCGGCCAACAAGGCACCGTAATACTGACTGGCCGTAATCTTTGTTGTATTGGGCTGACCACTTTCCGTTACGCCGGGGAACACCATCAAGTAATTGTCTGCCTCGCCACGGTTTTCGGTACGTTTAGACAAACCGTTACCAGTTGCAACCATTTCAGAATAAGAAAGGATATCACCTCCAAACTTCATATCAAACATAGCTGACAATGTAACACCCTTGTATGTAAATGACGGAGAAACAGACATTGTCAGGTCAGGCTGAATGTTACCTATGGGATTGGCTACACATTCGGATTCACTAGTAGTGGTCATCGGTAACCCGTTAGCACCTATTACGATATTACCATTAGCATCGCGCTTATACAGCTCAGTAGCATAAATTTCACCCAGTTTTTCGCCGGCACGGGCACCTACATGAATCGGGAAGTTACCGTCTCCATTAAAAAACATATAGTTCACGTTGGCTTCGGGAGCAAGTTCTTTTACAGTAGACACGTTGTGAGCCAGGTTCACATTCAAATCAAACGTAAAGTCCTTAGTCTCAACAATAGTTGAATATAACATCAACTCAACACCCTGATTGGAAATCAAACCGGCATTTACCCATTGTCCACCACTCCAGGGAGCAGCAGCAGGAACCTTCATAATCTGGTTTTTGGTCTGGCTATAATAATAGGTAAAGTCAAAACCTAAACGATTGTTGAAGAACTTCATGTCCAAACCGGCCTCATAAGAAGTAGCAATTTCCGGTTTCAACTTATCGTTCATCTTCACGTTATCTTTGGTAGGTGTCAGGATTCCGTTTTCAAACTTATAGGCATATGTATTGTAAAGCTGATAGGGCTCGGTATCCTTACCTACCTGAGCTGCAGACAGACGTAACTTCGCAAAAGTTACCCACGAAGGCAATGGTTTATCTATGGATTTCATAAAGTCGGAAATCACAAAGCTCAAGTTTGCAGACGGATAGAAGAAGGAGTTGTTCTGCTTGGGCAATGTAGACGACCAGTCGTTACGTGCTGTCAGATCTAATGACAAGTATTCCTTCCATGCCATCTGAACTGAGCCAAATACTGAATTCATGGCACGTTCTTTACCAGTTTCGGCTGCTGTACGAAGCAAATTAGCCGCATTGAACATCCATTCGCCTTTGGTCAGCATATTGCCCACACCGGCACTTAATGATTCAAACTTCTGATACATAAAGTTAGAACCTACTGTAAAGCCCAAACGGAAATTATCAGTCAGCTGACGATCGCCCATCAAAATAAATTCGGCATTCGATTCGAAGAAGTTTTCTTCGCCACGGTCCATCTTATCATTTGTAATGGCACTTGGTACGGATTCATGATTGATGCCATCACCACCATTGGTATTCTGCACACGGGTACGGTAGTAATCGAATGCATACTTAGCCGAAAGATGTAACCAGTCGGTGAAATTAATTTTGGTACTATAATATCCGAAAGCACGCCAACGCTCATCGGAATTATGACGTTGGTTCAATACATAATACGGGTTACGGATTCCGGCTGTCGGACCATACCAGTTTACATGTACGGCATCGGCGGTAGAATATTGTTTCAAATCGTCCAAACGCACATTGTGAGGAATACCCATCAACTGGTTAATGGCACCATAAGTACCATACTCAGGACGGTCGGTAGCCTTCGTACGTGACAATGAAATCTTTCCGTCTACCGACATCCATTTATTCAATTCGGTACCGGCATTCAGGTCGATATTGATACGATTCAATTTTTCATTGGGGAATACGCCTTTGCTATCCGATGCCCCAAACGAAGCGCGGAAATGTGAGGTTTCCGTACCGTTGCTGATAGATACATTGTGGTTCTGCGAGAAACCGGTATCAAAATAATCTTCCAGCTTATTGCCATATTTCGAATAAGCGTAGGTTTCTCCATTCCAAGCCTCAAACGGACTACCATCCAATACAGGTCCCCAACTACCTGAGGTTTCCTTGGTATAGCTGGTACCACCATTCGCTCCAATCTGGCCTTGACCGTAGCGTTCTTGTTGTTCCAGCGTCTCGGCTACGTTGCTCCACGTAAAGTTACCGCTATAACGTATACCAAAACCTGTTTTCTTAGAACCCTTCTTAGTTGTAATCAAGATTACACCGTTACCGGCACGCGAACCGTAAAGAGCTGCCGCATTCGGTCCTTTCAATACAGAAATACTTTCGATATCATCAGGATTGATATCCAATGCAGCTCCACCACGGTCTACACCACCATAAAAGCTGGCATCCGAAGTATTGTTGTCGCTAAAAGGTACACCGTCCACAATCCATAAAGGCTGGTTGTTATCGCTCAATGAAGAGTTACCGCGAATGGTAATCTTGGTCGAACCGCCCAAACCAGTAGAAGAAGTATTCATCTGAAGACCGGCAACTTTACCTTGCAATGCACTCGTTACCGAGGGATCACCTGTTTTATTGAGTTCATCGCTCTTCAACTCTTGTACGGCATATCCCAACATTTTCTTTTCACGCTTGATACCCAAAGCCGTTACCACAACTTCCTGCAACAACTGGGTATCGTCTTTCAATACAATATCAATGGTCGTTTGTCCGGCTACATCCATTTCAACCGCTTCGTAACCAATGTAAGAAAAGCGCAACTTGGCGTCAGGGCTGGACACAGTCAATGTATAATTACCGTCAATGTCGGTAATGGCACCATTGGTGGTACCTACTTCGGCAATACTTACGCCAATCAAAGGTTCGCCCATCGCATCCTTCACATTACCAGTCACCGTGTGTGTTTCCTGTTGTGAAACCTTCACACCGTCCGAGTGATTAGATTTCCCCGAGAGATAGACAACTTCTTCCTCAATGCGATAGTTGATGTCTTTGCCTTCAAGAGCCATATCCAATACGGTTTCCAGCGATGCATTATGTGCATTTACCGACTCAACAGTCACATCGGCGAGCTTGTCATCATAAAAAAATTGGTATTGAGATTGAGCCTCAATTTGCTCAATCACCGTTTCCAACCGAGCATTTGATAAAGCAATGTTCAATTGGGCTGCCACTATCTGTGAAGATACCACAAACATGGCAAGCATCAGAAAAGCACGGAGCAACTTCCTACATTTGCATGAATACTTGTTTCTCATACTTGTCTTTTTTAAGATTAAACTATTTATAATTAAATTAACATGAATTCCGGCTTATGTATTATAAACAACCGTAACCTATAAAAACACTTAACTGGAACAAAACTTTTTTTGCATTACTTAAGTCTATACCACACAGCACATGCTTATCTGCCAAGCAAGTGGGCCAAGTTTTCACGCAAACATTTTAATGCTTTATACATGTGGGCTTCCACCGTGCGCAAGGAAAGTCCCAATGTATCGGCAATCTCCTTATTCTTCATATCATGCAGATAGCTTAGTTTAAATACCGCCCTACACCTTTCGGGCAGTTTGTCTATTGCCTCGTGAAGTTCTTGTCTAAGTTCGTCATTTTCTATTCTTTGTACCACATCGTTACTATTTGGCTGATAATATTCAGTTCTCTTTTTCTGAATTTCAAGCATCGCCGCCTCATAGTCGTTCACAACTTCCCTGTGTTTCAACACATTCAGGGCACGTGTATACACTGCCCTGTACAGAAAAGCAGATATCTGCTCTCCCATTTCAATGGAATCTTTCCGCCACCAAAGCTCCACAAATACATCTTGTACTACATCTTCGGCCTCTTCATCGCCCACTATACGTGTAGCATAAAACAACAAGTTGGCATAGTATTTATGGAAAAGTGCTCTATATGTTAAGTCGAAATTTTCCTCCATGTCTTTTTAGTTACCGCCCATACCATACCGGCCCAGGTTTATCTCCCATAACAAATTCGAGAGTGCCTCCTGCCAGTATCTGTTCGTGCGTCACATAACTTTGATTATAGTTCCGTCCGTTAAGTTTTACAGCCTGTATATAGCGATTGGTTTTACTAACTTGCGGTGCAAGGATAGTAAACGTCTTATTATTTGAAACATGAATTTCTGTTTTCGGGAAACGTGGAACACCGATTTCATAGACACCTCCCACCGGATTTACCGGATAAAATCCCATGGCACTGAATACATACCAAGCCGACATTTGCCCGCAATCCTCATTACCGCACAATCCATCCGGTGTATTTCGATAAAGCTCGTCCATGACCTCAGTTACGTATTTCTGGGTTTTCCAAGGCTTGTCTACTGCATTGAAAAGATAGATAACATGATGACTGGGTTCATTGCCATGTGCATATTGCCCTATCATGCCCGTACTGAAAATGGGTAGCTCATCATCGGCAGAAGGATTATAAGTGAACATACTATCCAGTTTCTGAGCGAAGCGTTCTTTCCCACCAACCAATCCGATAAGTCCTTCCACATCATGTTGTACAGACCAGAAATATTGCCAACCATTACTTTCACAAATGTGTGGAATATAATCATCCGGAGAAAAGTCTGGCATAAACTCCCCCTTATCGTTACGCGGCTGCATGAACGAGGTCTGCGGATTGTATACGTTCCTGTAATTTTGAGAACGTTTGTAGAATTCATCGGCCACTTCCTTATCGCCCAATTTTTCAGCCATACGGGCTATACAATAATCATCATAAGCATATTCCAGAGTTTTGGATAATGACCAGTTATCAGCATTATATGGATCGTTCACATTATAAGGAACATAACCATGTTTCTTATATAAGCCTATACCCCGATAAGCATCCAGGTTGGCCGTATTTACACAGGCTTCGAATGCTTTCCGTGCATCAAAATCACCAATACCTTTTAAATAAGCATCTACAATGACAGGAACGGCATGATAACCTATCATCATATCGGTTTCACTCCCGTAGAAGTTCCATACCGGCAGCCGCCCGTTCTGTTCGTAAAAAGCCAAGAACGATTTAACCATGTCGTTCGCCCGTTCAGGTTCCACCAAAGTATAAAGCGGATGAGCCGCACGATAGGTATCCCATAGTGAGAATGTACTATAATTTGTCCATCCGTCAGCTACATGCACTTGTTTATCAGGCCCATAATAAGCCCCGTCTACATCTCCATAAATGGTCGGAGCCAACATGGAGTGATAAAGGGCCGTATAAAACTTGATCCGTTCATCGGAATCATTGCACGAAATTTCAATCCGAGAAAGATGCTCATCCCAATTGCGACGGGCCTCTGCCAAGTATTTGTCAAAATTATCTTCAGGCACTTCGGCTTCCAGATTACGTGCCGCACCTTCCATACTGACACCCGAAAGAGCCGTACTCACCAAAATCTGTTCCCCGTCAAAAGTATGAAAGTTAAACCGAGCTATAACCGATGTTCCCACACGTTTTCCATCTTTCAAAACAGCCGCCGTATCAATCTGGATAGACTCAAAAGGTCTAGAAAAACGGGTACGGAAATATACACGCTGGTCGCGCGCCCAACCGTCGGAAAAACGATACCCTTGAATCGTAACCGAATCAACCACTTCAACATGCGAATCGTTTGTAAAATCCCAATTCATAGCCTTACGAAGATTCAGGAAAATGGCGGCATCGGCTTCAGGAAAAGTATAACGCTGAATACCACAGCGTTCGGTAGCCGTAAGTTCCACATTAATATTATAGTCAGACAAACGCACCTGATAATAACCGGCACTGGCCGTTTCATCGGCATGCGTAAACATAGAATGGATACCTAATGGTGCTTCTGCCTCTTTATAGGGCAAAGTAACAGGCATAAACGAAATGTCGTACAAATCACCGGCGCCAGTTCCCGACAAATGTGTATGGCTAAATCCTGCAATGGTACTGTCGGGATAAAAATATCCGGAAATACGATCCCACCCGGGCAATCCGTTATCAGGGCTAAGTTGCACCATGCCAAAAGGCGCCTGAGCTCCCGGATAAGTATTTCCGGTAAAGTCTGTACCGATTAATGGATTTACCAAGTCTGCATATGATGTTTTTTTTACATCAGACGAAGGTGAAACACATGCTATCACAAGCAAAGTGATTACAAAGGAATAACAAAGATTTATTAATTTCATATCATTTAGGGTCAACGTATATAATAGAACAACTGAAAACAAAAAAATACCTATTCAACAGTGACTTTTTTTCTCTATTTCGTAAAAAAATATAAAAACGCCCTAAAATCAATGATTATCTCCTTAAATCATACACCAAATACAGTTTGAAAAAGCAACAGGTAAAGAATAAATTTACAACCTGTTAGAAGCATGCTTTTAACAGGTTAGAAAATTACTTCCAACAATTCAGAGACATTTCCTCCGAAAAAAGTCTATAAAATCCCTTCAGATACATTGGAAAAAGATGGCAGGTGACGAAAAAAAGCACAATCAACAAAAAAAATGTTTTCCTTTGCAACCTTACAATCCTCTACTTACGTCTAACAGACAAAGAAACCAATAAAAGAACAATAAGTATGATGAAACAAATTACTTTTGTATGCATGGTTGCCATGATGCTTTGCACTACATTGGCAGAAGCCGGTAACCGTATCGTAACCGAACGGGATAGTTTAGGGAACAAGAAACGTGTCATTGAGTTGCAAGACACCGTAGTAAACGGTAAAACCATCAGCGACACCCTCAGCATCACAACCTATGAGGGAACTGGGACAAGCACGGACGAAGAAGATGTCCAAGAATATTCTTACGAAGGTAGCAAATGGCATTTTGTAGATGCCGTAAGTGCTGGCGTACTAGTACCCATTGTAGCCATTACAGCCTGCTTCGGTATGCCCGTGCTTTTGATTTTCCTCATCTTTTTCTTCCGCTACAAAAACCGGAAAGCCAAGTATCGTATGGCCGAACAGATTCTTGCCAGCGGGCAACCGTTACCCGAAAACTTTTTTGCTACCGTTCAAACCAAAGATGCTCGTAGCAAAGGTATTTCAAATACATTCCTCGGCATCGGACTATTCATTTTCCTTTGGGCAATTACCAATGAGTTTTCAATAGGATGTATCGGATTGCTCATTACTTGTATAGGTTTAGGACAAATCATAATATACTACACCCAAGAAAAGAAAGAAGAAGATAAAAAAGGAATAAAAGAGACTAAAGAAATAGAACTGTAAAACGATGAGCCAACTCAATGACATATCGCTAGTGGCGCAGGTCGTGGTGTTTCGCAACACCAGGGCCTTCGACCAGCTGGTCAGGAAATACCAATCGCCCGTCAGGCGCTTTTTCCTCCACCAGACCTGCGGTGATAGCGAACTGAGCGATGACCTGGCACAGGACACTTTCATCAAGGCCTATACCAACATAGCCTCTTTCAAGAATTTGTCCAGCTTTTCAACCTGGCTTTATCGTATTGCATATAATGTTTTTTATGACTATCTTCGCAGCCATAAGGAAACAGATGACTTGGATACCACGAAGGTAGATGCCCGTTGTTATACTCAACAACACGACATCGGACAACAAATGGACATCTATCGAGCCTTGTCCACACTAAAGGATATGGAACGTACTTGTATCACACTTTTCTATCTGGAAGACCAGAGTATCGAAAAAATTGCAGGTATTACCGGATGTCCTGCCGGAACCGTAAAAAGTCACCTATCGCGCGCCAAAGAAAAAATGGCCGCTTACTTAAAACAAAATGGTTATGATGGAAAACAATGACAAACTTCTGGAAGAATTCTTTGCCGACAACCGGCACGAAATAGCCGACAACGGATTCAGCCAACGTGTCATGCACCGCTTGCCTACCCGTAGCCGACAACTGGCACAGATATGGAGCATTTGCGGCTTTACGCTGGTAGTGGTGCTCTTTGTGGCACTCGATGGAATACATCTTTTGGGAAATGCCATCCTGCAACTACTAAACAACCTGCTGGAACACGGAATTGCTGAACTGGACATACGTTCCATGGCCATAGCAGGAGTGGTTCTGTTATTCTTCTTCTATAAGAAAATAGCTTCGATGGCTTAAAGTTGTCCCGAACTGGATACAAAGTCAAGTTAATAAAGCAACAAGGAAAGTTCTTATAAACTTTTGTCAAGTTGCTTTGTTAACTTGTTCTGCTATTTGGAAACAAGCAGTAAATTAATAAAGGTTATTGATTAAATACAAGCTTTCAAAATATAAAATTTGAGATACTTCCTTTTCATCCTCACGCTTATTTGTGCATTCAGCTACAATCATGCACAAGTAACAAGCGATTCGCTGGTAATGAACTACCTGCGCAAGAAGGGCGCACTCGTCACCAAAAACAACAAAGTAAAACTATTGATGAACGGACACGACAAGTTTGTCGATCTATTCGCAGCCATCCGGCAAGCACGCCATCACATTCATTTGGAATATTTCAATTTCCGCAACGACTCCATAGCCAATGCACTTTTCGACCTCTTAGCACAAAAGGTAGCCGAAGGAGTGGAAGTACGCGCCTTGTTCGATGCTTTTGGAAATTGGTCAAACAATCGCCCGCTCAAGAAACGCCATTTGGAAAGAATCCGCCAACAAGGCATTGAAATCGTTAAATTCGATCCGATCACTTTTCCCTGGTTTAATCATGCCGCCCACCGGGATCACCGCAAAATAGTTGTAATAGATGGGAAAACCGGTTATACCGGTGGTATGAACATAGCCGATTATTACATCTACGGTTTGCCTAAGATAGGACAATGGCATGACATACATATGCGCATTGAAGGTGATGCCGTACGTTACCTGCAAGGCATTTTTCTGACGATGTGGAACCGTGAAACAGGCCAACACATCGGCGGGCCTGAATATTTTCCAGACATTCCGCAATTTCCAGATAGTGTTTCCGAAGAAATTGCCATTGTAGACCGCACACCACGCGAAACTCCACGTTCCATCAGCCATGCCTATGCCGCCTCCATACGTGCGGCCGAAGACAAAATACAGATAGTCAATCCTTACTTCGTTCCCACAAAATCCATTCGAGAAGCATTAAAACACGCATTAAAAAAAGGTACGGAAGTAGAAATAATGATACCCGCCGTATCCGATGTTCCCTTTACTCCCGAAGCTGCCATGTATACCGCCCATAAATTAATGAAACGAGGAGCCAAGATCTATCTGTTCAACGGTGGCTTCCACCATTCCAAAGTAATGATGGTAGATAGTGTTTTCTGCACCGTCGGAACGGCCAATCTCAATAGCCGTAGCCTGCGATACGACTACGAGACCAATGCCTTTATCTTTGACCCATCAACAACAAAACAACTGACCAATATGTTTGAAAGGGATAAGAAAAACAGCACTCTCCTTACCCCCGAGGTATGGAAAGAACGGTCGGCTTGGAAAAAATTTGTAGGCTGGGTAGCAAACCTGATGACACCTTTTTTATAATAACTAGGATTAAAAAAATAAACGATATAAGAAAGAACAATGAAACAATATTTAGACTTGCTCAACCGCATATTGACCGAAGGAGTCGAAAAAAGTGACCGTACCGGTACAGGTACCATCAGCGTATTCGGACACCAAATGCGCTTCAATTTGGAAGAGGGCTTTCCATGCCTGACTACCAAAAAACTTCACCTGAAATCCATTATCCATGAATTGCTTTGGTTCCTGAAAGGAGATACCAACGTAAAATACCTGCAAGAAAACGGCGTACGCATTTGGAACGAATGGGCTGACGAGAATGGCGACCTGGGACATATATACGGTTATCAATGGCGTTCATGGCCCGACTATAAAGGAGGATTCATCGACCAAATAAGCGAGGCTGTAGACACCATTAAGCACAATCCCGACTCACGCCGCATCATTGTCAGCGCCTGGAACGTAGGTGACCTTGACAACATGAATCTCCCCCCCTGCCATGCCTTTTTCCAATTTTATGTAGCCAACGGACGGCTAAGCCTGCAACTCTACCAACGTAGCGCAGATACCTTTCTAGGAGTACCTTTCAACATAGCTTCCTATGCCCTGCTACTACAAATGATGGCACAAGTTACAGGACTGAAGGCTGGAGATTTCATCCACACGCTGGGCGATGCGCATATTTATCTCAATCATTTGGAACAAGTCAAGCTACAACTTACACGTGACCCAAGGCCCTTACCCCAAATGAAACTGAATCCAGACATAAAAAATATTTTCGATTTTACCTATGACGATTTTGAACTGGTAAACTACAATCCACATCCACATATTGCTGGGAAAGTATCCGTATAACCCACAAGAAATCAGACCAATAATTTCAAAAAATATGATCAGCATCATTGCCGCAACAGACCGCAACATGGGCATTGGTTACCAGAACAAGCTATTATTCTGGTTGCCTAACGACCTGAAACGCTTTAAAGCGCTAACTACCGGAAACACCATCATCATGGGCCGAAAAACCTTTGAATCATTGCCCAAAGGTGCATTACCCAATCGGAGGAACATTGTACTGACCAGTAATCAAAACTTGAACTTCCCCGGTGCTGAGAGCTTTCCGTCACTCGAAGAAGCGCTTAAAGCCTGTGCTCCAGAAGAACACATATATATAATAGGAGGAGCCAGTGTATATCGTCAGGCTTTTCCACTGGCCGATGAATTATGCCTCACGGAAATCGATGCAGAAGCCAATCTTGTAGACGCTTACTTTCCCGAAGTAGATCCTACCGTATGGGACGAAAAAAGCAGGGAGTCTCACCCTGCCGATGAGAAACATCCCTGCCCTTATGCATTTGTAAATTACTTACGACGATAAAAATTACTCTTCCTCAGCCTCATCCGGCATGATAGGCATCTGCCGTTTGATGGCCTCATGGAAAGATATCAAAGTCTCTGTCCGTGCCAAGCCCAAAGGTTGCAACTTATCGTGGATGATACTGAGCAAATGGTGATTGTTACGGGCATAGAGTTTGATAAACATATCATATTTGCCAGTAGTAAAGTGACATTCTACGATTTCAGGAATTGCCTCTAAGGCTTTTGTCACCTCATCAAAAGTGGCAGGATCCTTCAAATAGATGCCGATATAGGCACACGTCTCATACCCTATTTTCTCAGGATCAATGATGTATTCCGACCCTTTCAGGATTCCCAGGTTCGTAAGCTTCTGAATACGCTGATGAATAGCTGCTCCCGAAACATTGCAAGCCCGCGCCACTTCCAGAAAAGGAATACGTGCATTGTCAGCTATCAGCTTCAGGATTTGTTCATCCAAACTATCCAATTGATGATGTCCCATATTATACTTCGATTAAAAAATAAACTTATATCGTTTGCATTTTCATACATTATTATGCAAAGTTAGCGATTTTCCTCCCAATAAAAATACAGTTTATTACTTTTCTTACTAAAAAAAGAATAAAAAAGCATGGTAAAGTGTACAGATGGGATTGATAAGACTTTTCTTTGCCGCACGACATTGTAGATACAAAGTAAAGACCGTATATTTGTGAAAAAATAAAACAACATATCATGATACAAAAAGCCTTCTCTACTCTCTTATGTCTGTTGGCCGTGCTTTCCATGCAGGCACAGGTCTTCAGTGATTATTTTGAAGACAAAACTTTACGGATAGACTATCTGTTTACCGGAAATGCCACAAAGCAAGAAGTCTGCCTGGACGCATTATCCGCTCTGCCTGTATGGGCAGGACGCAAGCACCATTTGGCAGAACTACCCTTGCAAGGGAACGGACAAATTGTAATGAAAGATGCAACCAGCGGTACGGTTATTTACAAAACCTCTTTTTCTTCCTTGTTTCAGGAATGGCTGGAAACCGATGAAGCCCAACATACCACCAAGGGGTTTGAAAACACCTTTCTGGTACCCTATCCACTTAAACCGGTAGAAATAGAAATCACATTGCTGGATTCGCGCAGGAATGTACGTACCAGTATGAAACATACGGTTAATCCTGACGATATTCTGATACAGCAAAAGGGAACAGAACATATCACCCCACACAAATATCTCCAGAAAAAAGGCAAACCGGAAGCTTGTATTGACGTTGCCATATTGGCCGAAGGCTATACAGCCGACGAAATGGATACATTTTATCAAGATGCCGAAATAGCCTGCGAAAGTCTGTTTTCGCACGAGCCCTTCAAAAGCATGCAAAAGCGTTTCAACATCGTAGCGGTGGCAAGTCCTTCGCAAGATAGTGGCGTAAGTGTTCCCCGGCTAGGTGTGTGGAAGAACACAGCATTCAGCTCACATTTCAGCACATTCTATTCCGACCGCTACCTGACTACTTCTCACCTGAAGTCGGTACACGACGCA
>ENA-OOXJ01001204-OOXJ01001204.1-human-gut-metagenome-genome-assembly--contig:-NODE-1204-length-17687-cov-3.962511_pt1 | contig 17687 bp, 15 predicted proteins | sample MGYA00241587_ERZ501343 | MGnify/ENA primary metagenome ERZ501343 (study PRJEB25962, sample SAMEA2042918) | human gut metagenome | biome: human gut; feature: human-associated habitat; material: faeces... | reverse complement strand
GAGGTTATGCCGCCCTTCGCCACGACGAAGGCCGGGGTCACGCCCAGGCGCGCCACAAGGCTCTGCACCCCGTCGCTTATCCTCACGCTGCGCATGAGGGCGCTCTCCCTGGTGTCACCGGGCAGTTCCAGCAGACGGCGCTTCGTATAGCATACGGCGGTCAGCCCGGAGCGGATGAGCCGCTCCGCCTCGGCCACACAGCGGTCTATCTCAGCTCCGAAGACCGCCTCGCCCTCCAGCACGAGGTCGGAGTCAAACTCCACCGCCCGCACGCCCTCGAGCTCCAGAAGCCGCCCGAGCTGCTCCGTGGTCTTGTGCGTGTGGCTGCCCACGACGACTATGCCGCCGCCGGAGCGCGTTATCAGCTCCTCACGGCTGAGCAGCGGCCTGTCGCTCACGCCTCCCAGGGCCTTTACGAGACTCGCCGCCGTCCGGAAGATGAACCTGTGTCCCCGAGCCGCCGAGCGGTAGAGCGCTGTGGCGAACACCTTCACGTCGCAGTAGTCCGCAGCGTCCACGCAGACCTTGCCGAAATCCCGCACCGCGAGCAGTTTTTGCGTTATGCCCTCGTAGTCGCAGGCTCTCAGCTGCTCGATGGGTATGCTTGTCACGCCCGAGGCGGGGTATTCGCCGCGGGTCTTTTCCTCGATGTAGCCGGGCAGGTCGGAGCTCGAGTAGCCGAAGGTCCGGTCCGCGGCAAACTCGGTCTGCGCCGCCGGCACCAGCTCGTCACCCTGCCGGACGTAGTGTACGCCGCCGAGCGTGAAGCGCCCGCCCTCCTTGAAAAAGGGGCAGAGCACCTCGCCGTCCACCCTGAGCCCCGCCGCCTCCAGCCTGTCCCGGAGCACCCGGGTCTCGAGCGGATAGTGCCCCCGCAGCGTGGAGTCGCAGCGCGAGAGCAGCATGAAGCCCCGCCCCGTCTCCCGCGAGACGCGCACGAGCGTGCCGCCTATCTCGCGGTGGACCCGTTCGCTCTCGGCAGCGGTCATGGCGCGGGAGTTCGTGAGGATGTAAAAGAGCCTGCCGTCCTCCTCAAAGCCCTCGCGGACGGAGGCCTCCGACCAGTCCGTATACACCGACACGTCGTGCACCGTCTGCACGCCCGTGGGGTCGTCGTCGAGGACGACCAGCTTGTCGCTGTTCGCCGCGAGCTCCCTGGCGAGCGCCGCATCCACCGCCGCCTCGTCCACCCCGGGCAGCCGCGAGAGTATCCCGGCCTTCGGCATGTGCATCTCCCCTTTCGGTCGAACGAATAAATGTCGCCTCCATTATATACTTTTCAACCGCACTGGGGCAATGTATAATAAAAATCGCCCCATAGGACGCAAAGTTGCGCGATAATTGGTGGAGCAACCGCCGGATATGCGGTATCCTCAGCGCAGAAAGGAGGACGGGACATGGCAAGCACATTCATATCCGCCGTCACGACCGTGGCATCATCTGTGCAGACCGGAGGGCAGGGCATGGTCAGATTGCTCATATTTGCCGTCATGGCCATCGTGCCGTATTCGATCATCGCCTATCTCATATACCTGCTGATAAAGGCGCTGAGGAAGTACCTGCGCACCGAGCCGGTGCGGAAGGAGCGGGCCGAGAAGGCCCGGACGCTGGGCGAGGTGATAAAGCGGCGGCGGACCGAGTGCAAGATGACGCAGGAGTTCGTGGCCGAGGCGCTGGGCGTGAGCCGTCAGGCCGTCAGCAAGTGGGAGGGCGGAGTTTCACACAGTTAAAGACACGCAGCCCGCGGTTATTAAGCAAATAACAGGTTCATTCCAGTTGGAGCCGACTTTTTATAGTCATTGAAGTTATTGCTTTTCTTGCTTGGACTTATTTGTATATATTTCTTCGTTTACCAATTGCTAAACGCCCTATAGTACAAAGTCTGCTGGTGCGGCAAAGAAACCGTTGCGGGCTTTTATTTCGCGCATGTCAGAACTTGTGATAGTAAGCACGCGACGTATCCACTCCTTGTCTTTCACCGGCACAGCAGAAATTAGGGCTTTATTCGCCATGGGAAACCATCCAGCTATCGACAGCGTGCAGAAAAAACAAACTTGTGCTGTCACTGCCTTAAGAGCTCGACGATACTCTAGTATAGCTATGTCATCCTTGTGCATAGGATTCACTGCGAACACCCTAACGAAAGAGTCAGCACGCCGAACATGACCAATATAACAACTCTTATATGAGTACACTTCTTCATCGTTTGGTATCTCTCCAAAAATCCTTGCCGTGTGCTCACCAATGAAAAGAGCATTGTAGCTTATATATGGTTTACCGACATGAGCAGAATAAAAGTATAGATAGTATCGTTCCAAATGTTCGGCATACTCATTCTCCCCTGGCTTGAATATAAATTCAACACCTGTACTTTTACTATCGTCTACGAGAGAAGCAAGACTTACACCTAGCACCCGTGATATATCTGCCAGTGTTTCAATGTCTATAGATATTTCGCCTCGTTCATACTTGGAAACTGTAGATTTTCCGCGATGTATCGCATCGGCAAAATCGTTAAGTGTATAACCCTTCTGACGGCGAATAAAGCGTATGCGGCTTCCTACAATGTTGCATATTTCTTCCATGATCGTGCACCTGTTCCACTCAAAAGAAATTTTTATTTATCTGCATAGTTATATCCCTGATTTGAATCAATGAATTATATTATAACATCTCTCAGATTCCACCTCAAGTGGAATCTGAGCTTTTTCTTTACCATTTAGCGGCGCTACACGCATTTGCAAATAAATGCTGGCGACGTTATACTTTAATCATTTAAAATCGCGCGATTCATGGTTGGAGGGTTGACTATGACCATACTACACAACTGCCGCCTTATTAGCATACTGACTGAGGGATACCATGGTGAGTTTGCCGATGTAGTGATTGAGCACGGATTGATTGATGGTATTTACCCTGCTGGCACCGCTCCGGAACCCGAAGGAGCAGAAAAATTGGACATCAAAGGCATGACTCTTCTTCCTGGATTATTTGACCTGCACGCACATCTTATGGTTGTGAACCAGGATTGGAATTATCTCATGTTGCGGCCGCAGAACCAGTATCTGCTTGACTGTGTTCGCTACGCAAAGGAATACCTGCGCCTGGGCTTCACCACAATTCGTGACTGTGGGAACGATTACTATGCGAGCGTAGCAGTGCGTGACTATATAGCAGACGGCACAATCACAGGCAGCAGGGTTATAACCTCCGGCAAAATACTATCGCCGACTACCAAAGGCAACTCTTCTTTTGGCACACTGTATAAAGAAGTGGACTCACCTAGCGAAATGATAAAGGTATGCCGCGAAGAGATGGCAAATGGCGTTGACTTCATAAAGTATATGTGCACCGGCGCAGTTCTCAATCTTGGTGGAGAACCTGGAGCCATGGTCACAACTCCTGAAGAGCTTTCTGCCATAGTCCGCGCAGCAGACAGCCTTGGGACATATGTCGCCGCGCACTGCCATGGAACTCGCGGCATAAACGAAGCGGTTAAGGCGGGTGTATACACGATTGAACACGCCTCGTATATGACTGAGGAAAGTGCGGAGCTTATGATTAAACATAAGACCGGTGGAATAGTTCCCACATTTTCAATGCCCTATACGCTTGTAAAAGATTACGCTGGAAACACTACGCAGGAATTTATAGACAAGTCCCGCGATGCCATCGTTCACATGGCTGCAAGCGCAAAGCTTGGTGCCGAAGCTGGCGTGCGGGTAGGATTTGGCACAGACCTTGACCTGAAAAACATGTTGGAACATATTGGCATAGAGTTCCTTGCACGTGCCGAGTTTGGTATTGAGCCGCTTGAGATACTTCGGGAAGCTACCATTGAAAGTGCTGCCATTGTCGGTATGGATGACGTATGCGGTACAATAAAGGCTGGAAAGCTTGCAGACCTTTGTATATTTGAGGGAAAACCGGATGAAGATATCAGTGTTATGAGCAAATATCCTTTGTATGTATTTAAAGACGGACAAATATTCAGAAACTGATTTTTGGAGGGCTGAGAAATGACCATATTGTCAAATTGCAGAATAGTACCAGATCTGACCGAAGGTTATAGCGGCAATTACGCAGACATAGTTTATGAAAACGGATTGATTGAGGGCATATATCCTGTCGGAATGGCGCCATCTCCGGAGGGTACAGAGGTACTGGATATTAAGGGCATGACTGTGTTGCCAGGTCTCTTCGACCTGCATATGCATGCAAACTTCGATAGAATGATTGTTGAGCAAATCGCAGTGCGTACTCCGGAACAAAGCCTTGTTGACGGCGTGGACTATGCGCAGGACTATCTCCGCAATGGATATACGTTCCTGCGCGACTGCGGCATCGCCCACTGGGGAGGGCGCTATATCCGTGAGTTTTTTGATCGAGGTCTCGCAATTGGACCGCACTACATATTCTCCGGCGCATGTAACAGTCCACGCGCGCCTGGCAACGCACAGTTTGGCCCCGTATATAGGGAGTTTGACGGTCCTCAGCACGCACTTGAAATCTGTCGGGACGATGTAGCACATGGCGCCAGTTTCATAAAGTACATGGTAACCGGAGCCATGATGAACGAGGGTGGCGATCCGCAGGCCATGCTCTGCACACGCAAAGAGTTGCAGGCAATGGTAGACGCTGCTGCAGCCTGCGGAACCTATGTTGCCGCGCATTGTCACGGCAAACCCGGCATACTCGCATGTATAGAGGCTGGTGTATACACTGTCGAGCACAGCACATATCTCGATGACGAGTGTATCGAGTCATACCTTAAGTCAAATGGGAAAACGGTGATGGTTCCGACAATGGGGGTGATGTATGGCATCCTCACCGATGACGCCGGCGCCGTACCTCAGTACATGAAAGACCGAACTGCAAATATATACGAAAATCTCTGTGTCAACCTCGCAAATGCCTGCCGCGCAGGAGTCCTTGTCGGCTGGGGAAGCGACGCCGATCGACCGAGCTTTGACCGTTATCCGGGTCTGGAGTTCACTGCCCGCAAGGCATTAGGGCTTTCAAACATCGAACTGCTGCGCCAGGCCACTGTCAACAGTGCAATAATTGCAGGTGTTATTGACAAGGCGGGCACTATAAAGGTTGGCAAATGGGCCGACTTCTGTATAGTTGACGGAAAACCGGACGAGGATATCGACGTCATGACAAAGCTGCCGGCTCATGTAATAATCGGCGGGCAAAAGGCAGTATAAAGGGGAGGGAAATTAAATGAGCAAGCGGAAATATCTGCTTATAGCTGTAATGACTCTTAGTACGCTCTGTTACACATATCCGTATCTGAGTTCCACGTTTTACACTCAGTTTATGGAGGCTTTCGAGCTGAGCAATGCGCAGGTAGGCAACCTTATAGCCATGTTCGGCCTCACAGCCGTACCCGGATATCTGTTCGGGGGCCTGCTTGCAGACCGTTTCAGCCCGAAAAAACTCGTTATTATTTCGCAGCTCCTGACGGCGGTAATAGGCCTGTGCATTTGCTTCCTTCACGGATACACGATACTGCTTATATGCTATCTTGCGCTTGGCGTCTCCACTACATTTATCCACTGGTCTGCCTTCCTGAAGCTCATCCGTGCACAGGGTACAGAGAAGGACGAAGGTAAGATATTCGGATTTTTTGAGGCATGTTCTGCCGCGGTCAGTATCATCTGTTCCTACGGTATACTCGGCATACTTGGCAACCTTCCAAGCTTTCGTATAGTACAGGCTATATATGCAGTAATCCTCATAATTGTTGCAGTAATAATTGCTATATTTGTGAAGGACTCCGACGTGAGATGCGTGAGCAGCGACAGTTTCAAGGTGAGTATGGCCGGCAAAGCGCTTCGCCATCCTGTAACCTGGATAAATGGATTTATAGTCATGGGCCTTTTCATGGCACTCTCCTGCAGTACATATCTGAATCCAATGCTCTCCGAAAACTATGGCATGGACACCACGCTTGCGACAGGCTACTCAATATATAACCGCTATGTTGCACGCGTGCTGCTAGCCACTGCGGGCGGTCTGCTACTTGACAGGCTTAAGACGCCTAAGTTCCTTACGATTTTTGCAGTTGGCATGATAGTCGCTCTCGGTGCACTTATCGCATTGCCAATGGATCACAGCTTCATGATTTTCGCGTTCATCTTGTGCGTCCTTTTCTCAACCATTATGGGCACGTCACGCAGCGGAATGTATACGCCGATACCAGAGGCGAAAATGCCTATGAATATCACAGGCACGGCTATGGGTATCTGTTCTGCCATAGGTTATTCTTCAGACCTCTGGCTGTACACACTCTGCGGCAACTGGCTGGACAAGTACGGCAGTGCAGGATATAACTATATCTGGATACTCACTATTGGCGCGATGATTCTCGTCATATTTTGCAGCTTCCTGTTGCACATCTATGAGAAAAAATATGTCACCGAATAAAAACGTTACCAGCCAGCGATAACAACCAGGTGTGCGTGCCGCAACTACTGTAGCAAGCACAAATAAGATGAGGAATCCAGTATATGAACATTGTAGACTATATTGTATTTGCAATAACGCTTGTCCCGGTCGTGATTATTGGCTGGCTGTCAGCCAAACGCTCACGCAGGGACAACACGAGCCGCGAGTTCCAGCTTGCAGGCAAGGGCATCAATAAACTGCAAGCGGGCTTTTCAATGGCTGCTACAGATTTCGGTGGTAGCGGCCTTGTCGGCGCTATCGGCGCCTGTTATGTTTCAGGCATGAGCGGCGCATGGTGGAACCTCGCGGCAGCGCCAGCATTCCTGCTGGTCGGCCTGCTGCTTGCGCGCAGACTGAACACGATGGGCAGCGCAACGCTTCCTGAATATCTGGGCAAGCGCTATTCTCCTTCTGTAAAATACATAACATGTATAATGCATGTCTGTGCCTCTGTCGCCGCCTTGTCAGTGCAGTTCACCGTATCATGTACGGTTTTGCACGTCCTTTCAGGTTTGGATCTCACTCTATCACTCATAATAAGTATGGCTCTTGTTGTTCTGCTTACAAGCGGTGGACTGAGGAGCGTAGTAAATACAGACTCTGTGCTATTTGTTGTAATTGTAATATCTGTACTTTTAGCAGTGCCCATCACTATGAGTGCAGGAGGTGGATATAGCAGTATTGTGGAGCGTGTACCCAATGGATTCATGCGTATGGATGGACTCGGCTTCTGGACGCCGCTTAGCTGGGTGCTGATGTGCACACTCTCCTACTCTACGAACCAAAATTATGTGCAACGAATGGTCTCCTCGCGTGACAAAGGTACGGCTGTATTCTCTGCAGTGTTCACCGCAGGATTCTACGTCATAATCTCTATTGCATTGGGACTCATTGGTGTTGCCGCCTCAGTGTTACTGCCCGGTATTGAGGATACAAATACTGTATTCCCCGAGGTATTAGTAAACTTTTTTCCACATGGACTTCTTGGGCTTGGCCTCTCGGCAGTATTTGCAGCAACCATTTCAACTGGCACAAGTATTCTCCACGCCGTTGCAACACTTATTGTAAACGACATCTGGAAACCTACACGTGGTCGCAATAAATCCGACAAAGAACAGCTTCGACTTATGCGTGCACTTGTCTATGTCACAGCCGTATTCAGCCTCGGCATTTCCCTGCTCTCGAGCGATATTATCAATATCTGCTACGTCGGTGGACTTTTTTACTCTACTTCTGCATTTCTCCCGATGGTTTTTGGCCTTCACAGCAAGTTCGTGACGAAACGCGCCGCTCTGGCAAGTATAGTCGTGACGGTTTTGCTGAGTCTTGGATGGGAATATTTCCCCCAATTTCGACCTGCGCTATTCTCCGAACTACCTTCTAATGTGTTTGGCCTTGTCATAAGTCTTATTCTAATACTCATCATATCGTTGTTTGATAAAAATGGGCAACGCGAAAAAACGGCTGAAATTTAATTGTCACTGTTGCTATCATCAGTATTAGTGCAAGGCAAAGAACCTTAGCCCCGGAGCCACAGCGACGCAAAGAGCCACCCGGCACTCAAGTGCCGGGTGGCTTTCGCACATACATGGGCACCATGTATAGAAGTGCGCCCTTCGGGTTTCTTCGCTTGTCCCTACGCTCTCTGTGCTAATCCACCGGGCTGCGTTGAAACGTTCATAATCTCGTGGTACAATCAGCCAACAAGGTACAAGGAGACAGTAGTCGTATGGCAAATCCCAAAGGCCCCAAGGGGTTCATAGTCGTCACGCCGACCGGCATCATCGAAATCCCACAGGACTCTCACCTATCTTGGCTTACCATGTTTTACCTCATGCCGCGCGTGCTGGTGGAAAAGTGGCCCGAAGCGCTCAAGATTCCGCGCAAGCCGTTTGAGGCGCTGCGCTCTCAGGCGTGTCTGGACATCATCAAGCAGGATATGTTCGCCGAGCTGGTCTGGGACTGCTGGTCGTGGACGGCGTGGCAGTTCTTTCAGGTCAAAGACTCAAAGGGCAACTACGGCGAAATACCCGGCAGCCGGGAGCAATATACTGGGTACTTCCCGCTTTGGCAACTATCGTATGACATCCTCCGTTACTTTCGCCGCAAGATAGAGCGTGAGTACATATCTTTCCAGACGCTTTTCACCGTCGGGCCTGATGAGGAAATGCCGTGGTATACATGGCAGCAATTTTGTAACATAGTCGGCAATATGACCGATCAAGTTATTGAGGAAGAAAACTGGCAGCCCATGATTGACGCTATCTGGGAGAACCGAACGGTCGAGGACTACGAGAACAAAAACAGTGTCTTCCGCAAAGACTTCATGCGGCACTGGAACCACGACCGCAGTGGCAAGTCTATCTCGCTCGAGGAGCTGGTCGAGGACGGCGGCGACATTATGAACGTCGCCGACCCACGAGCAGAGTTCGAGCGCAAGGTGCTCTCGCAGGGGCAGATTGACGCCTTCGCCAGACAGCTATCCGAGCAAGACCGCAAGATTCTCAGGCTGCGAATGGAGCATCACACCGAACAACAGATAGCCGACGCAGTAGGCTTCAAAACCGCGAGCGCGGTACATAAGCGTATTGCCAAGATAGCCTCGGCGTATGAGGACTTCGTAACCAGAGAGTATCAGAAATTCCTCGACTGAAAATTTTTCAAAAAATTTTTAATTCTCAGGAACAATTTGACCGTTCTCAATCCATGTATATTAGAGGGGTAGGGTTACCCTGAAGACGTGAGCGTTTGCCGCAAGGCAGGCGCTCTTTTTATATTCTAAAACAGGAGGATTGAGCAATGGCAGGATTCAGGTAGTAAATTTTTTGTGAATTATCAGAATACAAGTTCCTCATTTCGCCGAAAAATGTCACGGTATATGAGGGGCTTTTTCTCTCAAATATTCTAAGGAGGTACTAAAGCTATCAACTACAACAAAATCAAACGCACAATCTCACCCATAGAGGCCGCGCAGCGCTACAGCACCGTGAAGCACGGCTTCATACGTTGCCCGTTCCACGCAGACAGGACGCCGAGCCTGAAGCTCTACGGCGATCACTTCCACTGCTTCGGATGCGGCGCGCACGGCGACGTGATTGACCTCACGGCGGCGCTGCTCGGCTGCTCAAAGTCCGAGGCCGCAAAGCGGCTCGAAGCGGGCTTCGGCTCCGAAGGCTTTGTGCCACCGTTGGGACTGGCGGCGTGCAAGCGTGAGCTATCCCGCTGCCGTGACGCTCTCGCGCCGAGGATGCCGGGCGAAGAAGCGCGAGACGGCTATGCCGAAGCGTGTACGCTCGACGCGTGGGCAGGCTATCTGCTGGACGCGGGTGCGAGCCTGGACGAAACGCGGCTGGTCGAGCAGAAAACCGCGCGGCTGATGGAGGGATTGCGTGGCTGAATTTCCAGAATGGTATGACGGCAAGCATGTCAATGAGGTGAAATTCTGCGAGGAATTTCTGCGCGAGCACCCGATGAAGAGCGTCAACGGCACCTTCTTCACGGTCGAGGGCCGCGTCACGGACGAGGACAAGCTGCGCCGGGCAATCTACGAAATGCTCAAGCCGTATTTCTCAACCGGCCTCGGCAAGCGCGTGAACAACTTGCTCGAAGCCCTGCGGCTCGAAGCCTACGCGCCGGATTTGCCTATCCAGCGTGACCGCATACACGTTGCCAACGGCACACTGTTCCTCGACGGGACATTCACGCCAGAGCGTGAGTTCTGCCGCAACCGCCTGCCGGTGGTATACAATCCCGACGCGACTACACCGGCAACGTGGCTACAATTCCTCAATGAGTTGCTCTACCCTGAGGACATCCCGACGCTGCAGGAGTTCATGGGCTACTGCTTCCTGCCCACGACGAAGGGTCAGAAAATGCTCATGCTGATTGGCCGCGGCGGCGAGGGCAAGAGCCGTATCGGCGTTGTGCTCCGTGCGTTGCTCGGGTCAAACATGGCCACCGGCAGCATTGCGAAGGTTGAAAGCTCGCGCTTCGCCCGCGCGGATTTGGAGCACGAGCTTGTCATGCTCGATGACGACATGAAGCTCGAAGCCCTGCCGCAGACGAACCACATCAGGGCGATCGTGACCGCCGAGCTGCCGATGGATCTCGAACGCAAAGGGCAGCAAAGCTACCAGGGAGATTTGTATGTCCGCTTCCTCGGCTTCGGAAACGGCTCGCTGAAAGCGCTCTACGACCGAAGCGAGGGATTTTTCCGACGGCAGATTATCCTGACCACCAAGCCGAAAGACGCCACACGCACCGATGACCCGTTCATCGCCGAGAAGATGTGCGACGAGGCCGAGGGAATTTTCCTCTGGTGTCTTGAGGGCTTGCGGCGGCTAATTGCGAACGACTACCGCTTCACGCTAAGCGAGCGAGCACGCGAGAACATGTCCGAGGCGGTAAGCGACGGCAACAACGCCGTGGACTTTATGAAGTCCGAGGGTTACATACGCCTGAAATCCGACGCTGAGGCCAGCAGCCGGGATGTTTACGCCGTATACAAGCTCTGGTGCGAAGACAACGCGGTCAACCCGCTGTCTCAACGCAGTTTGTGCCTACACCTCGCTGAAAACCAAGATACCTATGGTATTGAACAAACGAACACAATTTACCTGCCGGGCGGTCGCCGCGTGCGCGGTTTCATCGGCATCGAGCTGCTGCAGAGGGCGGGATGAAAAATTGAATTTGAATTCAAAACATCCGTACATGCGTACAAGCGTACGGATGTACGCATGTACGGATAATTTTAATCGACGGCGAAAAATTTAAGGAGGTAGATATTATTAGCAAAAACCAAACCAGAGCCGAGCTTATACAGGAACAGGGAGCGATTCAAAAAGAGCTAAGCCAAGCCAAACACCGCTACCAGCGCATAGAGCAGCAAATTAAGTATCTCCAAGACGGCGAGCGCAAGAAACGTACGCTCCGGCTTGTTATTAAGGGAGCTGTAGTCGAACACATTGCGCCGGTGGTCAAGGGCATGGGCGAGCGCGAGTTTTATGAGCTTGTGCAGCGCATCTTCGACCTGCCCGAAGTGAAAGCTATATTGCCAAAGGCCGGTGAGTGATTGGCGCTCTACCACTTCCACGTCGGGCAGATAAAGCGCAGCGCCGGGCGGTCGGCGGTTGAGTGCGCCGCATACCGCGCGGGCGAGAAGCTCTACAGCGAGTATTACGGTCAGATTAGTGACTACACGCGCAAGGGCGGCGTAATGTACACAGAGATTTTTCTCCCGCCTCACGCGCCGCGCGAGTATGCCGACCGCCAGACGCTGTGGAACGCGGTCGAGGAAGCTGAGCGCAACAAGAATGCTCAGTTGGCGTATAGCTTTGACATCGCACTGCAAAACGAGTTCACGCTGGATGAAAACATACAGCTCGCTCGACAATTCCTGCTGGACAACTTCGTCTCTCGCGGCATGATTGCAGACTTTGCCGTGCATCAGTCGGACGAGGACGGCGGTATACCGAACCCGCACTTCCACGTCATGTGCCCGATTCGCCCGCTCAACCCCGACGGTACATGGGGCGCTAAACAACGCCGCGTATACCGTGAGGACGGTAAATTTGACGCCGTGCCGACCACCGATTGGGGACGGCCCGAGACGCTCGAAGAATGGCGAGAGGCGTGGGCGGCACTGTGTAACGCAAAGTTCGAGGAAAATGGTCTGACGTGCCGCATCGACCACCGTTCATACGAGCGTCAGGGCGTGGGGCAGCTTCCGACCGTTCACGAGGGCGTCGCCGTGCGTCAGATGGAGGCCAGGGGCATTGTGACGGACAAGGGTGAGCACAATCGCTGGATTAAGTCCGCGAACGCGATGTTGAGAACTTTAAAGGACAGAATTAAGACGCTTGTGAACTGGCTCAACAACACACGCGTCAAGCTGGATGAACCTTATTCGCCCTCCCTCGGCAAGCTACTAGCGGACTACTACGACGCGCGCAACGCCGGCGCGTGGAGTACCAAGGCCAAGGTCGGCAACCTGAAGCGTTTGACGAGTGTAGTAGCGTATTTAGAGGAAAACGGGCTACACACTCTCGATGACCTTGAAGTCTGCATTGATTCGCTTCATTCGTCGCTTGACGAGGTGAAAACGGTGCTGGACGCCAACAGGAAGCGGTCGAGAGAGCTGCGTGACTGGCTGAGATACGCCGAGCAGTACAAGCGCTTCAAGCCTATACACGACGATCTGCGTGCCATTCGCTGGAAGTCCAAGCGCGAACAGTTTAAATCCGAGCACGCGAGTGAGCTGAGCCAGTTCTACATGGTGCGCCGCAAGCTCCCTGGTGGTATCCACATCGCCGACTGGCAACGCGAGCTTGCAACGCTGGAGCGCGAAAACGACGCCGAATACGACAAGTATAAGCGTCTCCATGACGAGCTGGTGGAGCTGCTGGAGGTGAAATACTGCATCGACCGAGCGCTCGCCGCGAGAGAAGAAGGCCGCAAAACGCGACCTTTGATGAATTCGCTTAGCCGACATTGATTACAATAAATCATCAGTTTTACATTTCCTGAATGGGGGCGCATTCGTCGTCCCCCACTTTACTCGAAACATGGCACGAATTTTTAAATCATAATCTCGCTCAGTATCATCATAAAAAGCAAATTCAAACACCGTATCCCGTGTTGAAATCAGATTAACTTTGTGCTACAATGGGGAAAAAATCGGTATTGATGTTGTCCCAGTTTGAGGTGTATTATGGCAAAGCAAATTCATATCAGAGTTGACGAAGATATTTATCAGGAGCTTAGCGACTATGCCATGATCAGTGGTCAATCAATGCAGGACTGTCTTTCAGTTGCAATCAGGCAAATGCTGGTGAAGGCCAAAAAAGAGCCGACAAAGGACAGCAAAAGCTATACCTTTATTGACTTGTTCGCAGGCATTGGCGGCATGAGACTGGCATTTGAATCTGCGGGAGCACAATGTGTTTATTCCAACGAGTGGAATAAGTACAGTCAGAAAACTTATTATGCGAACTTTGGTGTTCAGCCGGATGGTGATATAACGAAAGTCCCGGCAGACAGCATTCCGGACCACGATATTCTGGTAGCCGGCTTTCCGTGCCAGCCATTTTCTATCGCAGGGGTTTCAAAAAAGAACAGCCTTGGTCGTGCAACGGGATTTGAAGATAAAACACAGGGTACCCTTTTCTTTGATATATGCCGTATTCTGAAAGTTAAACGTCCAAAAGCCTTTATGCTGGAAAATGTGAAAAATCTTTGCAGTCATGACAGAGGACGGACATTTAAGGTTATACAGGAATCTCTTACAGAGCTTAATTATAAATACTTTTACAAAATTGTAGATGGACAGGATTATGTCCCTCAGCACAGAGAACGCATTGTAATTATTGGTTTTGATATGGAGCGATATGGTGACAGTATAGATTTTTGTTTTGATTTGCACCCGCCCAAAAAACATCCTGTTTTAGGAGAAATCCTCGAATCTGAAGTTGACAGCAAATACACTCTGTCTGATAAGCTGTGGACTTATTTGCAAAGCTATGCCGCAAAACATAGAGAAGCTGGAAATGGCTTCGGCTACGGTATTGCTTCACCTGACGGAATTACTCGAACAATGAGTGCTCGCTACTACAAAGATGGTTCAGAAATTCTTATTGAGCAGATGGGAAAGAATCCACGTCGTCTGACTCCAAGAGAGTGTGCTCGACTTCAGGGATTTCCGGACACATTTAAGATTCCAGTTTCCGACACGCAGGCGTATAAGCAGTTTGGAAACTCCGTTGTTGTTCCGCTGATGACCGAAATTGCGAAACTGGTTGTCGGGAAGCTGGAACAGCTCGATGCAGCGCAGCAGGCTGAGCAGAGTCCTGAAGCAACACTACAAAGGCTGGTGATATAAATGTTAGATAGCTACGCTGTGTCGGCAATTCAGGCTGTACTAAATGGCCAGAAAGCTTACTGCAAATTTCTGTCGGCCAATGATACCGGGCTAACTGGTGGCCATCAGGCCGGGATTTATATTTCAAAGCCGTCCGTTCCGATACTCTTCGACGAGCCTGGTATTAAAGGCGAAAATAAAGAAAGATGGGTAAAGATTACATGGCAGGATGATATTGAAACGGATACCCGTTTCATTTATTACGGTCAGGGAACGAGAAACGAATATCGAATCACCAATTTTGGCAGAGGTTTTCCGTTCCTCAGGCCGGAATATACCGGAGCATTGTTTGTGCTTGCAAAGTTCAGTAACGAGTTTTATCGGGCTTACATACTGAATTCTGAGGATGACATTGACCAGTTTCTCAATGCCTTCGGAATCAGTCCTACTGAAACAAACAGGCTGATTGAAGCTGCGCAGGTGCAGACGGAAACACGGGAGCAGATAGCAATTCAGGAGTTTATATCTGAGCTGACAGTTGACTTCCCTTTGTCTGAGGAGATGTCTGCAGCAGCACGCAGCATACAAAACAGTGTTTATAACCACTTGGAATATATAAGGACTAATCCTGACCAGAAAATTATTGCGTGGACAAATACTGAATATGCTCTGTTCAGAGCTTTAGAACACGCACGCTATGGAGATGCAATTTCACGTGGGTTTGAAACCGTAGATTCTTTCATTACAATGGCAAATATTGTGCTGAATCGACGGAAAAGCAGGGCGGGAAAGAGCCTTGAACACCATTTGTCTGCCATTTTCGATGGTAACAGCATTTTATATTCTGCGCAGGCAGTAACGGAGGGGCGTAAAAAACCAGATTTTCTGTTTCCATCACAGGAAGCCTATCATGACAATGATTTCCCAACAGAGAAACTTATTTCACTCGCCGCTAAAACGACCTGCAAGGATCGCTGGCGGCAGGTAATCAACGAAGCTGACAGGCTTCGCGACCGACCCAAATATCTCTGCACTCTTCAGCAGGGGATTTCTCCTGCTCAGATGGACGAAATGCAGAGTGAGAACGTAGTTCTGGTTGTTCCGAAACCTTATATTTCATCATATCCGGCTGATCGTCAGGAGAGGATATGGACACTGTCAAAATTCGTTAATTACATCCGGGAAATGGAAGCCACCTGATGTCAGACATTCTTTCCCCAGAACAGCGGAGCAAAAACATGTCAGCAATCCGCTCGAAAAATACAAAGCCTGAAGTATACCTGCGAAAGCTTCTGTTTGCGGAAGGATATCGTTACCGTATATCAGAAAAAAGCATTCCGGGTCATCCGGATATTTTTTTACGCAAATATAATACGGCCGTATTTGTACATGGATGCTTCTGGCATCGCCATGATGGATGTAAGTATGCCTACATGCCAAAATCGCGAATTGAATTCTGGCAGAAAAAATTTGACGATAATGTCAGACGCGACGCGACGGTAAAAGATGAATTGAGAAAGCGTGGAATTAAGTGTCTGGTTGTTTGGGAATGCACAATCAGACAAATCAAGAAGGAGCCACAATTGCGTAGCCGCATCATAAAAGAATGTGAGGATTTTTTCCTTTCGGATGCGCAAATGCTTGAGATATAGGAGCGTTGAAACTAGAATTTATAGATAAGTGATGGCTGTACAGACAATTTGAAAAAGAATAGTGAGATATCTATGTAAGGAGGAACAATGGGTAGCATTTCTGTAAGCAATGACTTTTCAAGTTTTTGTTCTAATTTGCGGTTAAGTGATACTGTTGTCTCTAACATTAAAACACGATATCGCACGATCACCAAAAGAATTAATCAAGATTTTTGGAACAGCGATTCGGGCACTACCCACAGTCTGTATGTAGGATCATATGGACGAGGTACTTGCATCTATACGAGTGATGTGGATATAGTTGTAGAATTGCCGTGGAGTTACTACACAAAGTATAATGATTATTCCGGCAATGGACAATCAGCTCTGCTACAGGCAGTAAAATGCAGTCTGCAAAAAACATATAGTTCATCTTCAGTAAGTGCTGATGGACAGGTTGTGGATATTGTTTTTTCTGATGGCGTTAAGTTTGAAGTTGTTCCTGCATTTAGATATTCAGATGGATCAGGTTGTTGCTATCCAGATACAAACAACGGTGGTTCTTGGAAAAGCATGAATCCAAAAGCTGAAATTGATGCTTTTAATTCGCGAAATATACTATCAAACAAAAATCTTAAAAGATTATGCAGAATGATTAGAGCATGGAACAGCAAACACCTTGTTCTGATGTCAGGAATTCTAATCGACACAATAGCTTATCGGTTTATTCAAGATTATCAATATGCAGATAAGTCATATACATATTATGACTGGCTGTCCAGAGACTTCTTCAAATATTTATTGGACAATGCAGATAAGGCATATTGGCTCAAACCAGGCAGTAATGAACGTGTTTACAAAAAACACAGTTTCAAGCGCGATGCTGAAAAAGCATATAATAAATGTTTAGAAGCCTTAGAGGCCTACAATAAAGATTATGCCTATAGCTGGCATCAGGATTGGAGGGGAATATATGGAAATAAATTCCCGGAATCATGATATAAGGCTCTATAATCAAATAGAAGAAGCCTATGGCAAAGTTGTATATTCTTATACTATTCAAGTAATCCATGCGGCAAGATTGTACAAGAAATATACGGCATTAAAATGGTTGCAGTTAATCCTTTCTGCATTTTCGGCTGGTGGTTTTATTGGTACGCTAATTACTAACCAATTTTTGCTGACTTGGGTAGGCGGTGTTTGCTCAGCATTTTTGTTAATTCTAACTGCGTACTTTAAGGATACTGATTTGTCTGCTATTCATAAACTGCACTTAGAGACATCAAACAAGTTGTGGTTACTCAGAGAATTATATCTATCCTTACTTATAGATTTTTCCACAATTTCAAGAGAAGAAATTGTAGTTAGACGAGATGATCTTCAAGAGCGTACAGCAGAAATATATGCCTCTGCGCCGTTGACAGACAATAAAAGCTACTCTTTGGCACAAAAGGCATTGAAAAATAATGAATCGCAGTTTTTCTCCAGAGAAGAGTTAAACCAAATGCTTCCTGAAACATTAAGAAGGACGCTGGAAAAGCAATAAGTACCTGTTTGTTTCGTGGCAACACCATGGCAACAAAAAATCAGATAGCCTCTACTATCTGAATAATGAAAAGAATACCAATACTCTGAGCTAAAACCCATAAGCAAATCTGTTTAGAAAACTTCTGGCAGGAGCGAGTGGGAATAATAATTTAGCTTCTTTCAAGTCCCCGAAATGCCTGGAAATACAGGCGTTTCGGGGA
>ENA-OOXJ01001203-OOXJ01001203.1-human-gut-metagenome-genome-assembly--contig:-NODE-1203-length-17688-cov-2.136619_pt1 | contig 17688 bp, 18 predicted proteins | sample MGYA00241587_ERZ501343 | MGnify/ENA primary metagenome ERZ501343 (study PRJEB25962, sample SAMEA2042918) | human gut metagenome | biome: human gut; feature: human-associated habitat; material: faeces... | reverse complement strand
ACCGGGTCTGGGTACACAAAGCGGCTGTTAATCATTCGATTTTCAGCCGTTTTTATTTTATCAGGTATACACAAGCGATACGGTCCCTTTTCGGGTAACATTGCAGTAGTAAAACAATGGAACAAGGTATTTGGCAAGAGATTGAACAGCTATACCACAAGTTTTAGCAACTTGGTGTCAGCGAGGCGGTAGACTATGAGAAGTACTACCTCTATTCCCTCATTGTTCATTCTACCGCCATTGAAGGCTCCACGCTGACGGAACTTGAACGCAGCTACTCTTTGACGAGGGAATTACGGCGAAAGGCAAACCGCTTGTTTACCATTTGATGAATGAGGATTTGAAGAAAGCCTACGAACTGGCAAAAGGAGAAGAGGAGCACAACACACCTGTTACTTCGGTTTTCCTGCAAACGCTGAATGCAGCCCTGATGCGTTCATAACGTCATTGGCGGTTCTTTCGATTCCTCAAAAGGTGAGTACCGCCTATGTGGCGTTACGGCTGGTATCGGTGGACATTCTTACATGAACCACCTGAAAGTCCCTGCCAAGGTAGAAGAACTTTGTGCTATTCTGCAAGAGAAACAAAAGACCGTGGAAACATTTCGGGAACAATATAATTGAGTTTTAATGCCCACCTCAATTTAGTAACGATTGACGCAGTCCAAAATTTTGTGTAAATGGGAACAATATTTTGGACAGTGTCGTATTCGACAGTAGCATTTGGACAAGCTCTCTTTTAGGTGTAGACATTTAAGCTGACTACCCTTCTTTCTTCGGCAGTAACTCTATTTTCTTCTCATTGTCAGTAAGTAAATAATACGCAATAAGTATGAGTTCATTTGTAGCAGAGGCATTATCAAAATGAGCAATAGGTTGATTCTTGGGTTCGTAGAATACGTCTCCTGCCTTCATATATTGAGAAGCCTGACCGTCTATCTGAAACAACAAGTTTCCCGAGACAACATACCCGAAAATCGGACAAGGATGCAAATGGTAATCAGCTTTTCCTCCTTTCGGAATGACAATTCTTTCTACTACGATATTGGATAGAGTATGCTTCTCGTTCAAATGGAGATAAAGAAGATTTTCCCTCGTAACTATATTTGTTTTTGTCGTTCCGCAACTATATAAAAGTAATGCAAATACAGATAAAATAATTTTGTTCATATCTTTTTTGCTGCAAAGGTAGGCATAGAAAAGACATAAACTCATTGACCTATGTTAAGGGATTTAATACGGCTTAAAGATTCCGCCCTAATTCCCAAATAAGATGCAATATGATATTGCGAAACATGTTGTTCTATATTGGGATAGGTTTTCAAAAGTAGTTTATATCGGTTGTAGGCATCGTCCGTCAACATAGCCGTTTCCTTCCGGCATTTATTGATAAAAAGCGTGTCTGCAATATATTTGCCCAATTTATACCATTCGGTAGATTCATTCAACAGACGGTCATAATCTGATTTATCCAGGCAATATATAAATGAATCTTCTAAGGCTTGTATGCTTCCTACACTCTTTTCCTGTGTGAGAAAACTCTGGTAGGAAATCCTCAAAATAGAAATCGCTATTATGTTCTTCTCCCTCTTTACTGATATTTGAACGGAGTACACCCGACTTGACTATCCCGATAAAAGAACACACTTTTCCTTGTCGAAGTAAGAAGTCGTTCTTCCGCACATATACCATCTTGCATAGTTCTATCAGACGCAGGTATATCTCAGAAGACAGACCTATCTGATGTATAATGAGTTGTTCAATCATATTTTTATATCAAAAGAAATGCAGTGTTAAGAAAAATGTGCAAAATGGGGTAAGCTTTACCTTCTCCATACCTATCATCCTTCCCAGTTATATTGAAACCTATATGCTGATAAAATCCAACCGCTTGTATGTTTTGCTCATTCACATCCACCTTATTTATTCCCAAACGTTGGATGGCATATGTCACTAATTCTTTTCCTATACCTTTACCTCGATACTGGTTGTCAACAAATAACATTTCGAGAGTGGTCTCATAGAATCCCATAAAGCCCATTAAAACTCAGTCTTGCTCAAATCCGTATAACGTGACTTGTTGGAAATATAGTGGAAGCCGAGTCTTATAGTATAAGAAGTCTTCCTCTTTTAGAAAATGGTGTGTGTTTGATACGGCACTTTCCCAAATCCTTATCAAAACAGAATGCTCACCGGATTCAATATTTCTAAGCATACTCGTTTTCAGATTATCCGCCTTTCAAATTCGGCGATTGTTAACCGCCGAATTATATATTACGCCCAATGGATTCAAATCTATAGTTACAAAATCACTTTATCTCTATCTATATCATCAACTCCGGCAAGCTTTTTTAAAGGATTTCCCCCACGCATGCAACCTGTGGCTCAGTTACAGAACATCTTTGTTTTTATCCATTACATATTACTATACTGGAGCTATGCAATAAACAGGATTGATGTGGAATTTTGTTGTAATGACTATGTATTAAAAGAGGGGCTGACTCGTAACTTTGAGTCAGCCCCTTTCGCGTTTTTTTTTAATAGTTCTCTTTTCTCAGTTCGAAATAACTTTGCGGATGGTTGCATACCGGGCATATTTTGGGAGCGGATTTACCAATAACGATATGTCCGCAGTTACGGCAGATCCAAATGCATTCACCCTCACGTGAGAATACGACTTTATCATCAATGTTTTTAAGTAGTTTGCGATAGCGCTCCTCATGATGCTTTTCTATTGCGGCAACGCCTCTGAATTTAGCCGCAATTTCAGTGAAGCCTTCTTCTTCAGCCTCTTTTGCCATACGGTCATACATATCAGTCCATTCATAATTCTCACCTGCTGCCGCATCTTTCAGATTCTCCATGGTAGAAGCAATCTCGCCATTATGCAAATATTTGAACCATAACTTAGCGTGCTCCTTTTCGTTGTTGGCTGTCTCTTCAAAAATAGCAGCAATCTGCTCGTAACCGTCTTTCTTTGCTTTTGATGCATAGTAAGTGTACTTGTTACGTGCCTGAGATTCTCCCGCAAAAGCTTCTAACAGATTCTTTTCTGTTTTTGTTCCTTTTAATTCTTTCATAATTTTAAATTAATAGTGATACATAAAGTTGAATAAATATTGCTTTGATAAAAGCGATGTCATATTGTTATTTCTCCACATAAAGCTCTGTTCATGTCTTTTCTTATGAGTGTATTGTCTGAATATTTTCCTTGCAAGAACATAAGTTTTGTAGCGGCACTCTCAACTGTGCTGTCATAACCGCTTATCACACCTGCGTTTTTTAACTGATATCCGTTGTTATATCGGTTCATCTCCACACAACCTGATATGCATTGGCTTATATTTATTACGGTCACTCCGCGGTCGGACGCTTCCCTAAGTATTCGTAGGAGCCATTCCTGACGCGGTGCATTCCCACTTCCATAGCTTCTCATGACGATACCTTTTAATTCCGGTGCGTCAAGTACATGCCTCACAATGTTTTCTTGTATTCCAGGGAAAAGAGAGAATATGACGACATTCGGATCCAGTTTTGTGTGTGGAATCATGGGGCGTGTGAAGTCCGGTTTCAGTATGAAATGATGATTGAAATTGAATCCAACTCCGGCATCGCACAAGTGCGGATAGTTGAACGAATTGAATGCGTTGAAACCATCGGCATTTTGTTTTGTACTTCTGTTCCCTCTTAAAAGTCTTCCGCTGAAATATATGCATACCTCCGGAACGATTGCATGACCGCTTCGGTTCTTTGCGGAGGCAAGCTCAATACTTGTTATCAGATTTTCCTTGCCGTCGGTACGAAGCTGCCCTATCGGAAGCTGGCTTCCTGTAAGAATTACAGGTTTTGTAAGGTTCTCCAGCATAAAAGATAAGGCAGAAGCCGTATATGCCATGGTGTCTGTTCCGTGCAGCACCACAAATCCATCGTATTGGTCGTACCGTTCCGATATTATATTGACAAGTTGAATCCACATCATCGGTGACATGTCACTTGAGTCAACAGGATTACTGAATTGATAAGTGTCTACATCTGCTTTAATATACGAGAACTCAGGCATGTTACTTATGAGATGATTGAAGTTCAAAGGCTCAAGAACACCTGTTTGTGGGTTGCACCCCATCCCGATGGTCCCTCCTGTATATATAAGCAATACCTTGCTGTACTTGATGTTGTATCTGTTGCTCATACGATGTAAATGTATTGAGATAGCAAAGATACTATAAAAAGATCATTCTTTGAAATAAATCCTTGGAATTTATTGTTTAATTGGATAAACAAAGTTAATTAATCTTTGGTAGAAGAGTGAGAGTTATTATCCTTGTCGTATTGCTTAGTTTATCCACCTGTATTCTTTGTGTACATCGCTATCAGTGCTGTAAGATAGACCTTTGCGTGTATTCCGGATTATTTCACGGCAGAGCTTTTGCACTTCTGATTGTGAGTATCGTTGTAAAATCAAATATTATAAGTTTAAGGTAAAGTATATGATTAAAATTTATAATAAAAGAATGGATTTGTCCGTTAAAAGTAGTATAGCAGTATTAATGAACATAGGAATGAGAAAAAGGACTTATATATTAATGCTCTCATTAATGAGCTTCATGATGGCTTTCTCACAAAAGGATACGAGGGTCGGATATCGTGACATGTTCAGAGAGTTCAATACATTACAGGGCGGTATGACCAGGTAAGACGGGTGGAATTTTACGGTAGAGAATTTTTATGACATTCCATACTGGCATACAGCCAGAAACGGCTAATACAGAACCTGGCTTTCCGAAGATGTGTTCTGCATAGAAAAGACAGATTCCGACAGAAACGGCTATATCAGTTTCTATAAGTTTTTTGACGCTTTCGACACACGTCCGGACTCGGTATCTCTGCACGGAGAGATAATGTTGCAGTCAGACTCCACCGTCTTTTTTTGCAATGTCAATAGAAAGGGTTTGATGGACAGCAAGGAGATATCTGCTGCAGATAATAAGTCATGGACAAAGTTCAATGTGTCAATCCCTTATAAAGAAGGAATGAACTATACAGGAATACAGTTTTATATTCTTGGAATGTGTTCCGGCGACCGGGTGTTTCTGCGCAATTTCGATATGGATGCGGACGGAGTCAATATAGACGACTATATAGGTAAAAAGCCCTCTGCTGAAGACCATGAGTTTGATGTCTCGTCAATGTTCAGATTCGACAATACCGCTCTGACAGATGAACAGACTGAACGCCTGGAGACGATATGCCTGGTCTGGGGCTTTTCCAAGTATTACAACGATAGAATAAGGCAAGGGGAAAGAGACTGGAACTATGACCTGTTCAGGATTCTCAACAGGACATACAATCAAAAAGACAGGACATCGTTCAACAGGGCTCTTGCGGAATGTATACCTTCATCCAAAGCATCCGGGAAAGACAAATACCGTCGTTCTGCCAACAATGACAGCATAATATCGCAGCTTTCATTCGACTGGATGGCGAGAGAACGTATCGGACGCAGTCTTTTCAAGAAACTGAAGCAAATGCGTGAAGAACAGCACGACAGTGCGCTGATGAGTGTAAGCTACCAGAACAGCAACGATGAGATTATCCAAGAAAGGGTTGTCCTGTTCAAGAACGAGAGCGCGTATCCTGACATCAGTCCCAACGATGACGGCTACAGGATGCTCACTCTATTCCGATTCTGGAACATGATGTACTATTTCCATCCTTATATAGGACATTTCGAAAAGAGATGGAGAGAGCTGCTGCCTGAATTCATAAGGATTTTCGCAAAGGCAAGAGACCGTAAGTCTTTCGACACGGCATGCGCAAGGCTTGTATTTGCTATGAAGGACAGTCATACGTTGCCATACGGTCTTGAAACCAACATCGACGGCGAGCTTCTATGGAAGAATAATAATTATCTGCCGGTGGGGGCGGTGATGGCAGATTCGTGCAGAATACTTATAACAAGGATAAATGCTGAAAATTATCCCAATGACGGAATCCAGCCGGGAGACTATATAACAGGAGTAAACGGCAGGTCTGTATATGATATAAGAAAAGATGCAGACAAGTATAACCACTTTGCCAGCCTTTCAGCCGACCAGTACGCACCGGCATATATCTCATTTCCCGGCAAATCGGTTACTTACACGGTTGAGAGAGACGGAGAGATAAGGGACATACGTATCAATGACTTCATGGATTATTGGGAAAGATACAGAGCCATGGAAGACAACACTCCTTCCACATATACATGCGGAGACGGGATGATATATGTAAATCTCGAGACAATCAATGCGGACTCCTTAGCTAAAGTCTTGAATAATAATATTGAAAGTAAGGCTATTATATTTGACATGAGGGGGTATCCTGTCGATTATCCGGCTGTTCTCGATACACTTACCTGTTTTCTTTATCCTGAGCCGCGTAGGATAATGCGGATGTCGTATGCCGATTTGAGCTCTCCCGGAACATTCAGGTCGAACAACAGCTATACAATAAAATATGGCAAGACAAATCCTTATTACTATAAAGGCAAGGTGGCTGTACTCGTAAACGGTATAACCATAAGTGCGGCTGAATTACTCACCCTTGCTATAAAAAACGCTCCGGATGCAGTCGTGATAGGCGAACCTACAGCAGGTGCTCTTGCAATTGTTGCATACCAACCTCTTCTCGGAGGAGCCTCCACAAGGATAACGGGCGCGGGAGTATATCTTAATGACGGGAGTTGCACCTATCCGGACGGGATTCCGCTTGATTTCACCGTTCATCAGACACCTGAAGATGTAAAAGCCGGCAGGGACACACAGTTGGAGTTCGCAAAAAGACTTTTATCAAAATAAATAATCAATAATTGTTTCGTTGCTTTCTGTTTGCGTCAAGAGTGTCCGCATGAATGATTATGTTCATGCGGACGCTCCTCTGGCTTGTAGGTATACGTATGGCATATTCCGCAAACAATATATCATGATTATATAAACAATGTAGCTGTAGGGCGATTGGGATGACTGCTGTCGGAGATACGGCAAATGTGTTAAGACAGACACATACACCCCGTGTTCATATAATGACATAAAAAAACCGTCAGACTAAGTCTGGCGGTCAATCTCTCATTTTTCTGTTCTTAGCTTGATTAGAGGCTGTCAGCAACTGCAGAGTCACCGGCAACAGTTGTGTCAACTACGGCTGCTGTGTCTGCAACAGAGTCAACGTCAGTAGCAGCTGTGTTTGTTTTGTTACCACAAGATGCGAATGAAATAGCTGCGATAGCTACGAACATTAAAACTAATTTCTTCATTTTCTTTGCTTTTTAAATCTGTAAAACAATCATTTGTTTATTAAAACGATGCAAAGGTAAGCATTTTTTTCTTATCACATCATCTTTTTTGATTTTTTTTTTATTCTTTGCGTAACTTTTTTTTAATTACCTGATAATCAGTCGTTTCGTAACGTATAATTAATGTTAACGACTTTGTCATGCCTTGATGTTGTCCTTGACGTGCAGCCAAATGTATGTCGTGTTACAATAATTATGTGTGATTATTCATGGATTTCAGCGTATTCTTTGCCAGAGATAAGGCCTGCCGGATATGCCGCTCCGCATTCTCGCGCACCGTGCTTCTTGGATATTTTATATGCGTCATGCGGAATTTCTGCAATCCCTACAGGTCTTCATGCATCAGTATGATTTTGTATAGACGTCATGCGGATTTATTTTCGGTTTCGGCAATGACATCTTAGTATACATAGAAATGGAGTGGAAGTAAATATGCAGACATGAATTTATAAACAAAAGATTAGTAGGAGGAATGCGTTTTCATCATCTGTCACGTCCGCACAATTGCCACATGCAGTTATACATCTTTTAATATATAGTATAGCAGGGCTGCCAGCTGGCTGGTGCGTGAAATTCACATAACTATTGATTGTGCATGTCCGGTCATTTATGCTATGCGGTGTCAAAAGTGTTAAATACGGCATTCTCATACCGGTAAATTAGGTGATGTTAAAAACTATCAGTATATTTGTGTGCATAAATAGTTATAGAAAACCATTCGAATCATCAAAATAATTTTCACTATGGACTTTATATTTATGCTTGTTGGTATTGTCATCTGGCTTGTCTGTATGGCAGGCAGTCATTTGACAGGTCGCGGTAAATAGCTGGAAATTATTCTTTTTATATAAAACATATTGCTTTCGGCAATTAAAGAACAAGCTCTTATTGCGCTTGCTGGCACTGTTTTTTCCATAAAACAGGCTGCGCTCGGCAATCTGAGAACAAGCTCTCATTGCTCTCGCTGGCATTGTTTTTACATAAAATAATTTCGGCACTGAGTCTCTGTTTTTTCCATTGAACTTATCAAAATCATCAAGTAGCGCAATATCTGTAAGGATGACTGCAAGGTAGTCTTGCAGTTGCAGACAGGCTGATTGCATTGTCTGTTGTTTTATCAAATTCTGGTACAAAAGCTGTTTTTGCGAATGTTTCGAACGCACAAGGCAAAGACCTTTAAAACGGTCGCGCGTTCATAGGCATCCTGATCGCAGCTCTGAAGCGGAGGATAAATGCCGTAATGTTGTTGCAATCGGTTTGCGTAGTATTGGTTGAGTGTTACTCAGTTGGACAGAAAACAAATAAATAACATTGATAGTAAAGCGTCGGTAACGCGACGCGCTTGTTTGATTTAATAAAAACCGGATGCGTTAACATCCGGTTATAAGTCCCGGAAAGTCCGGGCGTAACGGCGGGATATAATACCGCCAATTTACAAAAGCGGCTTTTTATGAGTTTCTTAATTTCGTTTAAAGTGTGGCGGTTAAAAATAGAGTTTGCTATTACGTTTAATGTAACGCAATCTATTTGCCACGGCGCGGCGGTAATGTTAACGGCATTTGCCGCCGCGTTTCGCTTTTGTTCTGCAAATATAGAGTTTATTTCTTTCGGTTGTTCCTTCTGTTAGGAATAATTAAGTAAAAACTCAGTAAAGCCGTAAGACGAAAGAAGCGATGTAAGGTTATGAAGAGACTGAGCTGTTTGAGGTAAGCCGTAAATGTATTACTGAGAAATTGAATATTTGTTCAAAATTAATCGATATTATAAATCTTATCAGCTGCATCTATATCTTGACCATCATATTATGCAATATTTGTATAAGGCAAGCCGTGCTTGGCAAACCGTGAGTAAGCTCGACTGAATACGTATTTAAAATCGAGGCAGCGACAGACATACCCGTCAATGTCTGGACTGATATGCAGTCGGCATGTGGTATGCAGACTGTATGGTACAGCATAATACTTAATGCATTATTTGACAATATACGCAAGGCAGTTGCTATGCTTTAATTTTCAATGGTCAAGAAATTCCACTGTCAATGACTTTCAACGTTGTACGGTTCTTATTTCCCAAAAGATTTAACCCGAATCGGTCATCAGACTTCATCCTTATTTCGCACTGCTGTCAGCCAGATTATAATCAGCTTTTATCGGAAATATAGCGGGCTGCACCGGAAAAAAGCTGGAGGCAAGATTACGGCAGCAGTGCGGAATTGTAGTTATTTTGAATACTCCGACCTACGTTGGTAACTTGCGGAAATGATAGAGCGTTTCAAAAAGAGAGTGGAGAAGAAAATAAACGACAACTTTTAAAACATGCAACCATGACACAGAAAAAAGCATTAAACCAATTAGAGGAATATTGCAGGGTGAACAATATGCACCTTATAAATTCAACCTTTATAAAAGGTGCGTACGCTCTTGTAATTCACGACGCACCTGGCGAATGGGTGCAGGGTGTGGCAAACATGCCTTGCCGCCGTTTGAGCGGATATTTAACCCCGAAAGAGCTGCTTTTGTGGCTTGACGGCTATCATGCAGGACTTCAGGCGAACAAAAACAAATAAACTATGGAGACAGGGAAGGACCTTTACTCCTACAAAGTCGTAAAAAGGGGTGGCAAGTACATTATAATTTCACCATACGACGGGCGGAAGATAGGAACGCTTCAATAAATTCACTTATTTTGTGGATTATGTAAAATAAAAGAATTATATTTGCACCAGCAAAGACAACGCTATGCTAATCGAATTTGACAAAGACTACCTGCGCGAACTATTTGTGCAAGGTCGGACGAACGACAAGAAACACCGCTATCAACCCGAAATAATAAAAGGTTACAAAAAGTGCGTGATGTTCTTAAAACGAGCAAACAACGTGGAGCAACTTTACCCTATCCACTCCTTGAACTACGAAGTTTTATAGGGCGACAAAAAGGGTGTTTCATCCGTGCGAATAAACAGGCAATACCGACTTGAATTTACAGTAAGGGATATTTTAGGCGAGCAAATTGTCACAGTGTGCCGTCTATTGGAAATAAGCAACCACTACAAATAAATACAAATATGGAAACAGCAAAGAGAATTTACAGACCTGACGAGTTGCAGCCGTCCGAGCCTATACATCCGGGCGAAATGCTGAAAGACGAATTGCAAGCCCGTGGAATGTCGCAAAAGAAATTCGCCGCCATAATAGGAATGCCTTACACGGCTTTTAACGAGATTATAAACGGCAAGCGGCCTATAACTACCGACACGGCGTTAAGGATAGAGGCTGCAACAGGGATAGCCGCAAACATTTGGCGCGGTCTTCAATCTGACTACGACATGATGGCGGCACGACGAAACAACAAACTCACCGCCATACTTGACAACATACGTAAGGCGGTGGCGGTGCTTTAACATCTTATTATCATCCACAAATTACGCCCGTACAAAGGTTTAAGCCTTTGCACGGGCTTTAAAAAAAACGAAATGTAAAAAAAGATACATCTCGTTTTAATGATTTTATATTATTTCCCGAAAAAATCGGAATGCAGCAAGAATGCTCACATTCCGAACTTACAGACACCTTACAAACGGTGTTCAAATGGCAATACAACTGCATTCAAGTCATGTTCAGGCAGTTTTTTCCGTCTGTTTCTTATAAAGCATAATGTCTGTGTATTTTGAAGAATAATTCACATGTGCGTTGAACTTCACTTTTTCACAATTTTTGAAAGGGTTCCCGAGTGTCCTGTTTTCACCAAGCCATTCGCAAAGTTCAATTATCGATGACTTGTTGGATGTGAAATGGACAAAAGGTTTGTTCCTTAGCACGTTCAATACGTCCAAATAGTCGGAAAACCGCCAGTACATCTTATACGTACCTACATCCGTTGACAGATAAGGCAGGTCTACAATGAACACCACGCCCGGAACATTCTTGTACGTCATATACAGTTCCTTGTAGTCACATGACGTTACGGTCAGACCTTCCAGGTAATCGGGGCACGGCTGATAGTCCGTCTTGCGTATGTTGTTGTAAAGTGTTTCCTTGCGCATGGCTTCAAGGCTCGTGGCATACTTCATCGAGAACATCAGTGCCGATGATACGGTGATATAGTCCTCTTTTAGTACCTTTTCGTACCGTTTGGTACACCTTTTAAACCTATTTTTATTGCCAAAAACAACAGAAAAAGGCGACTTTTTAGGGTCGCCTTTGTTCGTAAATATCTGATTTTAAGCAGTTTAACTTTTGGAGCGGCAAACGGGATTCGAACCCGCGACCCCCAGCTTGGGAAGCTAGTGCTCTACCAACTGAGCTACTGCCGCATTGTGCGCTTGCCTCTTCTCTGAGCCGATACCCGGACTCGAACCGGGGACCTATTCATTACGAATGAATTGCTCTACCAACTGAGCCATATCGGCATTGCATGACGTAAGCGTCATATCGGGTGCAAAGGTAAATCATTTTTTTTGAAAGACCAAATATTATGTGTGTTTTTTATTATGCCTGAATATTTGAACGGTCATTACGTTCTCAATTTTCTTCATTCAGAGAGTTTTCTCTCAGGATGTGCGGTTTTCTTTCACATTATTTGTATTTTTGTCATCCGTATCATTGTCCTGTTTGGCTTCAGGCGGTAGTTCTGTCTGGGCGTTCTCAGGACTTTGGAAAATCTTCAGCCGCACGATGCCTGCTGCTTGAAATGAAAACAGAGCATTTAGTACGGCTCATATATAATTAGGATAGTCTCAGAATATGATTACAATTGACACCTCCAACATGTGCTCGCATCTCCGTCGGAAACTCTTCGATGAGGACGGCGAGTATCATCGGCTATGGCAGGCAGTGTGTGAGGATAATGATTTGAGTGCGGTTGTGCGTTCACGACAGTTACATATATACCGTGGCGGCAAGAAGATTCTGATATTGAAGGGGAAGGCTGAGCCACAGATAATAAAGGACGATGTGATAGTAAGACTGCTGAAACGATAAAAGGGGAAACCATATGAAAGCAATTATATTAGGTGCTACAGGTGCGGTGGGGAGAGATCTCACGGAGATGCTGCTCAAGGACGATTATTTCGGGCAGGTAGATATATTTGTGCGCAGAGAAGTCAATGCGTTACATCCAAAACTGAAGGTTCACGTTGTTGATTTTGACCATCCGGAGAACTGGCAGGATCAGGTTCATGGCGATGTCGTATTCTCATGCATGGGCACCAACCGTAAAGCAGCGGGAAGTAAGGACAGGCAACGTATGGTGGACTATACATATCAGTATCGTTTTGCAGGGATAGCAGCCGGACATGGCGTTCCTGCCTATATTCTGGTCTCTTCTTTCGGTGCAGACCACAAGAGCCGGTTCTTCTATACGAGAATGAAAGGTGAGTTGGATGATGCCGTTCTGAAGCTGCCGTTCACCCGTACGGCCATAGTCCGTCCTACATCCTTAATCCGTAAGAACACGGACAAGACCATAGAGAAGATTTCCGTTCCGCTGTTGATGTTCCTCAATAAGTTGGGCTTGATGCGCGGGATGAAGCCTATGAAAACCGAAACCGTAGCCCGGGCAATGGTGAAGATAGCAAAAGAGAATCTGCAGGGAATATTCGAAGCCCGTGATATCCGGAATCTGGTGAATGAATAAACACCGATACTCTTTGGGTATAAGGCATTCGGCTTATTTATACGCAGTCGGGTGTCAGGCTACAGCCGTGGATTATTTTACATGATATTCATCATACCCGGACAGAAGAGGGTGGGGAACCGTATTCGTATGGAACATGAAAGATTTCGCAAAGGTTTCAATATCCGGCTTGCGAACATTGAAACGGATGATTATAATTAAGTTAAATGTAATTGGATTTTTAACATTCGGTTTTTGACAATCTGTGTGTCGGCAGCGTTCTTTTGCCTGTCTCACACATCATCTTCTGCTATGTTTCATGCAGTGTGTGGCTTCACAGCTTGCCGGAAAGCACCGTTTCGCATTTCTAAAATGCCTTTCCTGCATGCCGGATGAGGCTCTCCTGTAGTGCCGGAAAGCCTCTTTCGGGTTGCGGAAAAGGCTCTTCCGCAGTGCAGTGATTTATATTTAAAACACCGGTTCCGCCTAATGCGTTGTAAATCAACGGCATGACCTTAATGCTGAAATTCCAGCCTTTACGCATCAGAATGTAGTTTGGATGAAAATAATCAGATTGTGAGATGGATATGAGCGGCAATGGTCGGTTTTTAGTTGATAATATGCAATCATGCCAGATGTGAATGTCATGCGGACAAGAAGATATGTATAAAGTGGGGAATGGGATTATGTGATAAGGTGAAATATGGTATCATGTATAATAAGGTAGGGGTATGAGAGCATAGATATATGGAAAACGGCAGAGGAAGACCGCCATGTATGGTCTTTCACTGCCGTTTTCAGATGTTCTATAATAGCTGTCGCCGTCTGTTATTTCTGCATGTCGTATACCACCTGCATGATTTCCTTGCCGAGTCTGTCAGCCTCATCCATCGTGTGTGCTTCGCTGTATACCCTTATGATAGGCTCGGTGTTCGATTTGCGCAGATGCACCCATTTGTCCTCGAAGTCTATTTTCACTCCGTCGATGTCGGTGATGCTTTCTCCTGCGTACATCCCCTTCACTTTATCGAGAATGGCGTCGATGTCAGTGTCAGGTGTAAGATCGATGCGGTTTTTCGCAATGAAGTATTCCGGATATGTGGCTTTCAGTTCGCTTGCCTTGCATTTCCTGTGAGCCAGATTGGAGAGAAACAGGGCTATTCCCACAAGTGCGTCGCGTCCGTAATGGCTTTCCGGATAAATCACTCCGCCGTTGCCTTCACCACCAATCACCGCTCCTGTGGCCTTCATCATGGTGGTGACGTTCACCTCACCCACAGCGGAAGCGGTGTAGTGTCCTCCGTGCTGTTCGGTGATGTCGCGCAGGGCGCGTGTGGAGCTGAGGTTAGACACGGTGTTGCCCGGTGTGTGTGACAGCACATAGTCTGCCACGCTCACCAGCGTGTATTCCTCTCCGAACATTCTGCCGTCCTCGCAGATGAATGCCAGACGGTCTACGTCAGGGTCCACAACGATGCCGAGGTCGTATTTGCCGTCGCGTGTGAGCGACATGATGTCACCGAGATTCTTCTCCAGCGGCTCCGGGTTGTGCGCGAAGTTTCCGTCCGCCTTGCCGTTGAGTATATGGTATTCCACTCCCAGAGCGTCGAAAAGCTGCGGCAGGATGATGCCTCCCACGCTGTTTATGGTGTCGGCGCACACTCTGAAGTGAGCGTTGCGTATTGCTTCAGTGTCGACCAGCTGCAGGGCGAGCACACTGTCTATGTGGCGTCTGTTGAACGAGTCGTCCTCCGTATAGTGCCCCATGGCGTCTACATCGGCATATTCGAAGTCTTCGGCTTCGGCTATTCTCAGCACCTCGTTGCCGTCGTCCTTCGTGAGAAACTCGCCGTGAGAGTTGAGCAGTTTAAGGGCGTTCCACTGTCTCGGGTTGTGGCTTGCCGTGATGATTATGCCGCCGTCAGCCTTCAGCATGGTCACTGCGAGCTCGGTGGTGGGGGTTGTCGCCAGTCCGATGCTCACAACGTCGTAGCCCATGCCGAGGAGTGTGCCGCACACGATGTCCTTAACCATCTCTCCGGAAATCCTCGCATCCCTTCCTACAACTATCCTGCCGCTGCCCGAAGCGGTGCTGCGCTTCATGAATGTGGCGTATGCCGATGTGAACTTCACTATGTCCAGCGGGTTCAGTGTGTCGCCGGTGCGGCCTCCTATGGTGCCGCGTATTCCTGATATCGATTTTATTAGTGTCATGATTTTAATATCCTCGTTGATAAGTTATTTCGTATAGGCATGGGTATACGCCCGATGAGGCGTACTGGTGACCTTGGGTGTGAGGCACGATAAGCTTCACTTTGGCAATCTCCTCACCCGGTTTCGCCGGACGTCCTATCTTTATATAGCTGAGCGGTGCGAGCCATCCAGCCGGTACTGATCCGCTGCCGTAGATTGAGTACATCACGCTTGAGCCTTGTATGAATGACGCCTTGAACGTGCCTGATGTGTTCTTCACGCTCATCAGGTCTGGAAAGTTAAGCGATGAGTTCTCGATGTTGTTTGCGAGTTGCAGCGAGTCTGTGAGCAGGTTCCATTCCTTGAAGCGGCATATCACGGTAGCCGTCTCGCCGTCTTTAAGCTTTTCCCCGCATCCTTCACGTATTATCTGCATGTACACTCCGGTGGTCTCGAATAGCACGTATTCGTTTTTCGACACGTCGGTGGTTGAGTCCTGTGCGTGGAACTCCTTCTCGGTTATCACCTTTATGTTTTCTTTCGCGATATAGCTTCTTATTGCAGAGCGCTCTTTCTTCTTCTGGTCAGCGTACGATTCGGTGTCGTCGCACGACATCAATGTGAACAGTGCGGCGCACGCAAGCAGTGCTAATTTTATCTTTCCCATATTTTATTAAAGTGTGATGTTTTCTGTTTGTTGTCTTGTATATGTGTCAGCCGTTACGCAAGGCGGTCCGTTACATATATTATAATATGTGTAGTCTGTGCAAAGTTATAAAATTAATGCGATATACTATTTTTGCTTATAGATAATTTAAGTATTATATATAATCATTATCCACACCGTAGCCGTGTCGTGGACACCGCCCCGTCATCTCAGCCTGTCGGCGTAGTGCATTATCGCCTTCCTTACAGTCTCCTCGGCTTCTTCAAGCGAACATTCCAGCCTTCCGCCGCTTGCGTTGAGGTGACCGCCTCCGTTGAAGAACTCGGCAGCCATTTCGTTGCACGGAAAATTGTCCACGGAGCGCAGGCTGAGCCACACAAGATTGTCCCTGCGGTCGTCCTCCCGCAGTGAGACGGACAGTTTCATGCCTTTTATTTTGAGCGGTTCGTTCACCAGACCCTCGGCGTCTCCTTTTATGAAATGGAAGTCCTTCATGGTCTGGCGAGATATGGAGAAGTAGGAGGCGTTATATCCGTTAAGCACGTTCAGCTTCTGGCACATTATGTATCCGCGCAGTCTTATCGCCCACGAACTGTAGTTGTTGAACACGTTGCGGTATATCTTGTCCTTGTTTATTCCTTTTGTCAGCAGCTCGCTTATGATGAAGTATATCTCAGGATTGTTTGAGTTGTATGTGAATCCTCCAGTGTCGGTCATCATGCCGCAATAGATGCATGCCGCGCATTTGGGCGTCATCTTGCCGAAGTCTCCGCTCTGGTGCATTATGCGGAACACGAGTTCGCATGTGCTGCTCATCTCCGGACGCGAGACGGTGAGCACGGTGTCCATCACCGGATCCATGTGGTGGTCTATCATTATTTTCTTTGCCGGAGAGTCTCTCAGCGTCTGCTCCATCTCGTCGACGCGCCCGAAGGCGTTGAAGTCCAGGCAGAATATGAGGTCGGCGCCGCACATGAGCGTCTCGGCTCTTTCTTTGTGCTTGTCGTAGCGTATTATTTTCTCAGAGTTGGGCAGCCATTGCAGAAAGTCCGGATATGCGTCCGGAATGATGATGTCGGCGGTCTTTCCTCTGTTGCTCAGGAACTCAAGCCACGCCAGCGAGGCTCCGAGCGCGTCACCGTCGGGCGACTTGTGGGTGCATATTATGATGTGTTGTGAACATTCGGTGTACCGGAGCAATGTCTCCAGTTCTTCTTGTGTGATTGTATTTATCTCCATAATGCCTGCAAAGTTAATAATTTTTGCTTATGATATGCCGCGAACGGGATATAATTATATATGTGTCCGCGTTTTTATGTGCCATAAATGATGCCGTATTGCAACTTTCGGAGCGCATCAGGCGTCAAAAGATAAGAAAATGTAAACATGATAGCAATGAACAGAATATCAGTATTGTATGGAATGCTTGCCCTTGGGGCGTGTCTTGTGTGTGTGTCGTGCGGAAATGTATGGAAAAGCCGCGACCGGAAGGAACCTGTGGTGACAGTGGAGCGTAAGGTGCGGTATTTCTCAAAGATAGAGGTAGAGTATCCTTGCGATGTGATTTTTGCGCAGTCAGACTCGCTCTATGTCAGTGTGTCCGGAACCCGTGACGCCGTGAACGGCATCGTCACGGTGCACGACGGCGACAGGCTTGTCATCCGTCCGAAAATGCTGCCGGGCATGCTGCTGCCGGCACGGTTGTCTTCTGTGGCGAACATTTATGTCAGTTCACCTGACCTTACTGATGTCATGTTTAAGACAGCCGGCTCGTTCAGAGTCACCGGTCCGTTGGACACGGACACGTTGAGAGTACGGCTGACAGGCTCGGGTGACGTGTGGTTCGGCAGGATAGTGTGTGACGCTCTGTCTGTGGAGCTTGAGGG
>ENA-OOXJ01001202-OOXJ01001202.1-human-gut-metagenome-genome-assembly--contig:-NODE-1202-length-17691-cov-3.063223_pt1 | contig 17691 bp, 16 predicted proteins | sample MGYA00241587_ERZ501343 | MGnify/ENA primary metagenome ERZ501343 (study PRJEB25962, sample SAMEA2042918) | human gut metagenome | biome: human gut; feature: human-associated habitat; material: faeces... | reverse complement strand
AAAATAGGGAGCCTCCGGCGGAAAGCGGCCGGGGGCTCCGCTTTGGCTTGACAGGGAATTTGAAAAAGCCGTATAATGGAAACCGCAAGGGCCGGATTCTGCGAAAGGCAGGCGGCCGCACCAAAGTGACGAGGGTTGCCGCTGGATGCGCCGCAGCAGCCCGAATGAAGCGGCGCCCGCCGAAGGAAAAGAGGAGAGCGAATGACAGAGCTGAAACCATATCAGTGGCTGGATGCCAACCAGCTGAAGCTGATAGCGATAGTGGCAATGACGGTGGACCACATAGCGTGGCTGCTGTTCCCGGGGTATGCCGCCGGGGCGGTACCTATTGTGATGCATATTATTGGGCGGATCACCTGCCCAGTCATGTGCTTTTTCATTGCGGAGGGCTTCCACTATACCCGTGATCGGAAGAAGTACGCGCTGCGACTGTTCATGTTAGCGGTGGTTTCGCATTTTGCGTATATGTTGGCCTCCAATAGTTATACGGACTGGCATTCCTTTATCCCGTTCTACTATGGGGATGTTCTGAACCAGACCAGTGTGGTGTGGTCGCTGCTGGGCGGACTGCTGATGCTGTGGCTGTGTGAGGACGAAAAGCGCAGCATGGGGGTAAAGGTTGCGGGTGTATTGCTGATTTGCCTGATTACATTGCCCAGCGATTGGAGCTGTATTGCCGCCCTGTGCGTGCTTTCCATTGGCTCCAACCGGGGCGAACCGAAGAAACAGATCGCGTGGAGTCTTTTTTATGTGGCAATCTATGCAGTGGTGTACTTCTTCGCGCTGGATAAGCTGTACGGATTGCTCCAGCTATGTGTGGTGCTTGCTATCCCGCTGCTGGCGCTGTATAATGGCAAGCGCGGTAAAAACCAAACGATCAACAAGGTGATGAAGTGGCTGTTTTACATCTACTACCCCCTGCACCTTGCTATCATTGGATTCATCCAGCTGCAGATAAGGTGACAGTATGAGGATAGAGCATATTGCCCTGTATGTGAATGACCTGGAGGCGGCAAGAGAATTCTACTGCCGTTATTTTGGCGGGCAGAGCGGAGAGCGCTACCACAACCCTAAAACGGGGTTTCAATCCTATTTCCTGCGGTTTGCGGGCGGGGCACGGCTGGAACTGATGACAGCGCCGGAGATGGTGGATGCCCCAAAGGCGGAACGCGGGACAGGATACAGCCATCTGGCGTTCAGCGTGGGCAGCCGGCAGGCGGTGGATGAATGGACAGAGCGGCTGCGCATGGACGGCTATCCGGTGATAAGCGGCCCCAGGGTGACCGGAGACGGTTATTACTAGAGTTGTATCCTTGACCCAGAAGGTAACCGGATAGAAATAACGGAATAAAGCAAGACGAAAAAGAGATAGAGGTGGTTTGTTGTGAGGCGCTGCATTGTAGTGACCGGAGTGGAATACAGAAAATAAAAAATGACCATTCCGGAGGAAATAACATGATACCTAATTGGAAGATATATCCCCATTCCCAGGGACACAGCACCGTTTACCTGAAAAATGTTGTCAAAGACCCGACCATTCAGGTGGGGGAATACACTACCTACGATGACTATGTGAATGACCCGAGGGACTTTGAACGGAACTGCGTGCTGTACCATTACCCCGAGTGCAATGGCGATACCCTGTCCATCGGCAAGTTTTGTTCCATCGCCTGCGGCGCTAAATTCATTTTTAACGCGGCAAACCATGCGCTGGGCAGCCTTTCTACCTATCCGTTCCCCATCTTCTTTGAGGAATGGGGACTGCCGACCGACTGCGCTTCCATTGCGGAGGCGTGGGATAACCATGGCAGCATCACCATCGGCAACGATGTGTGGATCGGCTATGAGGCGGTGATCCTTTCCGGTGTGACGATCGGGGATGGGGCTATTATAGGTGCCCGTGCTGTGGTGACCAGGGATATTCCGCCCTATACCATTGCGGCTGGAGTGCCGGCTAAGCCCATCCGCCGCCGGTTTGATGTGGAAACTATTGCCCGGCTGGAGGAGCTCCGCTGGTGGGACTGGGAGGAAGAAAAGATCCGCCAGAATATTGCCGCGATCCAAAGTGGGAATATCGAAGCGCTGTGCCGCGCGGCCAAAGAATAAAATGACTCAACGGGAGGCAACATGAACCGCGAGAATAAACGCAAGACCTTTGAAAAAGGCTACTATAAAAACCACCCTTGCAATGATAGCTTTACCTGTAAAGTGTGCGGGCGGTTGGTAACACCGGATGCGGCCGGGACCGACCACCGCAACCACTGCCCCAACTGTCTTTCCAGCCTGCATGTGGATATCGAGCCGGGGGACCGGGAGGCCGACTGCGGCGGCATCATGGAGCCGATTGCGGTGTGGGTGCGTGGTAAGGGCGAATGGGCCATCATCCACCGCTGCCGTAGGTGCGGAGCACTGAGCTCCAACAGGGTGGCTGCCGATGACAATCCCATGAAGCTGATGAGTATTGCCCTAAAGCCTCTGTGTGAGCCGCCTTTCCCGCTGGAGCGCATAGAGGAGATGACCGCCCTGATGGGCGGGGAGGGCCGACTGAAATAAGCCAAAGGAGCCGGATAGGACCGAGAAGGTGCTGTCCGGCTCCTTTTGCAAAGTTTAAGCAGGGGAAAGAAAGGCGGCCTGTACTCTGCACAAGCTGGTAGGAGAAAGGAGAGCAGAACTTTCCCTTGTTTTACAAGGACATACGCGGCATTCATGCCCGTCAAAACCGTATGTGTCCCCGTCAAGCAAAGGTGGAGCTCCTAGAACATGCATATCTGCGCTGAAAGTAGGAGGGCGGCAGAAAAACAACAGACTGGCGCGAAAAGGTGCTGAGACGGTGCGAAATGCAGGGGAAGAGCAAGTTGTAAAGGATTGACGAAAAGGACATTATATTGTAAAATATTATATAATAAAATAAAATTGTTATTGGTTAACTAATATATATAATGGTTTGTGCAAAAACGACAAAGTGTATGGAGCAAAGAATCGACGAAAGCCGGGCTTTTGTGGTAAAAAGACGAAATTTGAACATTGTTGATTTCTCAAAGAATGAGCAAGAGGTGGAGCAAGTGTGGACCTGTATACTGCGATCGTAGTGATCACAATGGCGCTGCTGGTGGTGAACATAGTGGATGTATGTACCGACCGGCTGGCGGATAAAACAGCGACCATACGGTTCATAACGGTATGTGTGGTCATAGGATTGGCCCAGATGGGAGAATGGATCGGGGTAAAGACGAACGGTGCAGAGCCTGCGCTGATCGGGCTGCACTGGTTCGCTAAAACGGTGGAATTCTGCATGGCGCCGGTGATGTGTGTGATGGCAGCGCACACATACAGCAAGGCGAGAAAGCCTGCGGCCGCTATTGGAGCCATTGTAGTGAATGCACTGTTCATGATCGTGAGCAACCAGTACGGATGGGTCTTCTATATTGATGAAATGAATGTTTACCACAGAGGCAGGCTGTACTGGGTGCATGTGGCGGTATTTATTTTTTCTATCCTGTACTGCTTTATATGTGTGATGATGGACGAGATGAAATACCAGGCACGGCCGGAAGCCGTACTGCTGGCGATTATGCTGTTTCTTTCGATGGGTATTTATATCCAGATGATATTTCCCGATCTGCGGGTGGACTATCTGTGCGTCGCAGTAGGAAATGCGCTGCTGTATAATCACCGGTGCAGAAGGTTTTCCCGTTTGGACGGACTGACCATGCTGTTGAACCGCACCCAGTATGAGAAGGACCTGGAGCGCATTAAACTGCCGGCGGTCATTATCAATATGGATGTCGATGACTTTAAGCAGATAAACGACACCAGTGGCCACGCGGCAGGGGACTATTACCTGCGGCAGATAGCGGAGGTAATACGAACGGTGTATGGGCGGCATGGTGACTGCTACCGCTATGGCGGCGATGAGTTTAGCTTGATTCTGACCAAGAACCTGCACCAGATGGAAAAGCTGAACGGGATGTTCGAGGCAGCGCTGGGCCAGCTGCGGGAGCAGGACCCCCAAATGCCGACGGTTTCGCTAGGATATGCCCTGTACGAGGGCGGCATCGAGGCTCTGTATGCCACCATAGAAAAGGCAGATGCCATGATGTACCGGAACAAAAAGGTGAATGACCGTGCGGAGATAGTGGAGAACGCGGCGGAATTCTGAGCAAAAATGAATACGGCAAACCCGCCGAAAGACGGGGACGCAAAGTTTAGTGTCTAACCCGGTAAATGCCGGTATGATGGACTGACCGCACAAGAGAGATTTTGCTGCGGTCAGTTTTTTATTTTGGGAGGAAGTGACATGGGATGAATCGGGTGTTCCGGGAGGAGAAGAAGTATCTTATCGGTATGGCGGAGGCCCTGCAAAGGAGCCACCTACTGGGGCAGGTGATGCGGGAGGACCCCCACAACGGAGTGCATGGATACCGGATTCGTTCGCTGTACTTTGATACGGTGTACGATGAGGACTACCATGAAAAGCTGGCCGGAATAGAGACCCGCCGCAAGATACGGCTGCGCTGCTATGACCCGGCTGCCGGCTATGCTATGCTGGAAATGAAGCAGAAACAGGGGGCAAGCCAGCTCAAGCGCTCGCTGCGGGTGACAAGGGAAGATGCCCGGCGGCTGATTACAGGGGACTATACTCCGCTGCTGCAAAGCAGGGAAGCCTTTGCGGCGGAGTGCTATGCCCTAATGCAAAGCCGCTGCTATCGGCCAAAGGCCATAGTGGAATATGACCGTAAGGCCTTCATCGCAAAGGAAAACAAGATACGGGTGACCTTTGACAGCCGTATCGTTGCCACCGAGAGCAGCTTTGACCTCTTTGATGAGCGGCTGAATATGGCTCCGGTGCTGGCCCCTGGCGCGGTGGTGATGGAAGTGAAGTATAACGGTTTCCTGCTGGATTATATCCGGTGGATGATCAACACCGTGGATCAAAGTGAGCTCTCGGTAAGTAAATACATGCTAGCCCGGCAATGTGGGTATCGATATCGGCTGTAAGCCGCGACGAAAAGGAGATTGACAATATGAAGGATAAGATCTTGAGCCTTTTTACCAACCCCAGTGAGATGACGCCGGAACAGATTGTGCTGAATATTGGTATTGCGGCGGTGCTGGGCTTTTTCATTTTTATTTCCTACTATATTTCCCATCGGGGCACCATTTACAGCAAGAAATTTAATGCCTCTTTGGTGATATTGGCGGCCCTGACCGGTACAGTAATGACCGTCATCGGGAATAATATAGCGCTTTCCCTGGGTATGGTGGGCGCGCTTTCCATTGTGCGGTTCCGTACTGCCATCAAGGATTCCCGTGATACCGTGTATATCTTTTGGTCCATTATTGTGGGCATCTGCTGCGGGGTAGGGGATTACCTGGTGGCGGCGGTGGGCAGTGCCGTGGTGTTTCTCATTATCCTCATCCTGGGGTGCATCAAGAGCGACAACCGGATGCTGCTGATTCTGCGGGCCGACCGGGGTAAGACTGCGGCGATCAAGGCGCAGGTGTATCAGCTGTTCCGGGGGAAGGCTGTTCTGCGAGTGGAGAACACCACCGAGGAAACGGTGGAGCTGATTTATGAGCTGAGCCAGAGCATGCTGAAGAAGGCCGAGAAAAAGGAGAAAGATCTCTGCAGCTGTCTGTATGCCCTGGGCAATGTGGAGTATGTCAACATCGTGATGCAGAACGACGAGGTTTCGGGCTGAAGGAAATGGAGCAGAAAGCAGCATGAAATATAGGATTATAGGCGCGGTGGCGTGTATTTGTATCCTGCTGGTAAGTGTACTGAACTACCCGGTGCTGCTGACCGGGCGGATGGAGAGCCGGCGATACCACCAGCACCGAGAAGCCACGCCAAAGGCCGTCTGCGCCGTACATGCCGAAGGGGAATTCTGCACCCACCTGCCGCTGATAGCTATCGACACCGGCGGGGCGGAGATCCCTGGGAGAGGGCTGGTGGATGAGGAAGACCGCCACATGGGCTTTACCACCACGGCAGAAGGTGCGGACCGCATTACAGCGCAGATGCGGGTGATGGACAGTGCGGAGGAAAACAACCACCCAACCGATGCGCCAGCGGTGGAGAGCAATGTGGTCATCCATGTGCGGGGAAATTCCTCGCGAAATTTTGAGAAGGCTGGTTACCGACTGGAGCTGGTGGATGAAAACGGGGACAACAACCCACAGAGCCTGATGGGGATGGATGCCCACCACGAATGGGCGCTGCATGGACCCTATCTGGATAAAAGCCTGATGCGCAACTACATGTGGTACAACATAGCCGGAGAATGCATGGAATACGCCCCTAATGTGCGATTCTGTGAGCTGATGCTGAATGGAGAGTACCAGGGAATCTATGTGCTGACGGAGCTTATTGGCAGTGGGCGGGATGGCGCGCGGCTGAATATGGAAGTGGATGCCCGCGACAATACCTACACAGGTTATCTGCTGCGACTGGACCGGCAGGATGGAAGCGAGTACGACCGGCTGAACAGCCTGACCACATACAGCTACCGCAATGATATGGAGCTGAAGCTGGAGGTGGAATTCCCCGGAGAGAAGAAGCTGACCCCGGAGATCAAAGAGGCGATCAAGACGGATTTTTCGGCTTTTGAAAAGGGGTTGTATTCCTATGACTATGACAGCAGAAAGTATGGCTATCGGGCGCAGGTGGATGTAGATTCCTTTGTGGATTATCTGATATTGAATGAGTTTACCACCAACTATGATGCCGGTTCCTATTCCACCTATATTTACAGGGATGTAAGCGGCCGACTGAAAATGTGTGTGTGGGATTTTAATAACGCCTGTGATAATTACCAGGAGCAAACCACCATGCAGGTGCAGCACTTTGATGTGCACCGCAAGCTGTGGTTTGACAGGATGGTGAAGGATGAATATTTCACCGAACGGGTCATCCGGCGTTACCGGGAGCTGCGTGAAAGCTGGCTGAATGAAAAGTACCTCCTGCGCTACATAGATGAGGTGGAAGAATACTTGGGTCCGGCCATAGAGCGAAACTTTGAACGATGGGAGGATTCGCTGCGGGATGATACCCTGCTGGCCCCGGCGGAACGGAATGTTCATTCCCATCAGGAGGCGGTACGGCAGCTGAAGGATTTTATCCGGCAGCGCGGGCGCTGGATGGATGAAAATATCGAGTCACTGCGGCAGTACAGCGCGGAATCCCGAGTGAAGAAATACAGCGAAGTGACAGACTGAGGAGGATTAAAGTGAAGAAGTTCATTATTGCCCTTTCAGTGCTGGTGCTGCTGTTTATGGCATTGGATGCGGCACACTACCGGCTGGGGTGGTATATTGATCTGATGCCGGAGGAGCCCGTGACGACCTTTGTAAAGACCGATGGGAAGGAAATCTACCTGGACTGTGGGGAGGGCTGGCAGCCCTTTGAGATCCGGGGGGTCAATATGGGCTCCGGGATACCGGGCAAGTGGGCAACGGAGTTTGCCATAGACGAAGAGATCTACCGGCGGTGGTTCGAATATATCCAGGCAATGGGGGCCAATACCGTTCGGGTCTATACCATCCAAGGTGAGGCGTTCTACAACGCTTTTTATGAGTACAACAAGGATAACCCGGAACCGCTGTATCTTATCCACGGGGTGTGGGTAAATGACTATGTGCAGAATTCCCACCGGGATGCCTACGATAAGGATTTTTATGAGACCTTTCTGCAGGATTGCCGCACCATGCTGGATGTAGTGCACGGGCAGCGCCGCCTGGCGGCCCAACAGGTGCAAAGCGCTGGCTACGGCAGCTATAAAAAGGACATTTCCCCATGGGTGATCGGGTACATCCTGGGGGTAGAATGGGATGACATGACAGTAGCCTATACCGATGACACCTATGCCGGCCGGGAGGGCTATACCGCCTATACCGGAAAATACCTGACCACAACGGATAAGGCAACTCCTTTTGAGGTGCTGTTGGCCCGGGTGGGGGATAAGGTGCTGGAATATGAGAGCAGCCGCTACAAAACACAGAAGCTCATAGCCTTTTCCAATTGGCCCACCACTGACCCCTTTCAATATCCCGATGAGATCAAAAGGCTGTATATGAAATGTGCGACGGTGGATGTGGAACACATCTGCACCACGGAGCGGGTGATATCGGGACAGTTTGCCTCCTACCATGTGTATCCTTACTATCCCGATTACCTGAACTGGACAGAGGATTGGAGCGGACTGGGGCTTGAGGACCACGAGATCTTCCGGGATGAGGATAGTCGGATGAATACCTACCGGGCGTATCTTACGGGGCTGGTTGCCCACCACACCATGCCGGTAGTCATTTCAGAATTTGGTGTTTCCACCGGGCGAGGGATGGCCCACCGGGACCTAAATACTGGCCGCAACCAGGGAAATATGACGGAGCAGGAGCAGGGGATGGCGCTGGCTACCTGCTACGAGGACATAAAAGCAGCAGGTTGTGCGGGCAGTGTGGTATTTGCCTGGCAGGATGAGTGGTTTAAGCGAACCTGGAACACCATGCATGCTGTGAATCTGACCCGCACCCCATACTGGTCGGATATCCAGACTAATGAGCAGTATTTTGGCCTGTTGGCCTTTGACCCGGGGCAGGAGCAAACGGTGTGTACCCTGGATGGCGACCCGACCGAATGGACCGAGATGGATGTCATCGGGCAAAATGAGGGGATGACCCTTTCCGCGAAATACGATGAACGGTATCTGTACCTGATGGTGCGGAAAGAAGGATGGAATCCGGAGGGGGAAACCCTATATCTGCCCATAGATACCACCCCAAAGACTGGGACGAGCTATTGCCAGAACTTTGGGCTGAAATTCGACCGTGGGGTGGATTTTCTGGTGGTGCTGGATGGCCGGGAAAACAGCCGGGTGATGGTGCAGGAACCCTATGAAGTGCTGCGCAGTACCTACTCGCAGAATGTTTGGGGCTATGATACCTACCTGCGGGATAACCTGCCCGACCCGCACGCACCTGGCTTTACCAATATCGATATGATTCTGGAGATTTTTAATGAGGGCGAGGTGATGACTGAGGCCATCATTGCAAAATACGGCGGAGCGACCTTTGAGACCGGGCGGCTGCGATATGGCTGCGGTGACCCGGCCAGTGCCGCGTATGATTCGCTGGCGGACTTTATGACCAGGGAGGGCTGCATAGAGCTGCGGCTGCCGTGGCAGCTGCTCAATTTTGCTGATCCCTCTAAAATGCAGATACTGGACGACTATTACAACGGCAATTACGGCATTGAGCATATCAATATAGATGAAATGTACCTGGGGGTAATGACGGCAGAACAGGAGAGCCGGTGCGAGCTTTCGCCGTTGACACTTACAGGCTGGGGAAACCGAGTGACCTATCATGAACGACTGAAGGCATCTTATTACATGATGCAGGAGCTGTGGAACGGATGATGCGGGAAGGAGGCGATAGCAGTGAGGATAGAGACACTGCTGTATGTCTATTTGTTTATTTGCAGCGGGATGATCGTATTCAACATCATTACCGCCATCGTGTTAAAGCGCAGGGACCGCAGAACGGTGCGGGCCAGCGCCCGATTTCGGCAGCACATCCTGCAGCAGATAGAACGCATCAACACAGGACAGCAGGTTGAGAGACGGCACAAAAAATACTTGAGCCGGCAGTTGACCCGCACCGGGAATATGATCGCCTTTGATAAGATGCTGGAGGACCTGTACCGGGAGGAACCGCGGCAGGCGACGGAATATCTTTCTCAGCTGGGAGGGGTAATTGTGTATTTGACGATCCGCTATGGGCGGAAGGACCGGATTGAGGCGGCGTACTTCCCCTATGTCATCAAAAAGTACCGTCTGATCGAGAACCGGCCCTTTTCCGGCGTGGTGGATGCGATGTATACGCTGCTGAGGGAGTCCAGTATCTATTGCCGGGAGAATGCCATGCAGGCCCTATATACCACAGGAGACTGCGACTGCATCATGAAGGCTCTGAAGATATTGGATGGCGGCGAGAGCTTTTTCCACGAAAAGCTGCTGGCCGACGGATTGTTGGAATTTACCGGCGACCATGAGGCGCTGGGACGCTGTATAGAGAAAAGCTTCGCGGATTTCAGCCCGGAGATGCAGGCGGCGATGATGAGCTTCCTGCGGCTGGATTCCGGGGAACACTGCGCCTTTGCACTGGCGCTGCTGCAGAACACAGCGACCGATGATGAAGTGCGCTACGCCTGCATCCGTTACCTGGGGCGCTACCCTTACGGGCCGGCCTACGAGACGCTGCTGGAACTGGCGGAATGCCGCAATGATGCCCGATGGGAATATGCGGCCATCGCCTCCACAGCGCTGTGCGCTTACCCCGGCGATGAGACCATTGAGCGGCTGAAGCGCAACCTGTACAGCCGCAACTGGTATATCCGGTTCAATGCTTCCAAAAGCCTGGAGCGGATGGGGTTGACCTATTTGGATCTCATTGATGTAATGGAGGGGCATGACCGCTATGCCACCGAGATTCTGCGCTATCGCTTTGACATCAGAAATCTGACCCAAAAGGAGGCGGAGCAGGAATGTACCAGTTGATTGATGGCTTTTTGGATGTGGTCGGCATCTTTTTCATCGTTTATCTGATCGGGTACTCCACCTTCCTGTTTTTATCGGTAGTGGTGGGCTCTATCCAATTGTACCGGCAGCACCGCCAGCGGCGGCTGCAGAACTACCTACCCAATGACTATCATATGCCCATTTCGATTATTGTACCGGCATGGAATGAGGCGGTAACGGTGGTGGCTACGGTCCATTCGCTGCTGAACCTGGAATACCAGGCCTATGAGGTCATAGTAGTGGATGATGGCTCCGAGGACGACACCTCCCAAACGCTGATCGAGGCCTTTAATATGCATGCAGTGCACCGGCCCATTCGGCGGCAGGTGCCATGCCAGCCGGAAGAATTTATTTATGAAACAAGGACACAGAAAGTTCCGGTTACCGTCATTCGCAAGAAAAACGGTGGCAAGGCTGATGCGCTGAACATGGGAATCAACGCGGCAAATTTTCCATACTTCATCTGCATGGATGCCGACTCGGTGCTGCAGGCGGATTCCCTGAAAAAGATAGTCCAGCCAATGCTGGAGGACCGCCATGTGGTGGCGGTAGGAGGGCTGGTGCGCATTGCCAATGATGTGGAGCTGGAGCATGGACGGGTAAAAAAATACCGTCTGCCCCGGAACTTGCTGGCGTGTATGCAGGTGTTGGAGTATGACCGTTCCTTTTTGGCTTCCCGCATTCTGTTCGATCAATTCAATGGCTCACTGATTATTTCCGGTGCCTTTGGACTGTTCAGGAAGGATGTTGTCATTGCGGCAGGGGGGTACAATGTCTCCACGCTGGGAGAGGATATGGAACTGGTGGTAAAACTGCACGAATACTGCACGGTGAACCGTATGGATTACTGTATCCGCTATGCCACCGATGCCATATGCTGGACACAGGCACCGGAGCAGCTGAGCGACCTGAAAAAGCAGCGCAGGCGCTGGCACCTGGGGCTGTTCCAAAGCATGATGAAGCACCGCGGAATCCTGTTTAACCCGCAATTTGGCGCGGTGAGCTTCATCTCCTATTTTTACTTTTTGGTGTATGAACTGCTTTCGCCGGTTATAGAGATCTTTGGCGTTGCTACCATGGTATTGGCATGGTTCAGCGGATTGATCAATGTGCGGTTTATGGTGCTGCTGTTCCTCATCTATGTGCTGTTTGGGGTGGTGCTTTCCCTTACGGCTTTCTTTGCGCGGATGTATACCGCGGATTTGCGGGTGTCCTTTGCCGATATGATGAAGGCGGTGCTGCTGTGCTTTTTTGAGATCACCTGCCTGCGGTTTGTTTTAACATGGGTGCGGGCAACGGCATTTTTTGGCTACCGCAAGAGCAGACTGCAATGGGGCAGCATGAAGCGAAAAACGATAAATTACAATTGATAAAAGAGGGGAAAGCCATGGAACTGAACAATCTAAAAACCGGTTTGTGGGGTTTTAAGAAGCAGGATGTATGTGAATACATTGCCAAAATGAGCGAAGAACTGACTGCCAAGATGGAGCAGGAAAGGCGGCAGAATGAGGAGAAGCTGGATGCCATTGTGCAGGCGATGCGCCGCGAGGGGTGCGAAAAGGACCGTGAAATAGCGGCGCTGAAGGAGCAGGTGCAGGCCCTGAGGGAAGAAAATGCCGCCCTGCAAAGGAACGATAAATCGCGGGGCGCGCTGCACGATGTAGCGGTACTGCTGACTGACTGCGCCAAGGCACTGCTGCCGTTGGCTGGGGAACTGGCTGTAAAAGCGGTGAGGCAGCTGCGGCAGCGCCGGGCATAGAAAAATGGGACCGGAGAGGGTGAACGGACGGATGGAAAAACAAAAGCAGCAGGGATATGGCTTTTGGCGGCGGGGGATGGCTGCGGTATTGGTAATGAGCACAGTGCTGTTGGGGCCCCGGTGCGCGGCACAGGTGCTTACTACTGTGGAAGAAGCTGGCCCAGCGGACTGCGTATACATAGCGGGGAATCCCGATTTGTACCCCATAGAGTACTACGACAGTGAGCAGCAATGTTACCGGGGAATTCTGCCGGAGCTGCTGGGAATGGTGGCGGAGGATACCGGGATCTCCTTTGCCTATGTGAATGCCGGCAGTGAGGACAGCCGACTGGAAATGGCCCGTAACAGCCAGGTGGAAATGGTGACGGCGTTCCGGCGGGGAGAATTTAGCCGAATGGTGCTGCCGGTACAGCGAACGGTGCTTACCACCGAAACGGACGGCAGGGAAACAGCGATTTGTGTGGGGTTTACCGGGATCATCAAAGAGGAGCTGCGGGAGCGCATCATAAAGGCGCTGGAGGCCATCCCGGAGGAGGACAAAACTACCTTGGCAATCTCCTTTACCATGGGGCAGGAGCCGCAGGCCGGGCGGAAGAAGGCACGCTTGGCAGGGGCGGCGGCTTTGGCAGCGGTGGCAGTTACATTGCTAATACTCGGTATAATACGGCATGGGAAGAGAAAAAAGAGGCAAGAGAACGCAATGCTCGACCCGCTGACCGGGCTGGGCAATGCACAATGCTATGAGGTCAGGTTCAGGGATGTGACGGCAGACAGGGTGCGGGATCTCTACTATGTAGGGTATCTGGCCTGGGAGGATGCCAAAGCCAAGGAGCTGCTGAGCCCAAAGGAACAAGAGGAGGTCCAGCAGATCGCGGCACACCAGCTGGCATCGCATATCAGCGGAACGGAATTTCTCTGCCGTATGGCGGATGGCGTGTTTGCGGTGGTTTACTACTGCGGCAATCGGGAAGAAGCGGCCGACCGGATGGGGGAGATGATACTATCCCTGAAAAAGTATCTGGCGGAATTCCGGCAGGAATACACAGGGCTTTTCCGGGCGGGCATCTGTCCGTTGGAGGAGAATCCGGACTGCGATGCAAGGGGCGCCCTGTACTATGCCCGGCTGGGCTGGCAGCACGCCCACAAGAAAGATGAACTGTTTGCCTTTAGCACACGGGAACTGCAGAAGCAAAATAGCCGCAACGAACAGCTGCGGCAGGATATTGACCGGGCACTGGCGAATGGAGAGATCAAGGCTTATCTGCAATTTATAGTAGATAACCGCACGGGCGAGATCTGTGGGGCAGAGGTACTTTCCCGCTGGGAACACCCGGAATTGGGCGTGATGCGCCCCGGGACCTATATCGGTGTTATGAAGCAGACCGGCGCCATCACCCGGCACGATGAAGCCGTTTTTGAGAGGCTGTGTGCCTTGCTGGAGGTTTGGAAGGGCACCCCCTGTGGCAAGTTGTTCCTAACCTGCAATTTTACCCGTGTATCCATTTCTCAGGAGGACTTTGCGGAAAGGATCGGGGAAATAGCCGGGCGTTACCGCTTTGACCACGACCGGTTGATCATAGAGATCACAGAGGATTCGCTGATCCAAAACGGGGAACAGGCGGCGGCAAATATAGAAGTCTGCAGAAGAATGGGCTTTAGGATCGCGATAGACGATATGGGCAGTGGATTCACGGCGCTTTCCGATCTTTACAGCCATGAGATCGACCTGGTGAAGATTGAGCGAAGCGTGGTGCTGAATGCCATGACGGAGAAGGGCGCGCGGATGCTGAAAGGACTGATAGCGTTGGCGCACGATATGGGCACCCGGGTGCTGTGTGAAGGCGTGGAAACGGCGGCCCAGCACGAGATGATCCGTGAGACCGGCTGTGATATGGTGCAGGGATTTTATTACTCCCGCGTGCTGCCGTTGCCAGAGGCGCTGCGCTATCTGCAAAGCAAGGGATTTATTTTGTAAAGAAGGGCCAAAAGAAAAGACGCCATATGGCGTCTTTTCGCGTTCCCGAGGTGATTCGAACACCCGACCTACCGCTTAGGAGTTCTCTGCGAACCGTGGTAGCTAGAAGTTCGATTATCCTCTTGGGAGCGTTTAATGCCGTAAATTAAAGCATAAGTGCTTGTTATGTTTAATTGTTGATACTCTCTGGTGTACCCTCATACACCGTAGAGTGTTAGCAGGTTGTTAGCAACAAAGGCTAATTTAAAGCTTTAATTTATCAGAAAACATTACAAACAAACTATAAATCATTTATCACTAGAAATCAAGATACTCGTATGTTATAGACGTTCAGAAATGAGCGTCTATTTTTATACCAAAAATGAAAGGAGTATTAAATGACTTAAGTTTTTCCATTCCTAGAGGTGTAATTATGGGGCTTATTGGCGAAAATGGAGCTGGAAAATCGACCACAGTAAATTGTATTTTGAACGAAATTAAGAAAAACAGTGGAAACATTTTGATTTTTGGAAAAGACCACATAATTGATGAATGTGAAATAAAAGATAAAATCGGAATTGTATTTGACGAAAACCACTTTCCAGATATTTTTACACCAAAAGAAATTGAAAAATATATGTCGGGAATATATACCAATTGGGACAGTATAGCATTTCGTAATTATTTGAAACAGTTCGAATTACCAGCAAAGAAGAAAATTAAAGATTTTTCTAAAGGAATGAAAGTAAAACTTGCATTCGCTGTTGCTCTTTCACATAAAGCAGAATTACTTATATTAGATGAAGCAACAAGTGGATTGGACCCTATTATTCGAGATGATATTCTTGATATACTGATTGATTTTGTGCAAGATGAAAATTACTCTATTTTGTTTTCATCACATATTACAAGTGATTTAGAAAAAATAGCAGATTATATTACTTTTATTCATAAAGGACGGTTAGTTTTCTGCTCATTAAAAGACGACTTAATTGATAACTATGGTGTTGTAAGTTGTGGAGCAAGTGTCTTTGATACGCTAGATAAGACAGAAATTATTTCCTATCAAAAAGAAGATTATCAATATAAGGTTCTTGTTCGTGATAGAAACAAGATTGCAAAAGATTTTCCAAAAGCACTTGTAGAACCTGCTACTATTGAAAATATTATGTTGTTTTACGTAAAGGGGGAATTACAATGAAAGGCTTATTGATGAAAGATTTATTAGTAATTCAGAAAAAATATGGAATTACTAGAATTATTATGGATATATTCATTATAGTAGCTTTGATGTTATTTTTAAAAGGGACAGGAGCTATTTACATTAGTTTATTGTTAATTCCAGTTGAAATAATGACAATGATAATTTCCTTAACGACTTGCGACGAACAATGGAAATGGGGGAAATATGTTGTTGCACTACCCGTTTCAAAAACTACGATTGTAAAAAGCAGATATATAGTTGCTTTGATTATGACTTGTATTGGCTTTGGGGTAGCTTTGCTTGTTAATACCATAACATATTTTATATTCCCTCAATTTGCATTTGGTTATTATATGTTTATTGCTTGTGCTTCTTTTGCCGTAACCTTAGTATTTTTGTCATTTGTATTGCCTTCAAATTATTCACTTGGAGTTAATGCAGGTTTTGCGGTTATGTTTACTCTAGTGATTATTCTTGTTGTATTGGCAGTTTGGACAAATGTGACTAACAATTCTATTTTATGGTTTGTAGTCGATAATTTTGAATTGAGTATCGGCATAGCTTTTATAATAGTTATAGCTCTTGCTTTCAGTTCTTATCTTCTATCAAAAGCATTTTTTACTAGAAAATACAATTAGTGAGGTATTGTTATGAGAAAATGTCTTAGATGTCATGAAGAAATGGTCGAAAATTTAGATGTTAAAGTTGATATGCAGGGATATGGTATTAGAATAACTACTAAAGGCGTTTTTGGAACTACGGTAGAAAAACCTAAAGTTGCAGTTTGTCCAAAATGTGGCGAAGTTTCCTTATATATTGAAAATTTTAAATCAATAAAATAAATGATTAAAATCTGCATATAGACTGAGGGTTTATTGTTTGCTAACGTCCGAGCGGATATTGAAGAATTTATGAATAGTACATACCCAGAGATGCAAGCAAATTTCAAAAGGTATTTTGGAAATAGACATTTTACGCCGAAAAAATATGTTTATATCACTACGAAAAAGCAAAAATTAAATTTCTTAAAAGAATAAGGGGGGGCTATGGATAAGCAATTATGGGTATTATGTCCTATTTGCAATAATAAGACACGAACTAAAGTGCGAGAAGATACAGAACTGATAAATTTTCCTTTGTTCTGTCCGAAGTGCAAAACGGAAACTTTAATCAATATAAAGCATGGAAAAGTAACTATTATCAAAGAGCCAGACGCAAAGACGCAGAGCCGATAATTTGTAGGTTATTATGACTTATAGATTGTTGGCTCTTATTTGTTACCTGCGGAGCAGATCAGCAAATAGATAATGCAGAATAGCAAAAAGGGAAAACAAGAAGCTGATTACTTCTTGCTCTCCCTGCTGTTCAAGATACCGTCAATCGTACCTTGAATGATTTTTAATTCGTTATCACTCAATAAATCAAGAGAGGTTTCTATCTGACGGCGAGCTGTACTTTTTACGACGTTCTCTGCTGGATAGAAATATTCATCGACCGATATATTGAACATGGTAACTAAATCATGGAATAATTGAAAACTAGGGTGTGAACCAACATTTTCAATATCTGCGATATGGCGTTCTCCATTTCACAGCCTACGCCATTTAAGTACGGGTTATAAACTCAAAATGACAAACGGAGATGTTAAGTCCGTACAAGGCGATACTGGTCACGCAGAAGCAGAAATGGTTACAGATGTATATTCAGAAATCATTGACGAGGACAGACGTTTCAATGCACAAAAAATGGATAAAGAATTTTATTCTACGCTTAATGATGATACAGACAATCCAAAGCAAGATACCGACTTAACCGATAGTGATATGGCGTTATTGGAACTGATTAAATCTTTATCGCCAGAAATGAAAGAGCAATTTTTAAAGCAGGCACTTCAAAGATAGAATTTCAAAAGTGTTAGCAAATTCCAAAAAAACCAGCGATTTTTCTTCAAAAATAAAAAAGTGTTAGCAAGCCTATTTCCTTAAAAGTCTTAAAAAAATATCGAATAAAAAATGACAGATTGAAAACAATTCGTATTCAGCGTAAATAGAAAGCCATAAATAAAGAAACGCTGAAAACCTTGTAAAATAAGGCTTTCAGCGGAGTTTGTGGCGTCCCAGACAGGAGTCGAACCTGCGACGTTTCGCTTAGGAGTAGACCCGATACGACATCGGGAAGTGGCATCTAATGCTTAAAA
>ENA-OOXJ01001197-OOXJ01001197.1-human-gut-metagenome-genome-assembly--contig:-NODE-1197-length-17809-cov-3.968739_pt1 | contig 17809 bp, 20 predicted proteins | sample MGYA00241587_ERZ501343 | MGnify/ENA primary metagenome ERZ501343 (study PRJEB25962, sample SAMEA2042918) | human gut metagenome | biome: human gut; feature: human-associated habitat; material: faeces... | reverse complement strand
GGGCGACTCAATGATTCGGCATCCGGTTACGCCGCAGGCGTTGCAGCCAAAGCCCGCCTGCGCGTTACGGACAGCCTTGCCGCCCTCGAGCGCGATGCAGCCAGCCGGGCACACCTTTGCGCACGCCCCGCATCCCATGCACTTCTCGGAATCAACGGTCAGGAATCCGCCCAGCGTCGCCGGCTCGAAGCGCAAGCCCCGGCTCATGAACTGCTCGTGCGCCGCGCGGTCCTCGTCGGTCACCGGTTCGATCCAGCGGCGGCGCGTGGCCACGTCCGCGCGGATGCGCTCGAGATTCTCGCCTATCTTCTTCTCGGGGATGCGGGCGCGCTGCTCGTCCATGTCGAAGTTGGGCAGCCAGTTGTCCACCATGAGGAGCGTGGTCACGTAGGCAGGGTTGAACCTCGCCGCCCGCGCGTCCTCCAGGCACAGCTCGACGGCGTTGGCGTGCCGGTTGCCGTAGGTGCAAACGAAGTAGAGGTAGGGCGTGTCGAGCGTCGCGCGCTCGAGGAACGTCTTCACCATGTCGGGCATCATGTGCCCGTAGATGGGGTACACGATGCCAATCGCATCGTCTGCGTAGACGAGCTTGCCCTCGCGGTGCAGCTCCTGCGGGATGCTCAGGACCCTCTCGCCCTCCGCGGCCAGCTCGCGCGCCACGTAGAGGCAGTTGCCCGTCCCGGTGAAGTATAGGATCATTCGAAACTCCCGGATTGTCAGCGGTCTGCCATCTCCAATTGCCTATGCCAGGCCGAGACCGGCGACCCAATCACGAACCTCGGATTTGTTTGCACTGGACGAGAAGCGCTGGCCCTCCTGCCACTCCCCGCTGCTCGCGGCCTCGGCGAGTAGCTCGCCGCTCTGGCCAAGACCCGAGGAGGAAGAGGTGCAGAACGGGACCACCGTCTTGCCGTCCCAGTCGTTGCCTGAGATGAAGTTGTCGATGGGCCAGGCCGCGATGCCCCACCAGATGGGATACCCCACGAGCACGGTGTCATAGTTCTCCCAGCCGTCCGGCGTGACCTGCGTAAGCTCGACGTCGCGCAAGCTCTCGTCCTCGTGCTCGCGGGTTACGCGGCTGCTGTCGTCGGTCCAGTTGAGGTCATTGTCGGAGTAGGGCTCCGTAGGCGTCGCCTCAAAGAGATCGGCGCCGAGCTCGTCGGCGATGGTCTGAGCTACGGCAGCGGTGTGGCCCTGTGCCGAGTAGTACGCCACGAGGACGTTGCCGCCTGCAGCGGGCACGGCGGCGGGCTCGTCCTCGACAGTCGGCTGGTCCTCGGCGGCGGCTTGGTCGCCGTCACCCTGGCTGCAGCCGGAGAGCATCGTTGCGCACAGCGCGGCTCCGAGCAGGAAGTTTCTTCTGGTCGCGGTCGGGTTTGCGGTCATGGGGCGTCTCCTTCGTTGGCTTGGTTGGTCCGTTATCGTCTGCGCGCTACTCCTGCGCGTCGAAATCGGGGCGTATGGCCAGGTAGCCCGCGAGTGCTTCCTCAGTGGCGGTGTAGTAGGTCATGGTTCCGTCGAGCTTGGCAATCTCGGCCATCTCGTCTCCGGTGAGGGAGAAGTCGAAGATGTTCGCGTTGTCGGCGATGTGGGCGGGGTTCTTGGAGCCGGGGATGATGGAGGTGCCCATCTGCACGTGCCAGCGCAGGATCACCTGGGCCGGGGTCTTGCCGTACTTCTCGGCAAGAGCGACGAAGACGGGCTCCTCCAGAAGACCTTTGTCGCCGTGGCCGAGCGGGTACCACGCCTCGATCACCGTGCCGTACGGCGCGAGGTAGGCGCGCAGGTCGCGCTGGGCGTGGTAGGGGTGGCACTCAACGGTCGCGAGCTGCGGCTTGATGTCGGCGACCTCGATGACCTCAGCGATCTTGTCTTGCGGGAAGTTGGAGAGGCCGAGGGCGCGCACCTTGCCCGCGCGGTAGGCCTCCTCCATCGTGCGCCACGCGGCCAGGTAGTCGCCTACCGGCTGGTGCAGGATGAGCATGTCGACGTAGTCGAGCCCCAGGCGCTGGAGCGTGGCGTCCACCGCCGGCATGCCCGCGTCGTAGACGCTCGGCCAGAGCTTGGTGGAGACGAAGATCTTGTCGCGCGCGATGCCGCTCTTGGCGATGGCGCGGCCCACGGCGCGCTCGTTCATGTAGGCGTTGGCGGTGTCGATGTGCTCGTAGCCGGCCGCGAGCGCGGCGGTTGCGGCTGCCTCGGCCTCGGCCGGGGTCATGAGGAAGGTGCCCAAACCCTCGATGGGCATCTCTACGTCGTTGTTGAGCTTCAGATACTCCATGGTCTCCTCCTTAATGGCGACTTTTCGAATACAAGGCTACGGCGTTTACTGACGTGCGAGAAGTTCACGTTGGAATGATGGATATAACCATGGGGTATATACGGCACATAATGCGTGACAGGAGGATCGATGTACAACCCACAGCTTGACACTTTCATCCGCGTGGCGGAGGCGGGCAGCTTCTCCAAGGCGGCACAAGAGTCCTTCATCACGCCCACGGCCGTCATCAAGCAGATGAACCTGCTGGAGTCGCGGCTAGGCCTTACGCTGTTCCACCGATCGCATCAGGGGCTTTCGCTTACGCGAGCAGGCAGGTCGCTGCTCGCCGACGCCCGCCATATCGTGCAGTACTCTCAAGAGTCAATCGCACGCGCCCGCATCGCCGAGCGCAGAGAGAAGCGCATCATCCGCGTGGGAGTGTCGCTCATGACGCCCAGCACGCCGCTCACGAAGCTGTGGCCGAAGGTGAAGGAACGTTGCCCTGGCATGAGCCTTCAGGTGGTCACGTTTGAAAACACACCCTCGGCGGCGCGCGGTTTGGCGAACCTCGGGCAAGACATGGACGTCGTGGCGGGGATTTTCGACGATGCCTTTCTTAAAGAGCGCGGGTGCCTGGGCCTCGAGCTTTCGCGCGAGCCGCTCTGGTGCGCCGTTCCCGTCGACAGCGAACTCGCCAAACGCGACATCGTCACATTCGACGACCTCCACAATCGCAGTCTTATGCTTATACGCCGGGGCTGGAACGCCGAAATCGACCGCGTGCGCGACGAGATACTCTTGCATCATCCTCAAATCGCGCTCGTAGACTTCCCGCAATATCGGGCGGAGGTGTTCAATCGCAGCGCGAACGAGGACCTCGCGCTTGCAACGCTGCCGTTGTGGGCCAACGTCCAGCCCATGCTCAAAACCGTCCCTACCGATTGGGACTGTCTCGTGTCTTACGGGCTGCTTCATTCGTCGCACCCCGCAGACCATGTGCGGGAGTTCCTCGATGCGGTGTCTGCCGCGCTCGAGGCAAAGCCTCGATAGGCAATCGCGAGCAGATGCGCTTATGCCTATGGGCAGAAGGTCATCGATCCTCACGCTCATCGCTGAGGTCGCATTGGAATAACGGGAACTGGGTTTTGAACTCGCGTTTTGATACCGTCGAGTACCGCCTGATGCTGTTTCGGCGTCGCTATAGAGCGAAGCCACCAGCGAAATAACGGGAACAACAGCCTCCGAACCCTCTGGTTCGGAGGCTTTCTTTTTCGTTCTGCCCGGAAAGAGCTCCTTGCCGGAGTCCCATGGGTAGCGAACGGCTTTATCGAGCGTGCGCGTTTTCGTAGGCACCTTTGATTTCTTCTGGCAAATTGTCGGGAATCAGCGCCTTCACCCTATCCTCGCTGCCATCTTGAATCGCTTGCTCGTAGTACCAGCATTTGAACTTCAACATATCCAGCGCGCGGTTCATCTTCGCGATCTCCGACTCCATGTGGGCCTTTCGCTCCTCGAACATGGCCTTGCGCTTGGGATATGTCGATGGGCCCTCCGCACACCATTCCATGAACAGCCGGATGTCCTTGATCTCCATCCCCGCCTTCTTTAGGCATTCGATGACCCGGAGTGCTTCGAGTTCCGCATCGCCGAATCGGCGAATGCCCGACGCCCGCTCCAATCCCGGAAACAATCCCTGCTTGTCGTAATACCGCAGCGTGGAAACGGGCAGACCGAACATCTCCGCCACCTGTCCGATCGTGTACATGGGCCCTCCGAATAAAACTCGAATTCTCTCCTTGACCTAAAGTCAGGTTTAGGTATTAGCGTCATTTTCGTCAATGCAAATTGGGGTTGCAAGGAGTGCATCTGCCGGCGACGGCGGCGGATGACGGGCACCCCGCGCTGGAACAGGCGCGACGAATGGGCATGGGAGTCTAGGCGCGGCTTAGCTGCGCGGAAGCAGTTTTGCACTCAAAACCATCGACAGGAGGAATCAAACATGACGATTAAGCAGACGGCGGGCAGGGATGCCCTGGGGGACTTCGCCCCCAAATTCGCACAGTTAAATGATGATGTACTGTTCGGCGAGGTGTGGAGCCGAGAAGACGGCCTCTCCCTTCGAGACCGAAGCGTGGTGACGGTGGTGGCCCTGATGGCGCAGGGGTTGACGGATTCCTCGTTCCAATACCATCTGATGTCCGCGAAGAGCAACGGTGTGACCAGAGTGGAGATAGCGGAAATCCTTACGCACGCGGCGTTTTACGCGGGCTGGCCCAAGGCATGGGCGGCCTTCCGCATGGCGAAGGAGGTCTGGGCGGACGCGGGTGGCGGCGCCGATGCGAGGGTCGACCACCAAAACGAGATGGTCTTTCCCATTGGCGCCCCCAACGACGCGTTCGCGAAGTACTTTACCGGGCAAAGCTACCTCGCGCCCCTTTCTACCGAGCAGGTCGGCGTCTACAACGTGACGTTCGAGCCCGGCTGCCGCAACAACTGGCACACCCATCACGCCAAAAGCGGTGGCGGGCAGATCCTCGTTTGCGTGGCTGGCCGAGGGTTTTACCAGGAATGGGGCAAGCCGGCACAGGAGCTGCGCCCTGGCGACGTGGTCAACATCGCCCCAGGGGTGAAGCACTGGCACGGTGCGGCGCCTGACAGCTGGTTCTCCCATCTCGCGCTGGAGGTTCCGGGTGAGGAGGCCTCCAACGAGTGGTTGGAGCCTGTGGACGACGAGGAATACCTCAAAGCGATCAACGAGGAGGCTTAAGCATGGAGCAGCTGAATCTGACGCAGGAATGGGACAAGGTGTTCCCCAAAAGCGACAAGGTCGAGCATGGCAAGGTGACCTTCCACAATCGATACGGCATCGCGCTGGCGGCCGACGTGTACATGCCGAAGAACGCGGAAGGCAAGCTGCCCGCAATCGCCGTCAGCGGCCCGTTTGGTGCGGTGAAGGAGCAGTCGTCCGGCCTGTACGCGCAGAAGATGGCGGAGTTGGGCTTCTTCACGCTTGCCTTTGACCCGTCCTATACCGGGGAGAGCGGCGGCACGCCCCGCTATGTAGCATCGCCGGACATCAACACCGAGGACTTCTGCGCGGCGGTGGACTTCCTCTCGGTACAGGAAAACGTTGACCCGGAGCGCATCGGCATCATCGGCATCTGCGGTTGGGATGGCATGGCGATCAACGCCGCGGCCATCGACACCCGCATCAAGGCTACTGCTGCTATGACCATGTACGACATGACCCGTGTGACCGCCAACGGCTATTTTGACGCCGAGGATTCCGAGCAGGCGCGCTTCGAAAAGCGAGAGACGCTGAACGCGCAGCGTACCGAGGACTATAAAGACGGCAGCTATGCGCTTGCGGGTGGCGTGGTCGACCCTCTGCCGGAGGACGCGCCCCAGTTCGTGAAGGACTATTACGCCTACTACAAGACTCCGCGAGGCTACCATCCCCGCAGCCTGAACTCGAACGGTGGCTGGAACGTGACGTCCTCGCTGGCGTTCATGAATATGCCGATTCTGCAGTGCGCCGGCGAGATCCGCTCTGCCGTACTATTGGTGCACGGCGAGAAGGCACACTCTCGCTATTTCAGCGAAACCGCGTACAGCAAACTGACCGGGGACAACAAGGAATTGCTTATCATCCCCGGTGCCAGCCACACCGACCTCTACGATCAAAGGGCATCATTCCGTTTGCGAAGCTGGGCGAGTTCTTTGGGGAGTATCTGAAATAAGGCGCACCTTGATTAAATACCAAGCCCCCAGCAACGATTCTTCCAGTCATGGTCACAGCATACGACTTCTGACCTGCGGAAACGCGCAGGGCGGTATCGACATTTTAGCGATCTGATTGCGCCGTAGTCCGTTTTGGAAGGGTCACGAGCATCACGGTTCCGTTCTCGGAACTTGATTCGACTTCCGCGGTGCCGTCATGGAGCGTCGCAATCTCCCAAACAAGCGCTAGCCCGAGCCCTGCGCCGCCGTATGCCCTGCTGCGGGATTTATCCAGGCGAAAGAACGGCTGGAAGATGCTCTCACGGTACTGCTTGGGTATTCCTGGGCCCTGATCCTCAACTCGCAGGAACACGCGGCTGTCGTTGTCGCGGATGGAGACGTTGACAGTCGAGCCGGGGCGGCTGTAACGGATGGCATTTTCGACCAGGTTAAACACCAGCCGATAGAGAAGCGTGTCGCTTCCGATTACCAGGGCGTCTCCACTGCAATTGAGGGCGATGTCTTTATGCTCGGCGAGCGGAGCGAGGTCGGTGAGGACTTCTTCGGACAGGGGGCCAAGCTCAATATCGTCCTCGCAGGGGACACTGCGGAGCTCACTCATCTCAAGCAGCACCTTGGTCATTCGCGACATCCGCTCGGTTTGTTCTTGTAACAGGCCGAGCAGCTCGGCTGTTTGGGGTTGCGATGTGGGGTGCTCGGAGACAAACAGTTCAATCTGCGCTTGCATAAGGGCGAGCGGGGTGCGCAGCTCGTGTGCGGCGTTGCCGGTAAACTGACGCTGTGCAGAGAACCCTTCGCCAAGACGGGCGATCATGTCATTGAAAGAGGCGCTGCATCGTTGCAGCTCGGCGGGCACATCTTCGCTGAGTCTGATTTCGCTCAGGTTGTCAGGCTGCACGCGCTCTACCTGGGCGGCAAAATCCCGTAGCGGCTTGAGCGCGCGGCCGCTCACAAAGTATGCCAGCACGCCGCCAAGTAGCGTGACTCCAGCCGTGATGCACCAGGCTGTCATGCCAAAAGACTCCTGTGCATCGTTTACGACGATCGTGACCTCGTCATCGAGGTTCCCCTTCGTTGGGTCGAACGCTTGGGGTGAATCTTCGCCGGCTGCGCTAAGGGCCGAGATGCCACTGCCGATGGCGTCCATGTAGTGCATGCCCGTATAGCCGACCAGACAGTTCATCAGCACGCACACTGTACACGTGAGCAGCGCCGTCATGATCGTTATGCGCCATTGCAGAGAAAGCCTTTTCATTCGCCGTCCTCCATAACGTAGCCCTCTCCGATGCGGTTTCGAATCGGGTCGTATCCCAAAGCGCTGCGCAACTTTTTTCGGAGCGACGAGATGTGAACGCGGGTTGCGTTGCTAAAGCTGTTCACGGTGCTATCCCAAACGTGCTCGATAAGCTCCTCTTGACTTACCGGACGCCCCTGATTAAGCATCAGGTATTCCAAGATTCCCGTTTCCTTGCGTGTAAGAGATAGAGCCTCACTGTCCACGGAAGCGATGCGCGCCTTGGTGTCAAAGTGGAGCTTTCCGCAGGTTAAAACTATGTCGCTTTGTGTAAAGCGTCTGAGGATAAGGCTGCGAATCCTTGCCGCAAGCTCGTCCAGATGAAACGGCTTGGTGAGGTAATCGTTGGCGCCGGCATCGAGTCCGGCGACTTTATCGGATACTTCGCCACGTGCGGACAGAATCAGCACCTTGGTCTCGCAGTCAGTTTTCCTAAGTTCCCTGAGTACGGTCATGCCGTCGATACGGGGAAGGTTGAGGTCGAGTACCACGAGGTCAAAGACTTCGACGCCCAGCAGGTCGAGCGCCTCCCGTCCATCGTGGCAGCAGTCGACGCTATATGCCAGGTTTCGCAGGCTGCGTGCGATTGTGTCGCACAGCGCCCGCTCGTCTTCGACGATCAAAATACGCATAACAGTCTCCTTGCACATTCCAAATCGCGCTTAACACGGATTTTATGGTCGATATGGTCCAATGGTCGCGTAACGAAAGGAGTGGTCAGGTTGTTCAAAGCGGTAAAGCCCGTGGCACAGGTCGCTTTGTTGATCGTCGGAATTGCCATGGTGTGCTTTGGCGTTATGCGTGGCGAGGCGGACGCCGTGCTGGCCAAAGCGATTAGGCTGTGCTTGGAGTGTATCGGAATTGGATAAAAGAGAAAACACTGCGTCGCATGTTTTGGCCCGATTTCGCGGATTCATTCAGGCGACGGCGACGCTCGTCACCAACATTCACCTGCCAAACTTTGCCAAGGGCAGCATCTATCAGGGTGCGGGAAAAACAGTCTGCGTACCTGGGCTTAACTGCTATTCGTGCCCCGCGGCATCGGGTGCGTGCCCCATCGGGTCGTTCCAGTCGGTGGTGGGATCATCCAAGTTCAACTTTTCTTACTACGTTACCGGTACGCTCATTTTGCTCGGCGTGCTGCTGGGACGCTTTGTATGCGGCTTTCTGTGCCCGTTTGGCTGGCTGCAGGAGCTGCTTCACAAGATTCCTGGCAAAAAACTTTCGACAAAAGGGCTCAAGGCGCTTACGTATATCAAATACTTTGTGCTGCTGTTTGCCGTGGTGGTGCTGCCCGTGCTGGTGGTCAACGATGTGGGGATGGGCGATCCGTTCTTTTGCAAATACGTCTGTCCGCAGGGCGTGCTCGAGGGCGCCATTCCGTTGGCCATTGCCAACGCCGGCATTCGATCTGCGCTGGGGCAGCTCTTTACCTGGAAACTTGTCGTTCTCATTGCCGTGGTAGTGCTGAGCGTTTTGTTCTACCGCCCCTTCTGCAAATGGATTTGTCCGCTCGGCGCATTCTATGCGCTCATGAATAAGGTGTCCCTACTGGGGATTCGGGTCGATGCATGCAAATGCGTCTCGTGCGGCAAGTGTTCAAAGGTTTGTCAGATGGACGTCGATGTGGTCCGCGCACCTAATCATGCCGAATGCATCCGGTGCGGAAAGTGCATCGGGGCCTGCCCCGTCGATGCCATCAGCTATCGCTACGGCCTGGATGTACCGGCAGAAAAGCTCCCCCTGACCGCCGATAAAAAGTAAAACATGCTTCGACGAAAACGGAGGAATGACCATGAAGCTTTCTAAGATTGCGGCCCTGTTCATGGTGCCGGTATTGGCCTTGTGTCTCGTGGCATGTTCGGCACCCGGTAGCAATGCGAGCAAATCTAAGGACTCCGATCCTAAAATCGCGGAACTTATTGCGCAAGAGCCAGCCAACGCCGACGAGGCTGCCGAGCTGTATGCGAAGCTCATGCAGAAGGAGAACGATATCTTTTCGAGCGATAGCGCGCTGTGGGAAAAGGTGTTTCTTGCCGCCGATAAAGAAGATGTGCCGATGATCGAGGACGGCAGCAATTACGGCGATTTCCTGCTCAAGACCATCGATGGCGCCAAGGATGAGTTTACGGCGGATGAGCTTAAGACGCTCAAGGCCGGTGCGCAGCAGATCAAGGAGATCGAGGACAAGCTCGAGAGCTTGGAGAAGGAGTTCCCCGGCTGTGGAAGCACGCCGAGCGCAGGCGAGAGCGTCGACGCTTCGGCCGCTGGCATGACGGCTGGTGCCAATGCTTCGAGTGAGGCGACGAAGTTTCCCAGCTTTAAGGGTAAGGACTTGGACGGCAACGAGGTGAGCAGTGATGAGTTGTTCTCCAAGAACAAGGTTACCGTCATGAACTTCTGGTTCACCACTTGCAAACCGTGCGTGGGCGAGCTGAGCGATCTTGAGGACCTGAATCAGGAGCTTGCCGAGAAGGGCGGTCAGGTCGTGGGCGTCAATTCCTTTACGCTCGATGGCAACGAGGACGCGATTGCGGATGCTAAGGACGTGCTGAGCAAGAAGGGCGTGACATATAAGAACATCTGGTTCAAGTCGGATAGCGAGGCCGGTAAGTTTACGTCAAATTTGTTCTCGTTCCCGACAACGTATGTCGTCGATCAGAATGGCAACATCGTAGGGGATCCAATCGTGGGAGCCATCAGCTCCGCCGAGCAGCGCGCAGCGCTCGACAAGCTTATCGACCAGGCGATTGCGAATAGCGAGCAGTAAAAAAGCGCAAAGCATAGCGAGGATCGTGTGTCGCTGTGCGAAGTAGTCCGTTGCTCCGTAAGATTGGCCCTGCCGTAAAGAGGTCCCGTTCGGGTCATTATGCCTCGCTCCGCCAGACCTGGCTGTATCGCCTCCAGGCTTTCACCGGGGTTGCCGAGGATTTCGTAGTCTGGCTCTCCGCTCCGTTCGTGCTTGCTGTCAGCGAACCAATCCACCTCGTTGAACAGGAGGTTGTTGAAGCGGGTTCCGTTTTTGTGCTCGCGGGCGAGCTCGTTCTTGCCAAGCGATTCGGCATCGATGCGCCTCATGTAGCGCGGGACCGGGGCGCTCGGGCCATCGAAGAACATCATCCTGTCGCAGATGTCGCACTTCCAGATTTCGGTTGACGCTGCCATTGGTTCCACGCATCCGTCGAATTGCCAGTTGATTCGCGACCGCTCATGGAAATAGACGACGTCAAGAGGCTGGTTCATTTCGGGGATGCGTGGAACCAATGGCAGCGGTACATCTTCAAGCGGGTTGTCGACGCTCTTCATTACAAGCCAGAGCTCGACATCAGTGCGTTGACCACTCAGGATTTAAGAAACATCGAGACAATTTACAAGGGATTGGTTGAGAACGCACCCCTCCACTACAAGGATCGGCAAAACGGATTCGGATATATCAATTTGGGGAACCATCCGATTAAGCTCGTGTTTTACCAAGTATCTGAAGATATGTACCGAATGGTCGATGGGCTTCGACTGGATGACCTGACGGTCTCGGTGTTCTTCCGGGGCGAGGGGGATGCCCCCGTAGCCGTCGCGCCCCTGTTCGTCCAAACGATGCAGGACTATATGAGACTTGCCAATATCGATGCCGAGGTGTTTGCCGCTACGTTGAAGCAGTATCCAGTCACCGAAGTTAGCTCTGCCTACGTCAACGACAAGATGCTTGAAATGCTATCAGCCTACGATCAAGATGCGTGCTGTAAGGAAGAGTTGCTGACATGCTGCGAGATGACCGTAGACGCCCTGGAAGCTTTTGCGGATCGAGAGGCAACCCTGATAAATCGATATCAAATTGCCGCTCGAAAGCGAGATCTTACTAGCGAGGAGAAATCTGAGTTAATGGCAATCCAGCTGAATTCAGATAGTGCGCTGTCGAAAGCATGCGCAGCAGCCTTGCGCGGAGACTCGGACATGGCCTCTGCGCTCAGAGCGTCACTTGGCGAAGGGGCACGAACGACGCTCGGCTCATGGCCGATTGGCCGTTTCTTCGCATAAGACCGCATAGACTTTTTGAGGCATCGAAATGAAGCTGCTCGTCGAATCGATTCGAAATGCGGTTGAGAAAGGCTGCCTTATCCCAGCCCTCATGTCTTCCCTTACCATTCCCGATGCCATGGGGCAGCGTCTCTACCCCGATCTCGTTCTTGATAACGGGAAGAGAGCGGCGGGACGGCAGTATGCGAAGTGGTTCGATAGCTGGGCGGCGAACGACTTCCTTTTTTCGGACGACCTCTCGAACGAAGGCGAAACAACCCCAAGTCAAATCTTCAATGGGAAGATGTGCTGGAAGCTCCGGTGCTCCCTGTTGCATTCGGGCGACTACGATGTGCCGGTCGATGCTCCAGAGAAAGACGAGAACTTCGACTACAACTACAAGTTCGAGCTCGTCCTCCACGGGTGCAACGCCCTCTGCTCTTCCTGGTTGTCGTCCAAGAGCGGGGCGCGCGCGACTAAGAGCGTGACGTTTCGCGTTGATGTGTCGTCGCTTGCGAGCTCGCTGTGCGACGCCGCGGAGGTCTGTCTTAAAGAAACGGGCGAAACGGTCAGTTATCCCAATTTGGAGTTATTCGACGTGGCGGCATGGGCGGATAGATTCAATACTCGCTGAGCCATCTCGTCAAACTCCATTTGTGACACACAAACAGCCTGCTCTCGACGTGAAATCGGAGACAGGCTTTTCTTTGCCTGCCGGATACGGAAGGCGGTTCCCACGGACGGTGAGCAGGATGGCGCACAGACGCAGGAAAAAATAGCAGAGGCAGCAAAGCGACCCGCAGACCGTCGACAAGCAGCAGGGGCCGAAAGCGCCCGAGCAAGTAGGCGCGCCCGCCGATGGGGGATGCGGTGTCTTCGATGCCGATGACAGCCGCGTACGGACTCAAGATTCCTCGCAATGCTAATCCTGTGCCGCCGCGGCGAAGGTCCGACAAACCGGTATTGCCGTCGGTGACGGCGAGCAAGCCCGATAATCGAGCCTCCGTTCTCGCGAGTCGCGTCACGAAAAGTGGTGTAGGGCCCCTCCCGGGGAGGGGCGTGATCCGCCCCCGATGCTACGCCACCCTCCTCTTCCTGTTGAACGCCTCGCGGACGAGCCTCGGTACCCTGCTGACCCAGTCCGGCTCCTCGGGCAGGGGTTCGCGCTCGTACCCGGGCTCGAGCGACCTGGGGTCGATGAGTTCCTCGAGGCCAGCCGCGTGTCGTTCTGGTCGCAGCACACCGCCCCCACCAGCCTGACCAGCAAGCCGAACGGGGGAAACGCCTGGACCGCCCTCGCGCGCCGCTTGATCTCGCAGCTCATCCTCTCCTGCACGTCGTTGGCGCGCACCCACGTCGCATGCTCGCGCGGGAAGTCGAGGTAGGCCAGGGCCGAGGGCCCCGCGTTGTCTCTGCTTTCGGTCGCCTCGATCTCCCTGGCCGAGGCAACCGAAAGCAGCATGTCGCATATGGCCGAGGCGAGCGCGGTGTCGGTGCGCGACCAGCGGCGCACGACGTCGTCGGGGAAGGAGCCGCCCTCCATGAGCCTGGGTATCCTGAGCGTCACCGTGCCGGCGCAGGTGTCGAGCCCGCGCTTCCGGTAGCCGTTGCGCGGCTGTGTTTCGTCAACCTCTCGTTTCACAAAACAGCATCCGTTCGTTTCACACGTCAGCGTGAAGATTCTTCACGCACGAGCGTCGCCCTGGCACCAATCCTTTCTTCTCCTACAACTCCCCGCGCATGAGCGCGTGTTTGACCCTGTACGACTCCCTGTCGTAGGTGACGAGCCTGCCGTGGTGGACGATGCGGTCCATCATCGCCTTGGCCATGTCGTCGTCGGCAAAGATCTCGCCCCATCTGGAGAACTCGATGTTGGTGGTGAGGATGAGCGCGATTCGCTCGTAGCACATCGACACCACCCGGAACAGAAGCCTTGCCCCGTCGGGATCGGTGGGAAGGTACCCCCACTCGTCCAGGATGATGAGGTCGCACCTGCCGAGCTTCCTGAGCGCGTCCTGTGTCGTCCCCTCCTTATTCGCACGCCTCAGCTCGCTTACCAGCTCCGCCGTCGACCAGAACGCGACTTTTCTGCCCTCGCCGCAGGCGAGCAGCCCCAAGGCTATCGCGGTATGGGTCTTGCCATTGCCCGATCCTCCGAAGAGCACCAGGTCCTCGTGGGCGTCGATGAAGGCAAGCGAGAGCATGTCGTCCCTCGTGAAGCCGCGGGGAAACGCGATTCCCGACCATTCGAAGCCATCGAAGCCCTTCTGCGAGGGAAAGTTCGCCTGCCGCTTGAGCCGCGCTATCCGGCTTTGGTGCCTGAGCGCGTACTCCCTTGCGAGCGCATCCTCGAAGAACGCGAACTGCCCATCGGTGGCCGTCTCGGCCACGTGGCGCATCGTCGCCTTCGACAGCAGGATGGAGCCACCCTCGCGCTCGGCGCACTTCAGCCTCTCGTAGCGCGCATCAACCTTCTGCGGCAGCCTGGCCATCCCGATCGCCTCCCCTGAGCATGAAGCCGTCGTAGTCGGCGAGCCTGGTGCCCAGCTCGCGCGCTGCCTTGGCCCTGGTGCCTTGCGCGCGGATCCTGGCGCAGCACATCTCGACATCGGCGGGGCGCATCTTGCTGGTGGCCCGCAGCGCCTCGGAGAACGCCTGGGCGGTGATCCCCATGCCATAGGCTTGTGCGAGCCTAGAGATCACCTTGACCTGGCCTTTCAGCTCGTCGGTCGCCATGGAGCCGAAGGCGTCCCTCACATCCTCGTCGAACAGCGCGCACACGCCGGGCTGCGTGAAGGCGCGCGTCTTCATCGAAAGCGGTTCGAGCAGTGCCAGCGGGTCCTCGTCGGAGGCGAGGAGCTTGCCGGAGCGCCTGCGGTAGGTCCTTGGCGGCGTCCCGTCAGGAGCGTCTATCTCCACCGTGAAGGCGCGCACGCCCACCGTGAGCGAAACACATGCGAGCGGGGGCGACGCCAGGTAGCGATGGCAGCCGTCCAAGGTGATCCTTCCGTAGCCGTCGGTCGTGCACGACGCCCACTCGGCGACGTCGAAGGGCTTTTTCGGAAGAGGCAGGAGATGCGCCTTGTCAGCCTGGAAGAGGGTGGCCCAGCTGAGTCCCTTCTCGTAGTGGAGCTGCTCTTCGGAGTGGGCGTCAAGCGTCTCGGCAAGCCCTCGGTCGTGGTCCTGAAGGTCGTCCACCTCGGGCACGGGCACGAAGAAGTTCCTCCTGGTGTAGCCGACCTTGCCCTCGACGTTTCCCTTCTCCTTGCCGGCGTTCGGGTTGCAGAAGCGGGCCGTGAAGCCGTAGTGCAGCCTGAGCCGGCGGAAGAGGTCGGACTCCACGATCACGTCGCGCCACCTCCTCCCGGCCTCGGTGGCGTTGTCGAGCACGATGACGGGGGGAACGCCCCCGATGCGCTCGAAGCAGTCCCTGGGCCCCTGGCAGACGCAGATGTCCTTCTCGTCCGCGAAGACCTCGCACAGCTCATGGCTGGAGTACGGGAAGGACATCGGCAGGTAGTGCATCCTTGCCCTGCCGCCGCCGAAGGCATAATCGAAGTCGGCCTGCCCGAAGTCGGCCTGCATGGTGCCCGGGTCCCATCCGAGCCTCACCGACTCGCCCCTCGGCCCCTTGGAGCGAATCTCCTTCATGTAGCGCTGCACCGTGGAGTAGCTGCCGCTAAAGCCATGCTCCGCGCGCAGCCTCTCGAAGACGCGCTTGGCCGTGTGGCGCTGCTTGTGGCAGCAGTGGCGGTCCTCCTCGAGCATCTCGCCGATGAGGGCCTTGTAGGGATCGAGCTTGCTCGGGTGCTCCGAGGCCTTGGGCCTTTGGGGCGAGAAGTCGTCTTCCTGAGCGTACTTCCTGATCGTTGGGTACGACACTCCGAGGGTCTCCTTCACCTCCGTCGGCGTATAGCCATCCGCGAGCATGTCGCGTATCCTCTCTATCTGGGACATGTCCAGCATCTTCCTTTCCTGCCTCTCGATCCGTGGGTTGGGCCCTGCGAATCGAGCATGGCAATGTGTGCGGTGCCAGGACGTGCCCCTCTTGCTTATCTGTGAAACTTTTTCATGCTCACGAGTGAAAAGCCGCTCTGCTTTTTTGTGCAATTAGGAGGCTATCAAACACAGCGGCACGCCCAGCTCCGACGCCTGCTCGTCCGTCACCGCGTTGAGCAGCCCCTCGAGCATCGAGCGCATCGCGGCGTTGATGTCGATCATCCCGTCGGGCCTCGCGCCGGCCGCGGCCAGCGCCTCCTCGTGTAAAGTCTCCATTGCGGCCGTCCCTTCTTTCGAACCGTCTGTGTGGTAACTCGCGATTCTGGGAGGGCGGTCGCGCCCCTGCGGGCGCGGCCGCCTGGCCGCTTACGCCAAGTTTTGGGACGCGTCCCGTTCATCGGTTTCCCATCATGATCCACGATTACGCCTTCTCGCACGTTGGTGCCCGCAAGGCGCACAGGTGCCAGCGCATCTAACACCGATGTTTATGCCGACTAGGGCATGCCATGCTTGGTCGAAACATCACGAGAAGGCAGCATCCCTTCCCCCTCTTCGCGTCGGACATATATGCATTTGCCATATGATCGACACGCTCAGCGATCAAGCGACCGCCTCATGGTTGAGCGCCATTATTATGATTACTGACGAGAATCGAAGGAAAGGTGGACAAAATGTACCCCTTTCCATTAAAATCGCTCAGTATGAAGTTCAAAGAGTACATAGACCGAACCCACGTGTTCACCGTTTCCCAGCTTGCTGAGAGCTGCGGGATGTCCGACTCGTCGGCGAAGACGACGCTCAGGCGCGCCGTCGCCGCCGGGCAGATCGAGAGGGCAAGGCGCGGGGCCTACGTTTCCAAATCGGGGCGATTCGCCGCAGCGGAAGTCGATTCGTTCGAATTGGTGTCTTCGATTGACCCCAAAGCTGTCATCTCGTTCCATTCCGCGCTTGAGGCTCACGGTGTCGCCCACAACGTAGGGAGCGTCTGCCAGTTCAGGTCAGCGTCCATTAAAAGTGCGTTCGGGTATTCCGGCGTCTCATACATCCCGTTCCCTCTCGCAAACAACCTCTCGATCCAATCGATACGCGGCAGAGGCGGCCTGCGAACCACAGTGACGACGCGCGAGCAGACCATCGTCGACTGCCTTAGCCACCCCGATCGTTGCGGCGGTATCGAAGAGGCCTTGATGTCGATCTCGCTGTTCCCCTACGTAGACGCGGAGGCACTGAAGGAGCTCGTCTCCGATAAATCCGCGTCGCTCGCAGCGAGGACGGGCTGGCTGCTCGAACGAAAAGCAAACAAGTGGCGCATCCCCTCTGATGTGCTTGACGAGTTCGAGAAGATGGCGAAGGGCGGGCCCTTCAAGCTTGACAAGGATTCGACCGAGTCGCGCGGCTGGTCGCGGCGATGGAGGCTGTGCCTGCCCGAGAAAGAGGAGGAAGTCGGAAAATGGCTGCTATAGACACAAGCGGATTCCAGCCGAGGACGCTGGACAAGGTCGAGCGACTTCTCGACCTGCTCGACGAGATGCAGCGGCACCCCGACCTGAAAGGGAAGTTCGCCATGCACGGCGGCACCGCGATAAACCTCTTCATGCTGGATTATCCCGCGTCTTTCGGTCGACATCGACATTTCCTACGTCGGCGCGCTGGCTAGGGAGGAGATGCTGCGGGAGCGACCCTTTATCGAGCGTGCCATCGAGGAGGTGGGCAGAGGGCAGGGATACGATGTGTCCGCCGGCGACGGGGGCCATGCGGGCAGGACGTTCGTGCTCCGCTACCGCGGCGACTGGGGAACCGACCACGTGAAGATCGACTGCATATACATGAACAGGTCCCCGCTGTTCCCAATCCGCTCCAGAAGCTGCTCCCTTCGCCCCGATGTCGGCGTCCCCATGTTCGAGGATGCCGAGCTTGCGGGTGGCAAGGTCAAGGCCTTCTTCGACAGAGTGAAGATAAGGGACCTCTACGACATATCGAACCTCAAGGCGCACTTCGACGCCACGGGCGATCCCGACGGTATCGTTCACAAGGTGCTCCTTTACTATGCGTCCGTCTCCGCATGCTTCCTGAACGAGTTCGAAGGTCGGAGCAAGCGGTTCGAAGATCGACAGAGGGACCTCGAAGACCAGCTGCTGCCAATGCTGCATTCGAGGGACGAGGAGCCGACGCTGACAGGCTTGATGGACAACGCGGAGGGGTTCACATCGGCCTACATTCTGCCGCGAGACGATGACGAGAGGCTCTATTTGGAATTGTTCGCCAAGGGGGAATACCGCCCCGAGCTGCTCTTCGGCGAGTGCGACATCGCCCGGGCCGCCGCCGCGAGCCCGGAAGCTCAATGGAAGCTCGCTAACTTGAAGAAGATGAGGCGATAACGACACGCGCGGCAGAGTGGGAATAGAGACTTCCTTAGTTATGGGGGCATAAAACATCTAGACGGATAATGAATACCCCAATAAACCTCTGATTTGACGTGCCGGCTCCAATGGAGATTGGAA
>ENA-OOXJ01001195-OOXJ01001195.1-human-gut-metagenome-genome-assembly--contig:-NODE-1195-length-17826-cov-15.737043_pt1 | contig 17826 bp, 11 predicted proteins | sample MGYA00241587_ERZ501343 | MGnify/ENA primary metagenome ERZ501343 (study PRJEB25962, sample SAMEA2042918) | human gut metagenome | biome: human gut; feature: human-associated habitat; material: faeces... | reverse complement strand
ACACGGGATAGATGTTCATGGGGAACACCTGGGCGTACTTGTTGGTCATCACGAAAGCTCTCACGCCTCCGTTGAGGTTGGAGTCCATCTTGTATCTCTTCTTGGGAGTAAGCCAGGAGAAATAGGTGGATGCGAAACTGTACTTCTTGGTCCTGAAAGGCTTGGCCCATCCGAATGTCTCGTAGTAGGTGCCTTCGGTTATCAGGGAGATGCAGTCATCGTAGAAGCCCAGGTATCCGTCCTTGCCGACGTTGGTACCGGTGAGGATGTTGCCGCTGATGTAGCGGACGGGGCAGCCCTGCTGGAGCTTCTCCACGTTGTCGTTGACCATGTCGGCGATGTTGCTGAGGCACATGCCGCTGATGCACTTGATGTATCCGGGGTTGCTTACGCGGGGGCCTCCGACGGCCACTGTCTTGCGCATGTCTACCTTGCCGGTGTTGAAGAAACGGCCCATGATGGCCAGCATCTGGAGATTGACGGTCCAGATCAGGTCTCCTTTGTTGATGGGGCAGACGTGGTTGATCTGCACGCCCACGTTACCTGCGGGGTGAGGTCCGTCGAAGATGTGGAACTCGACTCCGGTCAGCTTGTGGAAGGGAGAACTTGCATGGGTCTTGGCATAGAGGCCGAAATGAATCTTGGGAGCAAGCTTTGCGAGAACATTGACGGCGGTCTGGATGTTGTCCACCTCGTCTTTCAGAATGTAGTCGTAGTCCGCTGCTAAGGGAGCGGTGTCGAATCCCGAGATGTAAACGGCCAGGGGACGTGTCTCAGGTGAGGGCACGATGCCGTAGGGGCGCTGCTTGATGCAGGGCCACAGACCGCTCTCCAGGAGGGCTGTGACGGCCTGTTCGGCGGTGATGGCCTCAGGCTTGGGCAGATTGAACTCGGCATATTCCGTTTCCGGGGCAGCCTTGACTCTGACTTCGAGAAGCTTTCTCTTCTCGCCTCTGACAATCTCTGCTACAGTGCCGCTCACCGGGGAAGTGAACCTGATCTCAGGCCTCTTCTTATCGACAAAAAGGACGGATCCGGCCTTGACGGCGTCACCTTCCTTTACTGCGAGCTTGGGGATAAGACCTTTGAAATCGGTTGGCTTGACGGCTACTGTCTCAGAAACTATACTCTTGAGGATCTGGGCTGACGGTACTCCCTCGACGGGAATATCGAGCCCTTGTTTCAACTTTATATAGTCAACCATATCCTATATTAATTATATGAAAATTTGGCTGCAAATATAGATAAAACTTTTGTAGATTTGCGCGGAAAATTAAAAAGAATGCAATATGAATTTGTCGGGATTGAACAGTGTTCAGCAAGAGGCAGTTAGGTGTGCTGACGGAGCTTCTATAATAATCGCCGGAGCCGGATCCGGGAAAACTCGCGTGCTTACGTGGAAGATTGCGTGCCTGATAGAGTCGGGCGTGGAGCCGTCCTCCATCATGGCCCTTACCTTCACCAACAAGGCGGCCAAGGAGATGAAGGAGCGCATCGCGTCCATCGTCGGGCGGGACCGCTCGCGCCGTCTGTGGATGGGCACTTTCCACTCCATATTTGCCCGTATACTCAGGGAGTACGCCGACCTTCTGGGCTTTCCGAAGGCGTTTACGATATATGATGCTACTGATGCGAAGAACGCAGTCAAGATGTGCATCAAGGAACTCCAGCTCGACGACAAGGTCTACAAGCCAGGCGAGGTACTCTCCCGCATATCCACCGCGAAGAACTATCTGGTTACGGCAGAGGCATACATGAACAATCACGAGGCCATCCGCAAGGACACCCAGATGCGCAAGGGCCGTATATGCGATGTGTACAGGCTGTATTCGGAAAAATGCCGGAAGGAGGGAGTCATGGATTTCGACGATATCCTCCTGTATACCAACATCCTCCTGAACCGTCATCCTGAGGTGGCGGAGAATCTCAAGAATGTCATCTCGCATATCCTGGTGGACGAGTATCAGGATACCAATATGGCGCAGTACCGGATAGTCAACCTGCTGGCCCGCGAACGCCGCAACCTCACCGTAGTAGGCGACGACTCCCAGAGCATCTACGCCTTCCGGGGGGCAAGGATTCAGAACATCCTCAATTTCAAGCGGGACTATCCCGAGGCCAGGGAGTTCCGCCTGGAGCAGAACTACCGCTCGACCCAGGTAATCGTCAATGCCGCCAACTCCGTCATCGCCCATAATCAGAACCGTCTGAAGAAGGAGTGCTTCTCCGAGGGTGACCGGGGGGAGAAGATAGAGCTCATCAAGGCTTACAATGAGCAGGACGAGGCCTCGTCCATTGTCTCTTCCATCATGCGGCGCATCTATTCCTCCAAGGCCTCATACGATTCATTCGCCGTCCTCTACCGTACCAATTCCCAGTCGAGGGTGCTGGAGGAGGCTCTCCGCCGCCGCAATATACCTTATATTATATATGCCGGTCACTCCTTCTACGAGCGGAAGGAGGTCAAGAACATGCTGGCCTATCTCCGGCTGGTGCTCAATCACAATGACAATGAGGCCTTCCGCCGTATAGTCAATCTTCCCGCCCGCGGGATAGGACAGACCTCCCTGAGCCGGCTCGGCGAGGCTTCCGCCGCCACCGGCATCCCGCTGCTGGAGATGTGCCGCCAGAGCGGTCTCGACCGCTTCGACATCAAGGAGTCCACGGCCGCCAAGCTCCGGATGTTCGCCGATATGATCGACGGCTACTCGTCCAGAATAGCCTCCGATGACGCCTACACCCTTGCGGTGGCGGTGGCGGAAGGTTCCGGATACCTCCCTTCACTGAAGGCGGACCTGTCGGTCGAGGGCATCTCGGCTCTGGGCAATGTCTCCGAGCTGCTGAACGGTGTCAAGGAGTTTGTGGACCAGGAGGTCGAGGCTGCGGAGGAAATGGGAGAGCATGGCCGTATCCCCTCACTCGAAGCATATATGGAGAATGTAGCCCTGCTGACCGATGCGGACAATGCCGATGAGGAGGATGAGAACAACAGAGTCAAGCTGATGACGGTACACGCCTCCAAGGGACTGGAATTTCCCTACGTCTACATCTCGGGTATGGAGGAGAATCTTTTCCCCTCGTTCATGTCCGGCGAGAACATGGAGTCGGTGGAGGAGGAGAGAAGGCTCTTCTATGTCGCATTGACAAGGGCGGAGAAAGCCGTCACCGTGTCCTATGCCGGCAGCCGCTTCCTGAACGGGAAGACCTCTGCCTGCCGTCCGAGCCGCTTTCTGAAAGAGATAGATTCTCAGTATCTGAACGGGACGGTCGAGGACTATTCGTCGGTCGGGACTTCGGATGAGGATGATTTCCCCTATGACGGGGGGGATTGGGGCGGGTACCGCAGAGTGGAACGGCAGACCCCTGTCCGTGTAAGTACAACTCCGGATATGTCGCGGCTTAAAAAGATTTCCCACTCTCCGGAATCTGTCATTGCGTCAGACAAACTTTCATCTGTAAGCATCGGAGATATGTCAATATCGGATGGAGGCAGAATCCGTCACGACCGTTTCGGAGCCGGTACAGTGGTCTCGGTGTCCGGAAAAGGGCAGGAAGCTAAGGCCGTTGTACGATTTGATGCTGGCGGAGAGAAAACTTTGCTGCTAAAGTATGCAAAATTGCAAAAAATATAGCCCTGTGAGGGTTTTTGGCACGGATGTTGTAATAATTTAATCGAAGTTTTTCATAGTTTAAGTTTAGGTTAAGTAGCAGAGCCGCGTCCGATCTGAAGGATGGCGGCTCTGTGAATTTTATGTCACAAACCATATTCGTCTGCATTCAATACCAGAAATAAATTTTATGGAAAAGCATATGAAAGCAGAAGAAAAAGGTTACCTGATGACAATACTCAGTATATTGTCAATCATCTCTATTGGTGTCGTTGCAATGGTGTTGGTGTGATGTTTCAGAGCAGTTCTATGTTGCTCCTGCACTTCACATTCTTCATAGCGTTTCTCGTGTCGAAGACAGCTGATGCATGTTTTTGGACGAAATCGTAGTCAACGCAGCTGTGAGCAGTTGTGATCATTACCAGATCAGCACTTTCCAGCAGTTCCTCCGTCAATAATGGCTCACCGGAATATGTGATACCTTCCTTGTCAGTGTAGTTTTTTACGTAGGGGTCGAAGAACAGAACTTCTGCCCCTTTTTTGCGCAGTACGTTGATAACCCTGAATGCCGGGCTTTCACGGCAGTCGTCTATATCGGCCTTGTAAGCCACACCGAGTATCAGTACCCGTGAGCCTTTCAGGGACTTGGATAGCTCATTCAGAATATTTGCGGCTCTCTGTACGCAGTATTCGGGCATCCTGTCATTAATCATCATGGATGTCTCTATCATTGAGGTGTGGAAGGCATATTCACGTACTTTCCAACTCAGATAGTAAGGGTCGAGCGGAATGCAGTGGCCGCCCAGTCCGGGGCCGGGGTAGAAGGCCTGAAATCCATAAGGCTTGGTTCTGGCGGCATCGATTACTTCCCATATGTTGATCTTCATCCTGTCGCACAGCATGGCCATCTCATTGATCAGACCTATGTTGATATTCCGGTAAGTATTCTCGAGAATCTTCTCCATCTCGGCTATCTCGGGTGATGATACGGAATGGACGCCTCCTTTCAGAAAACTTTCGTACATGGCCCTGATGACCTTTCCTGCGTCTTCACCTACAGCTCCTATGACTTTGGGAGTGTTGCCGGTCTTGTAATTCCGGTTACCGGGGTCGACTCTCTCAGGAGAGAAGGCAAGGTAGAAATCCTCACCGCATCTGAGGCCCGAGCCTCTTTCGAGAATCGGCTTGACTATATCAGTGGTGGTGCCTGGGAACGTAGTGGACTCCAGCACCACCATTGTGTTTTTCTTAAGGTATCCTGCTATCTGTATGGAAGAATGCTCGATGTATGAGAGGTCCGGCTGCTGGTGAGTATCCAATGGGGTGGGAACGCAGATGGCTATGAAATCCATTTCAGCTATCCGGCTGAAATCTGTGGTAGCCCCGAGAGTACCGGCGGAGGTGAGCCCGAGGAGGTCGTCGTGATCTACGTCGGCGATGTAATTGTCTCCCCGGTTAATCTTATTTACCTTGTCCTCAAGTAAGTCGAATCCGACTGTGTGATAACCGGCCTTGGCTATTTCCACAGCCAAAGGAAGACCTACATAGCCGAGTCCTACGACTCCTGCATTAATAGTTCTCTCCTGGATCTTCTTTAGCAGCAGTTCTTTCATCTTGTGCGCATTCTTTCTATGGCATGCAAAGATAGGTCTTTTTGTGAGACCGTGTTATTCCAACAGGAATTCCTTTATATTTTTCACCCCTACGCCTCCGAAATAATTCTCAATATCTCCTTTGATGAACAGTTTCCGCCCTATGAGCTCAGGATGATCTACTAAATTGAGTGCATCCCGGACTTCCCCGGCAGGCAGCTGTACAGGTGCGCATTCGTCTCTGGCTGTCGCGTCAGGACTGTCGGATACAGCAAGATTTGAATTTTCTTTGAAGGGTGGCGCGGGATTGAACTTGGAAGTAGTAACATCCCCTCCTACGATATAGCCGGAGACCCATACGTCCTGAGCACCGAGATTGAGGGGAAGGTCGGCGACGGACAGGGCATTGTCAATGGAGCTGCCGTTGTTGCCGCTGCCAAAAATGAAGTCCTCGAACAGCCAGTTGCGCGCGGTGTCCACTTCTACTGAAAAACTGTCCCCGGCCATCGCATCTGCGACGGATAGCCTGAGAGTCAGCATATCTGCGGCTTCGAGCTGCCGGGACAGCAGCGGAATTTCCTCGTCGTTGCGTTCAGCTGTCACCTGAAGTATTCCCGGCATGAAAAAAGCCGTTCGTGTCTCTTCTAAAGAGTAGTTGAGGGATTGCTCTCCGGAGGATATGATAATGTCGGACTCCCAGAATTTTCCAGTAAAAGACTCGCTGAAAATAAGACGCATACCGCAGTTGAGCTGACTGCATCCAAAGGCGACTGAGAGAGTCTGACCGCTCTCGACAGCTACCACACGGTCGTCTCCGAACAGTGGCGTGGAAAATGCCGGTGCCTCAAACTTTACTGACCGTAGCGAAAGGTCGTAGCTGCCGGCGCTGACTTCCATGGGGTCGGGACGTTCGCCGTACGGGCCGTTGTATACCGGGTCTCCATCAGAATTAGTCACCGTCAAGATGAAGCTGTTGGTGTCCGGGAGAGCGACGGTCCCGTCAGTGCCTGAACGTGCTTCGGCAGAGTGAATCTGCGACATGTAGAAATCATTGTATCCGGAAGACAGCTTGAAAGAAATAAATGCGTCTCCCTTCATTCCGTCCTTGCATGAGGGCAGTGCCGCAGCCGCTGCCAAGAGGAGGACGAGCCCCTTCAACATTCTCTGTTTCATATTATTTCTTTTAAGATTGGTGTGGGAGCAAAGATAGCAGTTGGCAAAATTGTAATCTGCTGATGAAAAAAAACATGTGAGACTATTTTTGTTTTTAAAAAAAATATAAATTTGTGACAACAACACTAACCTATAGTAAATATGTATCGCATAACTACTCATCCCATTCTTCCCGTTCCTGCGGAAGAACCAGTATCATTTAATTTTGAGGGGAAAACTATCATAGGACAGAAAGGTCAGACCATCGCAGCCGCCCTGCATCAGGCCGGTTATCCGGTACACAGTCTTAGTCTTGAGCACCGCAAGAGGACCATGGAGTGCGGTATCGGCAAGTGCGGAGCCTGCGAGATGCTCGTGGACGGCAAGATCCGCCGTATCTGCGTTACAAAGGTGGACGGAGTCCGGGAGGTCGCAAGGCTCAGCTCCGACAGCGGCTTTAAGGGCGTTTTAGTTACAGAGAAGGACGGAGTGGAGGAGGAAAAGGAAGTCTACAGGACTACCGTGGCCATTATCGGTGCCGGTCCTGCAGGTCTGGCAGTCCGCGAGGAACTGCTGAAAGAGGGCGTGGACTGTATAGTAATTGACAGCAACAGCGAGATAGGAGGTCAGTTCCTGATGCAGACCCACCAGTTCTTCTTCTTTGAGAAGGAGAAACGTTTCGGAGGGATGAGGGGATTCGATATAGCTAAGACCTTAGCCGGGGACTCTCACGAAGGTATCATGCTGGACTCTGTGGTCTGGGATATCCTCGAGGGCAAAAGGCTGGCGGTCAAGAATATCGCTACCGACAAGGTCTTCTATGTGGATACCGACGAACTGGTCATCGCCACCGGTGCCGTACCCTTCATGCCGGCTTTCAAGAACGACGATGTGCCCGGAGTCTACACCGCCGCCGTGGTCCAGAGGATGATGAACACCCAGTTTACGCTGCTGGGCAAGAATATACTTACGGTCGGAGCCGGCAACATCGGCTACCTGACATCCTATCAGGCCATGCAGGCCGGGGCCAATGTGAAAATGATCATCGAGGGCATGCCCCGTGAGGGAGGCTTCCCCGTGCAGGCCAACAGGGTGCGCCGTCTCGGCATCCCGATTCTGACCTCCCACGTGCTGGTGGAGGCTGTGCCCAATGCCGACCATACCGGCATTACCGGAGCCATCATCGCCGAGTGCGAGAACTTCAAGCCTATCCCCGGTACCGAAAGGCTCATCGACGGTATCGACTGCATCAACATCTGTACCGGTCTGATGCCTGACAACCAGCTCTTCGTCAAGGGCAATGCCGTCTTCGGCCGCAGCTGCCACGGAGTCGGCGACTCCGTCCGTATCGGCGAGGGTACCTCAGCCGTCCTCCGTGGAAGACAGTGCGCGTATGAGATTCTCCAGAACCTCGGCCGCCGCTTCAATTATGACAGCTACCTTCAGGTCTCGAAGGAATACATTGACTCCCAGCAGCATCCCGTGAGGATCCTCCAGGAGCCCGCGATGCCCTCCGCAGAGAGAGCCGCTGCCGCTCCATTTGTAATCATGGACTGCCTCTACGGATTTGCCTGCAACCCCTGCTCCTTCTCATGCAAGCAGGGCGCCATCACCAAGAGCTCGACCTCGACTACTCCCAGACTGGACTACGACAAGTGTATCGGCTGCATGCAGTGCGTGTACCAGTGTCCGGGCCTGGCTATTTTCGGCTACGACAGCCGTACCGGCAAGCTCTTCCTGCCTATCGAGTATGAGGCGCAGGAGGATTCCGGGGTATTCTTAGTGGACGACAACGGCAGGAAGGTCGGAGAGGGCGTCATCGAGAAGATCATGCTCAAGCCCAACAAGACCAATGTGGCCCGCGTCAAGGTGGCTCAGCTCTATGACGGCAGCGTGCTGACCGATGCCCGCGGCTTCATCGTCAAGGAACGCTATCCCGCTCCGGTGGAGATGAAACCGGCTCCTTCAGTGGACGGCAGGACCTATATCTGCCATTGTGAGGACCTTACATTGGAGAGGATACTGGAATTGATAGGCGACCGCAAGACTATCTCGGCCGACGAGCTCAAGCACATCTCCCGTCTGGGCATGGGACCCTGCCGCGGCAAGCGCTGTCTCCCGAGGGCCAAGTCCGCCCTGCGCCCCTACGGCATAGAGGTGACCGGCGACTTCACCCCCCGTGCGCCCATGGCTAATCTCGTGGAGCTGGGCAATGTCATCAACAAGGCCGGGGCTGAGAAGATAGTCCTGCCGTCCGGGGCTGTTGCCGACGGCGGCAAGGTGGGGGCTCTCGTTGCAGGAGGCGGTATGGCGGGCTCGGCGGTGTTCCGCTATCTGGCCGAGGCCGGTTTCGCTCCCGTGCTGGTCAATAAGGACCGCGGCAGCTCGTGGAGAAATATCGCCGGCGGACGTCCGGCATTCTCCCTGCCCGCGCTGGCCGACATCGCCAACCACAACCTCGAGATATTCCGGGATCTGCAGCAGCATGCGAATATCGACTTCCGCCTGATCCGCTATGTCAACTTTGCCCATGATGACGCGACATACCGCTCTCTCGACGCCGCCCGCGCCTGGTCCAAGGCCTACATGGTGGATCCCAAGGACTTCCAGAAGGAGATATCGCCTTACATGCGTCCGGGTCTGGACATGTACGTGGCCGCTCAGGTGACGGAGGACTGCTGGCAGGCCACTCCGGGCAAGACCATCAACGCCGTCCGCCTGATAGGGCGCAGCCACGGCGGCCGGATTCTCGAGGAGACCGAGTTAGTGGATGTACGCAAGGTAGGCGGAGAATACGAGGTGCTGGTACGCGACAGTGCCCGCCGCTACACTAAGTTCCGTACGGAGATATTTGTCAATGCCCTCGGATACGGCGCGGAGAAATTTGCCCACATGCTCGGCATCGAGACCGGCCTGTATCCTGTCAAGCACCAGGCCTTCATCACCAAGCGTCTGCCGCTTTTAGGCAAGGAGGGTGCTCCTTTAGACATGCTCATCGACCGCCGTCATTACAAAGGTTTTTCGGCTGTATATGGGCAGCAGCTCGCCGACACAGGCCAGATTATCGGCTGCGCCTCTCCGGCTACCGATCCTGCAGAGGCCGGCAAGGATCTCAGAATCAATACCCAGGCCTTCCTCGAGATAGCCTCCGAAGTATTCTCCGAGTGGATCCCTGCTCTCAAGGAAGTCGGTATCCAGGCCACCTGGGCAGGCTACTATGTGGAGCCGCGCTATATCGTCGACCCGGCCCTCGGCCTCTTCATCGGCATGCGCGGCCACGGCTTCATGCTCTCGCAGTACATCGGCAAGCTCTACGTGGATGCCCTCCTCGGCCGTCCCGTGCCCGAGTACTTCAAGGACCTGGCCCTCAGCGGCACCGGCCTCAGCGAGCAGGCCTTCAAATAGCCTTCCGCAGATATCATCCATTCAGGGCGTGGCGCTTTTATGTCACGCCCTGTTTGCTTAAACGGAAAAATTAAGGAAAATGGAAAATAATGTACTAATTACCGAAATGGAGGATGTGCGTCGGATGCTGAGGCCGAGGCCGGAAGATACGCACAAGGGAGACTTCGGACATGCGCTTTTAGTGTGCGGTTCGCGTGGGATGGCCGGGGCGGCTGTACTGGCCGCCATGGGGGCGCTACGCTCCGGCTGCGGCTTAGTGACGGTGCATCTGCCGGAGTCCGAGCGGACGGTGATTCACTGCACCTGCCCTTCGGCTATGGTGGACTGCGACCCACAGGGGCATTTTTCCGCATTGCCTTCAAATATGGAGCGGTATACCGCGGTGGGATGCGGGTGCGGCCTCGGACGGCATCCTGAGACGGAGGCGGCCCTCAGAAGCCTGCTGCGTGCATGGCAGCGGCCGATGGTCCTGGATGCGGATGCCCTGAACATCATTGCCGCCGGGCCTGATTTGATTGGGCTCGTGCCTGAAGGCTCCATCCTCACGCCCCATCTCGGAGAACTCCACCGTTTAGTGGGCAAATGGGCCACTGCGGAGGAAAGGCTGGCGAAAGCTGCTGACCTGGCCGTACGGACGCGCAGCTGTGTGGTGGTCAAGGGGCCGCATTCGGCTGTAATCTCTCCGGACGGACAGGCGACATTCAACACCACCGGCAATCCGGGGATGGCGACCGGCGGCAGCGGGGATGTACTGACCGGCCTCCTGACCGGGCTGCTGGCCTCTGGCTATGGGGCGTTCGAGGCGGCCCGGATGGGAGTATGGCTGCACGGCATGGCGGGGGACATCGCCGCCTCCCGCTACGGGCAGAACGGGATGAACAGCCGCGACATCGCCGACTGTCTCGGGGAAGCTTTCCTGGCTGTTGAGTGAATGAGAAATTATTGCTAAATTCGGGGCGTGAAAATAAGAATCGACATATTCCGGCTGGCTGTGGCCGTTCTTGCGGCTGCCGTTATCATCTATGGGCTTTCCTGCTCTTCCGGCAACGGAAAGGCCACGCCGCAGCTTGAGACTGCGGACTCGCTGATGGCCTCGGATCCTCAGGCTGCCAGGCAGGTGCTTTCCTCTGTCGCAGACGGGAAGGATATCCGGATGAGCCGTGCCGAGAGGGCTTATTACCTGCTGCTTGTGGCTGAGGCCGATTATCTCTGCGGTGAGCCGATGATCAGGGATACGGCTGTGCATGGGGCGGTGGAGTTCTTCCGGAGCGGAGCTCAGAAAAGGCTTTGCGCCCGTGCTCTGCTGATGCGGGCTGCGGTCCGGCAGGAGATGGCGGATACGCTGGCGGGGCTCGGGAGCTGGTGGAATGCACTTCCGGCTTCTGAAAGGGCGGGCGACGGTGAGTCGATGCGGCTGCTGCGCTCCGTCGTGCGCAGTATGTACACTCTGATGCCGGATTGCGGTGCGGAGCAATATGCCGCTGCGCTGGACAGCCTTGAGCGGAGAACCGGTGTGGAGGAGGCGGCTGAGGTATATCTGTCATTGGCCCGCGGACTATTCAGCTATGCTGCGGGACAGGCTGCTGACGATATTGCTCTCGGTATGAGGCTCGCCCGGGAGGAGGGAGACGGAAGGGTTCTGACTCTCGGGGAGGAATTGCTCGGGAAGCAGTCCGTCCTTATGGGCGGGACGTATGTCGGGAACCGTGCAGATGTCGAGGCTCTTCGGCTCGCCGGGCTAATACTTGAGAATGAGTCGCTGCGTCTGCAGTCGGCGGAGGCACGTCTGCAGGTGATGGCCCTTGTGCTTGTGCTGGCGGCAGTGCTTGCCGTGGTGCAGGCCGGGGCCGGGATTCTGTGGCTCAGGGTGCGGAGGCTCAGATTGGAGAATTGTGCTCTGAAAGCGTCTATCGAGACCTTTGAAGTGTCTCCGGAATCCGAGGGAGCGGAAGCTGGTGAGGGAATCCAGTCGGTTCTGCGCGATATGGTGGCACTCATCGGCGAGATGAACGAGGCCTGCGGCCGGGACGGTGACGGAAGCACCTCTACCGTTGACATCCGGAAGATGCTCGACCGCTATTTCCCCGAAGAAGAGGTGCATAACCGCATCCGGAGGATATGCGATCTGCTGTATCCCGGGGTACTTTCCGAGATAGAACGCGAACATCCGTCCCTTACCCGCAACGACCTCCTGCTCATTGCCTTGATGGCCTGCGGCTTCCCCACCGGAGCCATCTGCGCCGTCCGCCGTCTCAACGTGCATTCGCTCAATGTCCAGAAGACCCGTACTGCCAGGAAGATTGCTCCGGGGCTGCGCCTTTCCGATTTTGTTGCGCATAATTTTCCTAGAAAGTAAATATTTTAAGGTCAGCATTGCAGTTTTCCTGTACCTGATTCACGCTGTTCGTCCGGCTGTAAGCGGTGTTGGTATTAATGCTGACAAAATGTAAGTCAGCATCAGTTGGAAATCAGTGAGTTGTGCGAGCCTTGCTAACTGCCCGGATATTTGGAGAGAGGCATTTTCCGTGTTATGTTTGCGGTATGAAGAATCTGGAAATTGCAATGAGACTGCTGCGGCGGCATGTGTCGCTGCGGATGGTCAATCTGGCGGGGCTGTCGGTGGTGCTCGCCTCGCTGCTTGTCTCGGTGAACTATATCCGGCGGGAATTGAGCTGGGACAGGTACAATGGGAATGCGGACCGTATCGTCCGGCTGACTCTGGCCTCGGAGGGGGAACAGGTGGACGGAAGGGTATGGGGCAATATGACGGACGACCCTATCCGCCAGATACCGGAGGTCAGGGCCATCGCCAAACTGCACGAGGTGTATCGGCCGGACTTGAAATATCAGGGTACGTACCTGACAGCTGAGGAAAAGGTATTCCGTGTCAATAGGGATTTTCTCGGGACATTCGACCTGGAGATGGTGGAGGGCGGAACGGCCGCGGGTGCGCTGGAGGCTGCCGGTCAGGTGATAATCAGCGAGAGCCTGGCCCGGAAGCTGGCGGGAATGCAGGATATGGCGGGAGGCGTCTTGGGGACTGACCTGAAAATCGAAGGTGTCCCGATGCAGATTACCGGTATTTATAAGGATATTCCGGAGACCTCGCACTGGAGAGGGGACGCGCTGATGCTCCTGCCCGGGGATATGAATACGTTCTGCTATACATACCTGCTGCTTGTGGAGGGTAGTGACATAGCGGAGGTGGAGAGAATGATAACGGAACTGGTCAGCGGGATGACACCCGAGAATGCGGCTCCCCTCCGGGCCGGGCTCATGCCCCTGACGGACATTCACCTGCACAGCCACAACCTACGGGAGCTGAGCGTCAACGGCAACATCGCCTATATCTGGCTGACCGTCGGGGCCAATGTCCTGCTGCTCGTGGTCGTGCTCTTCAACCTCTGGCTCAACGGCAGCCTTATTTTTTCCAGTAACAGACGGTTCTACCAGCTCCTGCGCCTGCACGGGGCTCCAGCCTCGGAGATAATGAAGGACGAGGCACTGCAGGCCTTGGTACTGGCGGTGGGTGCGATAGTTATCGGCCTGGCTCTGGCCGCTGTGGTGTTCGGATACGGAGTGGTTCCGGGCAGGATGGAGTTTCTGCCGACCGCTCTCACATCCTTGACATTCACAGCGGTGACTGTATCGGTGGCTCTCGTGCCGGCTGTAAGGAACATGGCCCTGACCCGCTTCCTGAATACCGGACATGACAGCCGCCCTGTGCATTTTTCCTACGGCAATGTCCGCTGGATGCTGGCCGTGCAGTACGCGGTGGTGATTACCGTCCTGATTCTGGCGGTGGGTATCAGCCGGCAGATGAAGGTCGTCGGGAGCGTGCAGACCGGAGGCGACGGGAGCGGGGTGCTGGTGATGAGCGGGCTGCCGGAGAACGCCATGGGAAAATTTCCCCTGCTGCGGGAGCGTCTGGGCCGCAGTCCCCTGATCAGGGAGGTCACCACGTCGTTCCAGTTGCCGGGCAATGCGATACGGGACCATGTCAGTGTGCGCAGGGGCGGCTCGACGGAGTGGGTGCAGGTGCCGGTGATGGTGGTCGGGGACGGATTCCTGTCATTTTACGACATACCGATGGTGGCGGGCGGAGACTTCTCGCCGCTGGGATATGGTGTGGCGCAGGAGCAGGAGATGCTGCGGAATTTCTGGGCGACCGGCAGGTCCTCCGACCGCAGCGAGGAGTACATCATCAACCGCAAGGCTATGACGGCATTGGGATTCGGTACGCCGGAGGAGGCGGTCGGACAGCCGCTGGAGATAAGGCAGGGCGCGCTCGACTATATCAACAGCGGGGTGATAGCCGGTGTCTCGGAGGACTACAGCTACACCGGTGTGTTCGAGGAGAGTCTGCCGCTGATCATGCTGCACCGCAACCTTTTCCAGTTCTGCCTGATGGTGCGTATAGACACATCTGATCCGGACGGGGCCATGCAGGCCCTCAGCGCGGCGTGGGCGGAGGTTTTTCCCGACCGCCAGAGCGACTTCGTGCCTCTTAGCAGCATCTACAGGTCGCTGTACCGCAACGAGTTCAATGCCCGTAGCCTCGTACTGGTATTTACCCTCCTGTGCCTGATTATCGCTGACCTCGGCCTGATTATCTTCATGGCCTTTATTATCCGCCGCCGCACCAAGGAGATTGCTATCCGGAAGGTTAACGGGGCCACTGCAGGCCTCATCGTCCGTATGCTCAACATCAACTTCATCTGCTACATCGCCATTGCTTTCGCCGTGGCCGTTCCGCTCTCCTGGCTCATCCTCCACGGCTGGCTCCGGCGCTTCGCCTACAGGACGACTCTCGATTGGTGGATTTTCGCTGCCTCCGGAGCCGCCGTCCTGCTCATCTCCCTGCTGTCCGTCTCGCTGCAGAGCTGGCGGGCTGCGACCCTCAATCCCGCGCGAGGACTACGTTAATGTCATATTTTACTCAATAAAATTTTCATATTGCATAAAATACGTACTTTTTATGCAATATGTGTTTATAATATGAGCAGTCCAAAAACTGAGAAACGTGAAGTGGACAGTATCATTGAATGTGCCGGAGAATTAAAGTGCAGCAATCTTGTTGTCGTGACTTATAATGAGAAGCGCACAATTGAAAAAGACGGTTATAAGGTGGATGTCATGCCAATCACGGAGTTTTGACAATAATCTCTTATCGTGGCTGTAGCGAAAGTATCCACTCGGCGATGTCTGTCAGGACTTCGGGAGCAATGGTGGTCTCGATGCGGCCGTATTCTGCAGGCATGCCGGTGGTGCAGGGCTGCAGCAGGTGGTTGAGGCCGGGGTATTCCTTTATCAGGTGATGCGGGCCGTCGGGCAGGAGTCTGCGGATGTGCTCCAGGTTGACCGGCGGAACCTGCAGGTCGAGGCTGCCGTTGAGGGCAAATACGGGGCAGGTGGTCCGGGAAATGTCCCGGGCGGGTGAGGACTGGAGGAAATACAGCATCCAGGGGTCATCAACGGAGCTCCAGACAGCGGCGAGGTTGGCGGCTGAGCCGAAGGGCATGTTCTGTGCGTCAAGGGCTGTTATAAGGCTGTCCACCAGTGTCTCCGGACTGTCTGTGGAATATCCGTCCACTTTCATCCTGAGCATGGCGGCGAGGACGCGGCTGTAGTTGTCGGCTGACGCGGGGGTGAATCCCGACTTGGTGAGTATCAGGCGGTTCTGCTCCACGAGGATGCTGTCGCCCCGCATTCCGGGGCCGGCCATGCTGATGATGAAATCCGCCTCCTCCGCGGCTCCCAGCATGAACACGATCTGCCCGCCCTCGCTGTGTCCCAATGCTCCTACTTTGTCGAATTCCCCGAGGCTCCGGAGGTACCTGATGCCGGCCAGGGCATCCTGCATATTGGTCTGAGTGGTGATTTCTACCGTGCCTCTTTCGGACTCTCCCATGCCGCGGTCGTCGTAGCGCAGGGAGGCTATGCCGTGGCGGGCCAGCCAGTCGGCCAGTACGAGGAAGGGCTTGTGGCTGAATAGCTCCTCGTCCCGGTTCTGCGGGCCGCTGCCGGTAATCATCAGTACTGCGGGTATGTGCCCTGGCTCCGAGCTGTTGTCGTCATAACCCACAGGGTAGGTGAGGGTTCCGGCCATGACCGCTCCGTCCGCCCCGCTGGAGAACGTGACTTCCTCGCTCCGGTAGGGATACGGCGGCTGCGGCTCCTGCGGCCTGTTCAGCACCGGCAGTCCCATCTGGAGAACCAGCGGAAACTGCATCCCCATCTGGGTGAAGACCCCTTGGATTTCCCCTGACGGCCTGCTGCCCTGAGGCACTTCATGCAGTACCAGCCTTCCCTGGTAAGCCGCCCCGAGCATCGGTATTGTCACCGATACGGAGTCATTGTCCAGCAGTACGATTTCCCCCGGTATGCCCTCGGCTCCCTGGTCCGGGCTGTCCATGAAAAAGTACTGCTCCTTTTCCAGTGAATCGGTGGTAAAATGGAACACCAGCGTGAGGCTGCTGCCTCCGGCCTCTAATTTGCCGTTCCACGAGCCGAGGAGCCTGCTGCGCTGCGCCCCGGCGGAGACTGAAAGTGTGATGAGACTCAATAATATACAGAGAAATCGTTTCATGATAAAGTCGTTTTTATGCAAATATATGCAATAATTACATGATTTTACTATAAATTTGTGTCAATTAACATGTTGGGTATGAATATTGATGGATTGGTAAGTAAGTATTTCGGGGAATGTGACTCGTTGCCGATTATAGAAATGTTTGATAGTGAAAGTATCCATGCTGTCTACAAAAATGTAGTGGATATGCTTAAAATGCAAATGGATATAGAACTGGGAGTACTGCAGATATTCAGTTACTGTCTATATGAAATATTGGACAACGTTATAACACATTCTACGAAGTCGTGTGGTATGGTAGTCCTAAAATATTCGCCTGAGGATGCTAAGATACAGATTATGGTGGTGGACGATGGCATAGGGATACATCGTTCATTGACGCAGAATGAGATTTACAAGGATGTGTCCGAGGAGGAATCTCTTATGAGGTGTATGCAGGATAAGGTGACAGATGGAAAAGGCATGGGATTTGGTTTGTATTCATTGGCATGTGCGATGCGGCAAGTGGGTGTTGTGTTGAAATTGCATTCCGGCAGCCACATCCTTATATCTGACGGGAAAGGAAATAGTGTAAAGGCTACTGATTTTTGGCAAGGTACGATTATGTATTTTGAATTGTGCTCTGACAGGGAAATAGATCCGAATAGTGTATTGGAGAATAGAACAGATGCTGTGTCGGAGTTCAATGATGAATTTATGGAGTCAGATGATATATATAACCTTTGGTAAAGCAAGATATGGTGACATTCAGATTTATAACAGTAGGCGAGAATCTTGGAACGCGAAAACTGGGAGAGAAAACGAGGAATGAACTATTGCCTCTTTTGCGCGGTGATGAACGTGTGATACTTGATTTTGAAGGAGTCAATATTGTTTCCAATTCATTCGCGGATGAATGCTTGGCTAAATTGTTGCTGTTTATGCCATTGGAGGACTTGAAGAAAAAAACGACATTCCGCGGACTTAATGACTTTGTGCAAATGAATATAGCCGTAGCTTTCAAACGAAGAATACAGGCAATGGGTAAGCATTGAGGTTACTGCAAAGGCTGGCGGTGTCTCAGGTATCTCAGTGTTATGATCAGGATGTCGGCCACGATGTGGAGACCGCCGGCAATCCAGAGCGTTAAGCACTCCTCGAGGCCGCAGAACAGCATCAGGTGGGCCAGTATCATGAAGAACAGAAAGTCTTTCGCCAGGTAGTTGATGAAATCCATACCGTCATTGAACTGGAAATAGAACATTTTATTCTTTGCTTCCGGATTTACATGAAGTATACGATAAAATGCGAACAGCAGCAGGGCGTTTGCAACGGCCATTGCAATTAAAAACAAGTCCATCATGATAATGTTGTCATTACTGTAGTTTCCAACAAATATACTGAGAATTTTTGGAATTGATCAAGAATTTATATGATAATTTAACGTGAGTTCGAAATAAAGTTAAATCTAAGTCATTAATTATTTGGAAAATAGCGG
>ENA-OOXJ01001194-OOXJ01001194.1-human-gut-metagenome-genome-assembly--contig:-NODE-1194-length-17881-cov-3.151576_pt1 | contig 17881 bp, 12 predicted proteins | sample MGYA00241587_ERZ501343 | MGnify/ENA primary metagenome ERZ501343 (study PRJEB25962, sample SAMEA2042918) | human gut metagenome | biome: human gut; feature: human-associated habitat; material: faeces... | reverse complement strand
CTCCATCGGTCCCAGCCCCACCCGCACCATTGCGGGCCTGCGCAGCTTTGACCAGAAGGTCATCCTCATTGCGGGCGGCTACGATAAGCACATCCCCTATGAGCCGCTGGCACCGGAAGTGGTGGCCCACGTGAAGAACCTTGTGCTGATGGGTGCCACCGGCCCCCGTATCGAGAAGGCTGTGCGCGAATGCGAAGGCTTTGACGAAGCCCGTATGATAGCTGGAACACTTTGTACTACTGAAGGAGGAGTTACAACCTCGGCTGCTTGTGTGTAGTAAGGCGTCGACGAAACCGACGGAGCCGACACCGTGCCACGTTCCGTCATAATTTCATGTACCAGTTTCTTCAAGTCTGTCACATCCTGACGTAAATCGAAAAGCACTTTATAAAGTATCTCACGTTCACTTTCAAAGCCTTTGCTATCTTTACCTCCACCCAACAATACCGGTAAATGTTGCCCATTATTCTGCTCCGGAAGATAGGTCTTCAAAACTGTAGCGTTTATCTCACGGTTTGTCTCAATAATGGATATCTGTTCGGCAATATTCTTCAGTTGTCGGACATTGCCTGGCCATGAATATGCCAGCAACATCTGTTTGGCATCTTCAGTCAGCTGAATAGCTGGCATGTGATATTTTTCAGCAAAATCAGAAGCAAACTTACGGAACAACAATACCACATCTTCTCCACGCTGACGCAAAGGAGGCACCTGAATGGGCACTGTACTCAAACGATAATACAAATCTTCACGAAAACGGCCATCAGCGATGGCTTGTGTAAGATTTACATTGGTAGCCGCAACAATGCGTACGTCCGTTTTTTCCACCTTCGAAGAACCTACCTTGATAAACTCTCCACTTTCAAGTACACGAAGCAGACGTGCCTGCGTTGACAAAGGCAACTCGCCTACCTCATCCAGAAAAATCGTTCCCCCATTGGCTTCTCCAAAATATCCCTTCCGTTCACCGATAGCACCTGTAAAAGCGCCCTTTTCATGACCAAACAGTTCCGAGTCAATAGTACCCTCAGGAATAGCGCCACAATTCACAGCGATATACTGCCCATGCTTACGCCGGCTATATTGATGAATAATCTGCGGAAAACTTTCCTTACCTACCCCACTCTCACCTGTAATCAATACAGACAAATCGGTAGGCGCCACCTGTATGGCAATGTCAATGCCACGCAGCAAGGCTTCATTATTCCCTATAATACCAAAACGAAGCTTTACCTGCTGTATTTCCGCTTTTGTCATATCTCAATCACTTATAAATCCTCTTCTACGCTGTCAAGTTTCAACTTATCACTATCATCCCGTTTCTCATAATACTGTTTGCGCAACGGATTGGCAGATGCCGCTTTCTCATTCTGCCGATTGCGGAACACATCAATAGCAACATAAACAGCCTGCCGGAAAGAATCTTCCGAAGCAATACCCTTTCCCGCTATGTCATAAGCAGTACCATGGGCCGGTGACGTACGCACTACCGGAAGTCCGGCAGTAAAGTTTACCCCTTCATCCATGGCCAATGCTTTGAACGGAGCCAATCCTTGGTCATGATACATAGCCAATACGCCATCAAAATGGGAAAAATTGCCCGATCCCATAAAACCATCTGCCGGATAAGGACCATAACACAATATTCCCTTGGCCCCCATTTCCTGAAGAGCAGGAATAATAACAGTCTGTTCTTCCGTACCCAACAAGCCATCATCACCGGCATGAGGATTCAAAGAAAGCACAGCTATACGGGGAGCACTGATACCAAAATCCAGTTTCAACGAGCGGTTAAAGATTTCCAATTTTTCTTCAATCAATTCTTTGGTTATTGTCGAGGCAATCTGACTTACAGGGATATGTCCAGTAACCAATGCCACACGGAAATCATTCTTCAACAAAATCATAAGAGCTTTTGCTCCATTTCCCAAAGCCTGCTCTATATATTCCGTATGCCCAGGGAAAGCAAATTCTTCCGATTGGATGGTATGTTTGTTGATCGGAGCTGTCACTATCACATCAATCAACCCAGCCTTATACTCTTCAATAGCCTTTTCCAAAGCACCCAAAGCCGCTTTACCAGCTTCGGCATCGGCTTTTGAGAATTCTACTTTCACTTCATCATCAGTACAATTCACCACATTCAGGCGCTCGCTTACCGCTTCTGAAGCTGAATTAACAATACTGAAATTTGTAGGCAAATCAAGTGACTTACGATGATAGGCAGCCACTTTGGGCGAGCCATAAACAATGGGGGTACAAAGTTCAAGCATCAACGGATCTGCAAAAGTTTTTAATATCACTTCATATCCGACTCCGTTTATGTCACCTTGTGTTATACCAATTCTTATTTTATCAGTTTCCATTTTATTATTTATTTGCATCCGTATCTTGCTGAACAGTCTCTACCGGAATTTCCACATTTTCAGACTTGCTGTTAGGCAATTTCAATGTATATAGAGAAGCTTCCATCTGACGGATTAAGTTACGCTTCATCTTATCAGGAGAATATACAAACACTTCTGCAACAATTACACGCTGATTAGCCCTGTCTACACGTGCATGCGAAACAAACGGACCACCCATAAAGTCACCTTTCACACGCCATAACCCACGGATCTCCAATGCATACTCACCTTGTACCGTTATAGGTTTCACTTCGGTCATCAGGGAGTCGGTCATCATATACATACCTTCGCGGGCTCCAGGAATGTTAACCTTCATTACAGAATCACGTTTCTGTATAAAACCTTCTTTAGTAAATACATTGACATCTGTATATGGGAAAGAATAGATAACAAAATTACGGTCTGCGGTAGCTGTATTGGTTCCAGCCCAGAAGAAATTTTCCCCTTCTTTTGTAGAAGTCAGCTCACTGGGTACCCACACATCGCAATCAAACAGACTTTTTACCTTTGTAGAAATATAATCACTGTGTGAGTTTTCTAACAACACGATCTGTCGATTCATCTCTGCATGCGTAAAAAAGTCCACAATCACTTGCGTGTTTTCTTCCACAAACTTTTCAAACGAATTCTCATCCGGTGCCTGTATGGTCAATATTACCTGCGGAGCAGCGTATACATCTTTTGTATATTTAAACTTAGGCTGTGTAAAACGTGTTCCGTCAACTTCTGCAATGATAATATTGCGGATCAGCTTCAAAGTAGAATCGTAATTCGCAGGATCTGTATACATGATACGGAATGAACGCTCTGATTGTGGCAGTCCCGGGACATCCGAATCAAGCACATTATACAATGCACGACCGGCCGGCCGTTCCCACATACCTTGGTCAATAACTACCAACAACTCATACGGACGCCCACTCGAAGTAGGTGCAAAGACACGTTTTCCACTCTTATTGCTACATGCCGAAAACAAAGCAAGGACAACAAGCATTCCCAAATAAAACAAGCGTCTTTTCATAATCATTACAAATTTAGTTTTTACAAAGCTACGAAGAATGCGTAACATCATCTTAGCCCAAGTTAATAATTTATATTAATTCTTGTTTATTCTCTTCCTGTTTAGCCGTTGACAACATTCCACAAGCTGCAAATATATCTTCACCTCGTGAAGCTCGGATGGTGGTAAACAGGCCGTGTGCAGTCAAGTAATCCCTAAATACAGTCATCGTATCCATATCAGAGCCTTCCAATTCAACTCCCGGTATGGCATGAAAGCGAATAAGATTGATCCGACAGTCCAATCCTCTTAACAGCTTCAATAGTTCTTTCGCATACAACAACGAATCATTTACACCTTTAAACATAATATATTCAAAAGATAAACGGCGTTGCTTACTGAAATCATAATTTCTCAATACATCAACAATTTCCGTAATTGAGAATGCCCGCTCGGCAGGCATTAATTCTCGCCGTTGCTGAGGTAACGGAGAATGGAGACTGACAGCCAAATGGCAATCACACTCCTCAATAAATCTCTTCAATCCCTTTCGTAAACCCACTGTAGAAAGTGTAACACGTTTCGGGCTCCAGGCATAACCATAAGAAGCAGTCATAATCTCCAAGGCCTTCAGTACTTCATCCAGATTATCCAGCGGTTCACCCATTCCCATCATCACCACATTAGTCAGCTTATCCCGCTCAGGCAACGAATTAATTTGATTAAGAATCTGGCCAGCCGTTAAACTGGCGGTAAAGCCCTGTTTACCGGTCATACAGAATTTACAACTCATTTTACATCCCACTTGTGAAGACACACACAGCGTAGCCCGCTCTCCATCAGGGATATAAACAGCTTCAACAAAATGCCCATCACCAACCCTATATAAATACTTTACCGTACCGTCAACCGAACGTATAGCATCTACAGGAGGCTCTGCACCAACGATATAGACTTCTTTCAACATTTCGCGATGTTTTACAGAAATATTAGTCATGTCGTCAATCGAAACAACCCGCTTATCATATAACCATGACGCAATCTGCTTGGCTGTAAAGCCAGGCATACCCAGATTTTTTACAACTGCCTGCAATTCGTTTAGCGTAAGTCCTAAAAGAGCATTTTTCTGCATACAAATCCATTCATTAATTCAAAATCATCAAACATTCTGCCAAAGTATATAAAATGCAGTTTATGCAAAGGTAAAAATAAAGTTGCATAAGGCAGCGAATATAAACAGAAAATGAAAGAAAAACAAAAGCCGTCCGGTAAATACCGAACGGCTTTCAATGAAAATATATAATCTAATATCTTACTTTCAGTATGACTTAGAAGAACAGATAACGTGTATCTTTAACTTCAGCTTTCAGATACAAATCGCTCATAAACTGATTGGCCATACGCATATACAAAGAAGACTGGGCATTTTCTTCTGCCTTCTGGTCATAAGTTTCATTAATCTTTTCCTTTGCATAAGGCTGCAATACAAATACGCCAGCCATTCCTTTGACAGGAGCACTCAGCTGATTCATTTCACCAACAGAAGCATAAGCACTAACCAGCGGTTCACTACTTCCTAAAGCTGAAACGTAAGCCGGTGCAGCAAAGGTAACAAGTTTTACAGAATCCTGTACAGCATTGCTCATACCTGCATACTGAGCCAGTGTTGTAGCACCAGCGTTTTTCATGTCGGCCATAATCTTCTCGGCTTTCTTGTCACGCAGTATTTCAAAACGTAACTGGTCTTTTACCAAAGACAGAGGACGATAACCTTCAGGCACCACACTGGCAACACCAACCATCAACATATGATCACTCTCACCACACTCATACAAGCCAGAAACCTCACCGGGTTTTGCTTCAAAAGCCCACTTCAAGGCTTCTTTTGTACCTTGTATACCTCCAATACCATGTTCAGCACTGGAAAGATCCATTCTGTCAAGCAGTCTGTAGCCTGCATCTTCAGCATTAGCTACCATTTTTTCAAGTGTATTGTTAGCAGCAATAAACTGGCTGAATTCATTATATGCCTTATTGTAAGTTTCTTTGCTGAATTCTACCGGACGTTTAATAACAGCTACTTTGTATTTGTCTTTCACAGCTTTCTTGTCAGTAACCTGCAAAATTACATTAGCTTGCAATAAAGAGAGGTTTGTCAACTCACCCTTTCCTAAAGTCGTAACAGCATTGATGTATTTCACATTGTCACCATCCATCGGAGCTCCTTCGTAATTAGCTGAAGAAATCCAAACCGACTCACCAGTCTGTCCATACTTCTTGGCAACCTCAGCAAAGTCAGCTCCATCCTTGATAGCAGTATAAATACTATCGGCCAATGCTTTTGTCTTTGCGGCATCGTCAGCTACAACCTGAATCTGACGATACTCGATAGAATCAGCCATGGAAGCTGACGCCAATTTCTTAAATGAATTAATGGTATTATCAGATGCATAATAATAAGGACCAAACACATCACCTACAGCTACAGAATCCAAACGCGCTACAACATCGGCTGGCAATGCGCGTGTAGTACTATAAAGGTCAACATAAGGAACGGTAGAGCCTGTAGAACGAACAAACGAAGCATAATCATCATTTACATTGGCCAATTGTGAAGTATACTCATCCATTTCTTTCTGGATAGCATCCTTATCTTCCTGACTTGCGGTAACCTGAACATCAATATATTTGATATTACGTGTTTCCACATATTGTCTGAACTGTTCTTTCTTGCTATCATAAGCCTTTTTCAGATCCGATTCAGTAACAGTAACCAAAGAATCTGCTACTGAAGAATAAGGAATGCCTGCAAGTAATAAGTCTGTCTGTTCAGACTTAGCATCAAATGCTGTTTGAGCGTCTACGGGATTAGATAACAGAGCCTTGGCAATCAAAGCCTGATATTTTTCCTGCAAACGAGTCTGCACCAATGTTTTTTCAATGAACGACCAGAATTTATACATAGACTCATAATATTCCGCATATTGAGAAGGCATTTGGGCTGTGTTCATCTTTGAATATTCCACCAAAAACTTCTTCAACATATCCTTATCAAAGGCTCCCGTAGCAGGGTTACGGAAGGGAGTCTGCTGCAACAGACGATGCGTACCTTCATCAATAATAGACTGAATTTCAGCCTTTGAAACAGTTAATCCCAGTTTCTTAGCCTCTTTTTCAATCAGTTTATTTCTTACATATGTATTCCACACTTCATCTTTCAGATTATTATTCTCTGCATCACTCAATGCTGTTGTACCAGTAGAGAACTTTACTACTTCTGTGTACTCCTCTACCATTTTCTGATAATCTTGTGCAGAAAGCGATTCTCCATTTACTTCGCCTACATCTTGTGACTGATGAGGCTGAAGTACCTTCCATGCATCTCCTGCAATGAAAGCAAACAGCGCCACACCAATAACAATCACCAATAGAGGTCCTTTGGACCGAATGTTTTGTAATGTTGCCATTTTGTTAATACGATTTATTTATTTGTTTATCATTTTATTCGATTCCACAATTTAGGGCACGAAGATACAAAAAAATGCTAATACGCATCCATCTATTAGACAAAAAATATGTCCTAATAGATTATTCAAGCACTTCCAGACGCACCAACTCTATCTTTGTTGTAGTTACTTTTATTATTTTAAAACGGAAACGGTCAATAGTTATCACCTCGTGCATCTTTGGGAAACTCTGATAATGATTCAAAATCAGCCCTCCAACCGTCAGATAATCATCTGATTCAGGTAAATCTAAGCCAAAAGTCTCGTTCACTTTTTCAATCTCCAAACGGGCTGATAAAACATACTCATGCTCGCCCACCTGCTTACACACATAGGAGGTATTATCGTGTTCATCTTCAATATCACCAAAAATCTCCTCAACCAAATCCTCTAACGACACAATTCCTGCCGTTCCACCGAACTCGTCCACCACCACAGCGATCGTCTTTTTTTGTTGCATGAAAAGTTTCATCAGCTTATGCGCAGCCATAGTTTCAGGCACAATAGGCACTTCTTTTACATTCTGTTTCCAGTCAACCGGATTACGAAACATCTCCGACGAATGGATGTAGCCTATAATATTATCTATATTGCCATCATATACAATAATCTTGGATATACCAGATTCCACAAACAAATTCCTCAATTCTTCAAGTGAAGCTGTTACTTCAACCGCTACAATCTCTGTACGTGGCACGATACAATCGCGTATCTTCACATTTGAAAAATCAAGCGCATTCTGAAATATCTTCACTTCGGTATCCAGTTCCTCTTCCTTATCCGCGTTTTCGATGCTGGTCTGTATAAAATAATCCAAATCCACCTTTCCGAAAGCCTTATCAGAGACCTCTTTATTGACTTTCAGTCCAAAAATCCGAAGGAATACATAAGAGAGACAGGACGCAAATTTTGAAATCGGGAATAAGATAACATAACATATAAAAAGAGGAATCGCAAAAATACGCAACATCAGGTTAGGATCAATCTTGAACAGATTCTTTGGCAAAAATTCCCCAGTAACCAAAATGATGAGTGTAGATATTACGGTCTGTAGCAAGACAAGCACAAAGTGGTTGGAAACCAGTCCAGAAAGTAAATTATCCTCAATAAGTTCGGCCATCAGAATACCGTATATTACAAGCGCAATATTATTTCCCACCAACATTGTCGAAATAAAATTGTTGGGATTATGCAGAAAATAGGCAATAATACCCGATACCGGCCCCGGTTTTCGTTCCATCTCAAAACGAAGTTTATCAATCGAAACAAAGGCTATTTCCATGCCTGAAAAAAAAGCCGAAAAAGCCATTGTAATCAACAAGTAAATATATATCAAAGCATCCATGACATTAGTTTACTTGACGCTATCGTTTTGCAAGCTATCAGCAGGAGTTGAGGAAGCATTTTCCTCATCTACATAGAAAACGGTATTGTTCATTTTATAAAATGTATATTTGGTCATCTGCTCATTCGACTCAAATCCCTCAGCATATATAATCCGGTCTGGCTGTTCAACCCTAACCGCTTTGTCTGAATATACCTTTCGCTTGTTCTGATCCCAATACAACAGTTCAGTATCGAACTTCTCACCCTTCTGGTTCTGGATATGTACATTACTAATCAACTTCCACAGCTTCTGTTTATCATAATAATAAGCTGTATCAGCCTCAATGCTGGCTTCTACTTGAAATGTAGAGTCAAACTTTTCTACATACACCCCTTTCTCAAAAGCCCAATAAGACGGCGATTTTCGGTCAAACACCTGCCATTCCTCTGCATTAAGCCGGTAACGAATGACTCCAGAATCAGAAATCATTGTAACGACTCCCCGTGTATCCATAACAGGCAACGAATCACGCTCAGTAATAGCTGAGCCTAACGCTTTTTTGTTGCCTCCACAAGCCGAAAACAAAAGAAGCATAACCATTGCAAAGACAATGGTTATGCTTGTATTTTTAGAATTTAAAACGTCAGTTGGTCGTAACGCCATGTGTACCTTATCTGATGGTTGTTGTTTCACCGATCCATCCGCCAATTTCCACTTTATCACCAGCCTTGTAACCCAACATGAACAAATCTTTAGTCTGTGGAGTATGGCGTGAATATGTACTGATCAGTTCATTAGCCTTTTCTGTTACAGAAGGATCTACGGCTTTAGCTCTTTGCAGCTTATCCAAAACCACAAAATAAGTACATTTGTTCAAAGCGGGTTCATCACTCCAATTGGGATTTGAAGCATAAACAGAAGCCAGTAACAAATAAGGATCACCATAATCACTTCTGAAGCTAATCGCCTTCAAACAATAACTCTTAGCCTGTACATACTTCTTGGCTTGCAACAAAGCAGAAGCTGTAGCGGTAGCAATTTCTGCCTTACGGTTATTATCAGTTTCCTTTTCCAAACCTTCGTCGAAATACTTCATGGCTGTGTCATAATCACCTTTCTTATAATACATGGCAGCTACACCCACAGCAGCATCAGCAGTCGGATCAATTGCATACATATACTCAGAAGCACGGAAATAAGCTTCACTTTCTGTACACTTCATCATCTTCAAGATAGTAATGGCTTTCTTCAAGAATGAAGAATCAGCTTTGTTCGCTTCTACCTGCGGGCCATAAATATTTTGTAAAGATTCGCAATCAGCTACACCACTCTGTACAAACATTGCCACCAAATTATCCTTAATAGCCTGCAAGTTCTGCTTCTTGGCTGCATTTGTTTCAGCAGCAATGGCTTCATCGGCATACTTGGAAGCGTTCATATAATCCTGGAAGAACTGTTCCACATGATTTTTGTCAGCTTGTACCTTAGTCATGGAAGCCTGAAGAAAATAATGCAGGATAGCGCCGTCTGCATCATTACCCATCCCATTGGCAGCTTCTTTCAACCATCCATAAACTAAATTAATATCTATTGAAGGTGCATACTTCATATAGTCAACAGCTTTTTTACCCAATTCTTTCGGCAAACTCATAGGAGTCTTGAGACCTTTGTTGATTTCGGGCAAGTATTGTAAAGCCTGATCATATACATTCATCAATTCGCCAAAATATTTTTGGTAATCAGCTGATTTACGATCTTTAATACCATCCAAAAACGAACCCAAAATTTTATAAGCATCGCTATACGTATAGTATCTCAAAGTCGGACAATCTTTCAGCACGGCCATACAAGGAATATAGGCATCCTTATAATTTTTTGCCCTTACAGCCTCGTGCGAGATACTACTGTTTGATTTACAATCTTCACTCTGTGCATAAGCGCCGGTCACTCCACCCGAAAGGAGCATGACAGCCACAAGCGTTTTAATTTTCATTGTATTTAAATTTTTAGTTGTTATATATCACGTCTATTCATCTCTCAATCTCTCTTGTTTCGTGCTTTTCTTTTCTTCATCAATCCACCTTGCGCTTAAAGAACCAGCGTTCATTGAACGTGACACCCACACAAATGCGCAATGTATTTTCATCCAAAAAAGCCGGGTTAGTTCCTGCTGTCTTTACATACTGTGCAGACAAACTAATCATAGATCTCGTACGCGGAATGGGCAGTCCAAAACCAGCCGTTAAACCATATTCATTTGCCGCACGTTCGCCAAATATCTTATAATAAGGTTTGGAGTAGTAAGCCCCTATGCGATATTTTACATGAGCCAGATAACTACGCCCGATCGGATTGGGTATATACTCCGCGCCAAGTGCCATCTTAGCACGCTTACAGAACACATCTTTCTCACCCATGTAAGCCACCTTATCCCAATTCTGAATCATACCATCGGCAGCTACAGTCAACCTGTTGTTATACATATAGGCAAGTCCTACACCATAAGTCGTAGGAATTCCAAAATCGGCCACAATATCTTTCTGCGACGAAGTTGCCGAAGAAGAACTTCCTGTTACTCGTAATTCATAAGCCGAGTTATTTAAATTATGCCCTGGCGAATAAACCACTCCCAACGTCATACTGTGTTTCTTACCAAACGCCTGTGTATACTGTGCGCCAAAATCTAATTTATAACTCCGTATACCAACATTAGTCTGTATCGTAAATGGAAAATTCGTTGTACTACTTGGGAAAGACTCCGATGTAGTACGCGTAATATCTCCCCAAAGATACGAAATATTTGCACCAATGGAAAAATTTTTAAATATTTTAAAACCTGCTCCCACATAAAGTTGATGCAAACCACCTTCTCCCGAATATTGTTTGGAATAAGACTCCGTAGAATTTTCAATAGTTTCATACTCACCCATGCTATATCCCACATTAGCATAAGGCAGCAATCCCATACTAATAGCCGCCCACTTGCTTGCACGGAACTGCATTGTAATGTAATCGAAACTTGAATTCTTGGCATTTTGCTTCAGTGTCCCGTTACTCAAATTTGTATTCTGCAAAGAAACACCTCCGTCAAAAATAAACGTAAGCGAATCAACCGCCGTATAAGAAGCAGGATTCGCAAAGTTTATCTGATATTTGTCACGCAAAGCATAAGCAACACCTCCCATAGCCTTGCTGTTGCTAGAACCTTGGTCGGCCAACTGTCCATATCCATATCTTGTATAAGGAGAATTTGTATTGTTCTGAGCAACTGCCTCACCCGATAACACCATGAGCAATAGCGCAATAAGTGTCTGTCTATACTTTATCATTATTATAGTCTAAAATTCTATTTAATCCTTTCAACACCAAAAATCTGTCTGCAAAGATGATACTTTTTAAATTTGTATCAAAAGAAAAATCATCACCGCCCGTTAAAAAAACCAAAAGTCCGGGATATTTATCTCTCATTGCCCTCACATATCCTTCGATTTCATATTCCATACCTTTTACCACGCCGGCACGGATAGCCGTATCTGTATTTTTGCCCATAGGTTCCATGCGTCCTTCTAAGGACACCAAAGGCAAACGTCCCGTAAACTGATGTAATGCTTTAAAACGCATCTGCAAGCCCGGTGAAATATTTCCACCATGATATCGGCCCAAAGCATCTATAAACTCATAAGTAATGCACGTACCAGCATCTATCACCAACACATCGCGATTCGGGAAACGGCTGTTAGCTGCCACAACAGCCGCCATACGGTCGTAACCTAAAGTATGAGGCGTTTCATACAGATTGTGCACCGGAAGAGGAGTGTTATGATCCAGCCAAAGCAACGGGAAAGGCAATGCCTTCAAACGATCTTCCGCAACTGCCGTCAAATCGATTACGGTTACCACAATGGCTTTGTCAAATGCATATTTATTGCAAAACTCCGGCAACAACTCCAACGTCCGGTTGGAATCGTACACAACCTCCTGCAACTCTGCCCCGTGAAATGCCGCCAACTTGGCTACAGTATTACCAATATCAATGACCAGATTCATGCGAACCTCTTAACACATTTTACAAGTTTTCATCTATCTTCGCTATTTTCTCGTATTCCAGAAAACGACGCCGCAAAAATACAACATTCTTTTCGAATTATCAACCGCTCAATCCACTGGCAACAGATAACCACCAACATCCTACCAACTTCATACCTTCTTCCTATCAACTTCGTATCCGCTTCGAATGAACTGCAACAACAAGCAGGTATGCTCTTGTTGACAACTCCGCCGGAACCTTTTAGTTTCATACGCTGAAACCACTGGTTTCATGCCTTAAAACTAATGGTTTCATCCGTTGAAACTAATTTGAAACTTTACTTTCAATTATAAAAGGGTCGTAACCAGCTTTCCAATAAAAAGGTAACTCATACTTCTTGTTTCAGTTTTTATCCCTATTTTTGCAAACGCTAAATAACGCGTCCTCCCCCCTGTCAGGACCGAAATATCACAAATATGCTCGTAAGACATTTTTTTTTAATTATATTCCTTTTTTTCTTTTCGGCTGGGGAAGCACAGCCTGTTAATACTCCGCTTGATACAGGTAAACTAAAAACCGAGCACGACTCCATACGTTTTAGCTTGCTGACATGTGCAGCAGGTGAAGAAATCTACTCTTTATTCGGTCACACAGCCATTCGATATGAGAATTACACCCGAGGAATAGACCTTGTTTTTAACTACGGTGTGTTCGATTTTGATACTCCTAATTTCGTGTTACGTTTCGCTTTGGGTGAAACCGACTATCAATTAGGCATTAACGATTACCAAATGTTTGCCGCCCAATATTTCCAAATGGGCCGGGATGTATGGCAACAAGAGCTGAATCTGTATCCGAAAGAAAAAGAGAAACTGGCTGCATTGTTAAAAGAGAACTACAAGCCCCAGAACCGTGTATACCGCTACAACTTCTTTTACGACAATTGCGCCACACGCCCGCGCGACCTCATAGAAAAAGCCATTGAAGGCAATGTACAATATGCAGACGACATGAGTACACCAGACACCAACACCTCTTTCCGAGATATCCTGCATACATATAGCAAAGGACACCCGTGGTCGAGGCTGGGAATGGATTTGTGCATGGGAGCCAAAGCCGATTTACCCATCAATCGCCGGACTATGATGTTTGTACCGTTTTATTTACAGGAATATTTCGGACAGGCGCAAATCAAAGATAACAATGGCATGCTACGTCCACTCGTACTGAGGGAAAGTAAAATTTTAGATACAAACAACACACTTCAAGACAATAAGACACCCGACTTCACTCCCCAGCAACTGGCTTGGATATTGCTCATTCTGGTGAATGCCATTACAGCATATGGGTGCATGCGACGGAAAAGTCTGTGGGGAATAGATCTGGTACTTTTCCTGGCTGCAGGAGTAGCTGGATGTATATTGGCTTTTTTAGCCTTGTTTTCTCAACACCCGGCCGTCAGTCCCAATTATCTGCTGTTTGTTTTCCACCCACTACACCTTTTATGCCTTCCATGCATGCTAAACAGGGTGCGAAAAAGACGTTTAAGCCGATACATGATGGCCAATCTAGTCGTTTTAACTTTTTTTATAGTGCTTTGGGCCATTATTCCGCAAAGATTTGACTTTACAGTATTACCTTTGGCACTCTGTTTGTTGGTACGCTCAATGAGCAACCTCATCATTTATAAAACGACCCGATGAAAAAAGGACTGATTACTTCCATTCTAGCACTGACGTTTAGTGGACTACAAGCGCAAACGCAACCTGTCTTGCCGAAATTGGTAGTAACACTGACGGTAGACCAGCTTCGTACGGATTACCTGGAAGCTTTTGCCCCTCTTTATGGCGAGCAAGGCTTCAAGCGTCTGTTACGTGAAGGACGGGTATTCAGGCAAATGGAGTTATCCTTTGACGGAGCCGACCGAGCTTCGGCCATTGCAGCACTTTATACGGGAAGCACGCCTTCGGTAAACGGCATCATTGCCGAGAATTGGATGGATGCCCACACATTACGGCCTGTAAATTGTGTGGACGATTCCCATTTCATGGGAAACTATACAACAGAAAGTACATCTCCTTCACGATTGCTGACTTCTACTCTTGCAGATGAATTGAAAATAGCGACCCAAAACAAAGCATTGATTTACTCCATTGCCCCCTTTAGCGATGCAGCAATTTTCAGTGCCGGGCATGCCGGGAACGGTGCTTTTTGGTTGAATGAAAATACTGGTAAATGGTGTAGTACCACTTATTATAATGATTTTCCCTGGTGGCTGAGCCAATATAATGACAGCAAGTCCCCTGATTTTCGCATCAATGACATGACATGGTCTCCCATGTTACCCATAGGCAGATATACCCTCCTACCGGGCGCAAACATGGAGACCTTTAAATATAAACCTGACAACGATCGTTTCAACAAATTTCGGCGGCTGATAACCAGTCCTTTTATCAATGAAGAAGTCAACTTGTTGGCTGAAGAACTACTCAACAAAAGCACATTAGGCCAAGATGAGACAACAGACTTGTTGGCACTGACCTATTATGCAGGCCGGTATGACCAGCCCAACATGCAAAACAGCCCACTGGAAATACAGGATACGTATGTAAGGTTAGACCGCAGTATAGCCTCCCTGCTCGCCCTATTGGAACGTAAGGTAGGTCTACAAAATGTTTTATTCTGTCTTACTTCAACTGGATATACGGCTGCCGAAGAGGGTGACTTGGATATATACCGCATTCCAAGCGGCGAATTCCACCTTAACCGTTGTGCCACGCTGCTCAACATGTATCTGATGGCTACCTACGGAGAAGGACAATACGTAGAAGCCTATTATGATTTACAGATTTACCTCAACCATAAACTGATAGAGGAAAAACGACTGAATTTGGCTGATATACAGGAGAAGGCAGCAGAATTCCTCATTCAGTTCAGTGGCGTAAATGAAGTATATTCCGCACATCGTTTGCTATTGGGTCCATGGTCTCCACAGGTAGAACGTATGCGTAATGCTTTCCACCGTAAACTTTCAGGAGATTTATTGATAGATGTCTTGCCCGGCTGGACTGTTGTTCAAGAAAATGGGAGTAAGAATTATACCATACGCCATGCCGAAGCTCCTACTCCACTAATTCTTTTGGGACAAGGTATCAAAGCTGAAACCATACGCATTCCCGTCAATGCCGAATGCATAGCTCCCACCCTGGCGGGTATCATGCGCATCCGCTCCCCCAATGCATGTTCAGCTCAGCCATTGAACTAACACACAGTAAAATAATCTGCACAAAGCTGTGTAGTATGTGGTGAAATCTGTATTTTTGTGCACAAATTTCAACTATCGCAATAATAATAAAACAAAATATAAAATGGGATTTAATGAATTTTTAAGCTCACTTTTTGGCAACAAGTCCACACGAGACATGAAAGAAATTCAGCCATGGGTGAACAAAGTCAAAGCTGCTTACCCCGAAGTAGCCAAATTAGATAACGATGCGCTACGAGCCAAGACGAACGAATTGAAAGCTTATATCCGCAACTCGGCAGCCGAACAACGCGCAAAGGTAGACGAACTGAAAGCAAAAGTAGAAAATACGGAGCTAGAAGAACGTGAAGCACTTTTCAACCAAATAGACAAAATAGAGAAAGACATTTTGGATATTTACGAAAAGGCATTGGATGAAGTTCTGCCAACTGCTTTCGCCATAGTAAAAGAAACAGCCAAGCGTTTCTCCGAAAATGAAGAAATTATTGTAACCGCAACCGATTTTGACCGTGAGCTGGCTGCAACTAAAGACTTTGTGCGTATAGAAGGTGACAAAGCCATCTACCAGAACCATTGGAAAGCTGGTGGCAACGAAATCACTTGGAACATGGTACACTATGATGTACAGTTGTTTGGTGGCGTAGTGTTGCACAAAGGTAAAATTGCCGAAATGGCGACAGGTGAAGGTAAGACACTGGTAGCGACTTTACCCGTTTTCCTTAACGCATTGACCGGTAACGGTGTACATGTGGTAACCGTCAACGACTATTTGTCAAAACGCGACTCTGAATGGATGGGACCACTTTATATGTTCCACGGATTAAGCGTAGACTGTATTGACAAACACCAACCCAACTCGGATGCACGTCGCCGTGCCTATATGGCCGACATCACGTTTGGTACAAACAATGAGTTCGGTTTCGACTATCTGCGCGACAACATGGCCATAAGCCCTAAAGATCTGGTACAACGCCAGCACAACTACGCTATCGTGGATGAGGTGGACTCTGTACTGATCGATGATGCACGTACTCCGCTTATCATTTCGGGTCCTGTACCCAAAGGAGATGTCCAGTTGTTCGAGCAACTTCGCCCGTTGGTAGAACGACTGGTAGAAGCACAGAAAAAGCTGGCCACCCAATATCTGGCTGATGCCAAACGCCTGATCGCATCAGAAGACAAAAAAGACCAAGAAGAGGGATTTCTTGCCCTGTATCGTAGTCACAAATGTTTGCCTAAAAACAAAGCACTCATTAAGTTCCTCAGCGAACAAGGCATCAAAGCTGGTATGCTCAAAACCGAAGAAATTTACATGGAGCAGAACAACAAGCGTATGCATGAAGTTACTGACCCCCTGTATTTTGTAATCGATGAAAAACTGAACAGTGTAGATCTGACCGACAAAGGTGTAGACCTCATCAGCGGAAATTCTTCCGACCCGACATTCTTTGTACTTCCTGATATTACAGCCCAATTGTCTGAACTGGAAAATGAAAAAGGGCTGACAGACGAACAGAGACTGGAAAAGAAAGATGCACTGATGACTAACTATGCTATCAAGTCGGAACGTGTACACACTATCAACCAGTTGCTGAAAGCCTATACCATGTTCGAAAAAGACGATGAATATGTCGTGATTGACGGACAGGTAAAAATTGTAGACGAGCAAACAGGACGTATCATGGAAGGCCGCCGCTATTCAGACGGTCTGCACCAGGCAATCGAAGCTAAGGAAGGTGTCAAGGTGGAAGCTGCCACACAAACATTTGCAACCATTACGCTGCAGAATTACTTCCGTATGTATCACAAGCTGTCTGGTATGACAGGTACTGCCGAGACTGAAGCGGGAGAATTTTGGGATATCTATAAGCTCGATGTCGTTGTAATCCCGACCAACCGACCGATTGCACGTATCGACATGAACGACCGTGTGTATAAGACAAAACGTGAGAAATATAAAGCTGTAATCGAAGAAATTGAAAAGATGGTAGCTGCCGGACGACCGGTTTTGGTCGGTACCACTTCAGTTGAAATTTCTGAGATGCTGAGCAAAATGCTTACAATGCGTAAAATTCCGCACAACGTGCTGAATGCCAAATTACATCAGAAGGAAGCCGACATTGTAGCTTTAGCCGGACAGAGCAGTACTGTAACCATTGCTACCAACATGGCCGGTCGTGGTACGGATATCAAGTTAAGCCCGGAAGTTAAAGCAGCAGGTGGTTTGGCAATCATCGGTACTGAACGTCACGAATCGCGCCGTGTGGACAGACAGTTGCGTGGTCGTGCCGGACGTCAAGGCGATCCGGGTTCATCAGTATTTTTCGTTTCATTGGAAGACGACCTGA
>ENA-OOXJ01001190-OOXJ01001190.1-human-gut-metagenome-genome-assembly--contig:-NODE-1190-length-17934-cov-5.088204_pt1 | contig 17934 bp, 14 predicted proteins | sample MGYA00241587_ERZ501343 | MGnify/ENA primary metagenome ERZ501343 (study PRJEB25962, sample SAMEA2042918) | human gut metagenome | biome: human gut; feature: human-associated habitat; material: faeces... | reverse complement strand
GTAGAACGGCTGTCGGCGTCCGGTCTGACCGATGAATGCAGGCATCAGATCACAAACGAGCTTTACGAGCTGCTCGACCGCATTGACTGGCTTATCACCACCCTGCTGAAAATATCGAAGCTGGATGCCGGAACAGTACAGTTCAACAAAGAAACGGTCAGCTTAGAAATGCTGATAAATAAGTCCTGCGCTCCTCTGCTCATACCCATTGAGCTTCGCGGGCAGCAGCTTATCATCCGTGCCGAAGGAAATTTTTACGGAGATCCCGCATGGACAAGCGAGGCTGTCGGCAACATTGTGAAAAACTGCATGGAGCATACGCCGGACGGCGGAAAAATTGAAATTGAAGCGGCTGAAAATGCCCTGTATTCCGAAATCATAATCAAGGATAACGGCACGGGGATTTCTCCGGAGGACCTTCCGCACATCTTTGAGCGCTTTTATAAGGGAAAAGACTCCGACGGCAAGAGCTTCGGTATCGGACTTGCCTTGTCACGCATGATTATTGCGGGGCAGAAAGGCACAGTCAAAGCGGAAAATCGGAAAAACGCGGGTGCTATGTTCACTCTCCGCTTTTATAAGGGAACCGTCTGACCGGCGGCTCCCTTTTTCAAAATGACGGATTTGTCACTTTGAAGTCACCGTTGTGTCATCCGTATAAAGTAAAATGAGGGCGTAAAAAGCGAAAGGAGTGTTTCAAAATGGAAATATTGCGGGTTGAAAACCTTACAAAGATATACGGAAAGGGTGAGAATGAGGTGCGGGCGCTGGACGACGTATCGTTTTCGGTAAATAAAGGAGAGTTTGTCGCCGTGATCGGTCCGTCCGGCTCGGGCAAATCCACACTGCTTCACATCCTCGGCGGTGTGGACCGGCCTACAAGCGGCAGGGTGCTTATGGACGGCAAGGATGTGTACGCGCAGAACGAGGAACAGCTTGCAATCTTCCGCCGCCGTCAGGTGGGGCTGATCTATCAGTTCTACAATCTCATCCCCGTACTCAATGTAACGGAAAATATCACGCTCCCCGTGCTTATGGACGGACAGAAGGTCAACCGCGACAGGCTCAAAGAGCTTATAACCACGCTCGGGCTCAACGGTCGTGAAAACCACCTGCCGAATCAGCTTTCCGGCGGTCAGCAGCAGAGAGTGTCCATCGGTCGGGCTCTGATGAATGCGCCTGCGGTGGTGCTTGCCGATGAGCCGACAGGAAACCTTGACTCCAAAAACAGCAAGGAGATCGTAGACCTTCTCAAGATTTCCAACGAGAAATACGGTCAGACGCTCATTGTTATCACTCACGATGAAAGCATTGCCCTTCAGGCGGACCGCATTATCTCCATTGACGACGGAAAAATCACGAGAGACGAGGTGATCCGCAGATGAATGTTTTCAACAAGGTCACCTTGGCTTCGCTGAAGAAGAACCGGACAAGAACCGTTGTTACGATTATCGGTATTATGCTCTCAGCCGCTATGATCTGCGCCTCAACGACCTTTGTTGCAAGTATGCAGAACTTTGTGCTGAGATATACGATCTACAAAACCGGAGACTGGCACGGTGCGGTTTATGACGCCGCATACAAGGATTATGAGGATATCGGCGGCTCCGGAAAGGTTGCGTCCGCCACCTATGCTCAGGTTCTCGGCTACGCAAGGATCAACAGTGCCAACGAGCGCAAGCCGTATCTGTATGTCCTCGGCGGAGATGCGGCGTCCGGATACTTTGAAACGATGCCCGTGCATCTTACCGCAGGAGAGCTTCCGAAAAACTCCTCGGAGATCATTTTGCCGGAACACCTTGCCACTAACGGAAAGGTGAGCTACAAAATCGGAGATACCGTCACCTTTGAGGTCGGTGACAGAATTCTTGACAACAAAAGGCTGGGACAAATCAACCCTTTTTTCACCTATGACAGCGAAATTCAAGTAGAGGTGAAAAATGACGAAAAGCTCGAAAACACCGTGGCAAGGACATACACGGTCGTCGGCATATATGAAAGACCGGCATTTGAGAATACAGACGCTCCCGGATACACGGCGCTTACCGTAGCCGACAGAGGAGCGGACGGGCAATCGCCGATCGACTGCCATTTCAAAATGAAAAAGCCCTCCGCCGTATACGACTTTATGAAAGAGACGGGCTATACGTATGCCTATCGTTATGCCTACAATACCGATGTACTGCTATATTCCGGTGTTTCGCGGATTGACTCGGTTACCGCCACACTTTACAGTCTTGCGGCTATTGTGATCGGGCTGATTGTCTTTGCCTCCGTTTCTCTTATTTACAATGCATTTTCCATTTCCGTATCGGAAAGAACAAAGCAGTTCGGTCTGCTTTCGTCGGTGGGCGCTACCAGAAAACAGCTCAGAAGGATGGTCACATTCGAAGCGTTGACCGTCAGTGCCATCGGCATCCCGCTTGGTATTGTTGTCGGAATCGGCGGCATCGGGATAACGCTTCTCCTGCTCGGCGACAAATTCAGCTCCATCGTCGGTAAAGAGCATATCCCCCTGCGGCTCTGCGTATCGTGGGAGGCGGTCGTTATTGCCGCTGTGATCGCACTGATAACGGTTCTTATCTCGGCGTGGATACCCTCGAAAAGAGCCACAAGGGTATCTGCCGTGGAAGCCATCCGCCAGAGCATGGATGTCAGGGCAGACAATAAACCGACAAGAACCTCAAAGCTCGCCTATAAGCTGTTCGGACTTCCCGGGGTCATAGCCGGAAAATATTACAGACGAAGCCGTAAAAGGTATCGGGCTACCGTTGTCAGCCTGTTTATGAGCATTGTTCTCTTTATCTCCGCCTCTGCCTTCACCGATTATCTGGTGAAATCGTCAACGGGGGCATTATCCTCCGAACAATTCGACCTGAAATACACGACAGACCTTGATACTCCCGATTCAAAAACGCCGGACGAGCTGCTGGCACTCCTCTCGTCCGAGCAGAATATTACCGGCAGTGCATATGCCAAAAGCCTGTTTTTACAGGGCGACATCCCCCGCAAATATGTGACGGATACCTATATCAACCGTTTCGCCGATTTTGGCTCCGCAAAGGATAAAACCGACACGGATACCGTGGGAATATCGGGATATCTGTACTTCGTGGATGATGCCGAATTTAACAGGTTGCTGAAAAAATACAGGCTCAGCGAATCGGATTACTATAACAAAGAAAACCCTTTGGGCATTGCAATTGACAAAAATATTGAATTTGACCGGACACTTGAAAAGTATGTCACGCTGGATACGCTGAAGGGTGACCGTTGTGAGATCGAATGCCTTCTGTATCGTGAGATTGACGGATACTTCCGGAAGGGAAACAAATTCGACGAAAACGACAACGAGTTTGTCATATATCAGTCGCGGAAGAATGAAAAGGACACAATAGAGCTTCCTTATGAGGAGTCGCTCGTCAGGTACACCCTGAGAGCCGAGAAAACCATTGAAGAGGCTCCGTTCTTCGTCAGCCGAAGCACGCCGGTGAAACTGAGCATGATCTACCCTTACAGTATGATGGAAAGCGTTATCCCGAAGGAGGGGCTGAACAGCTTCAGGGAGACAGGCTTCTTTCTCACATCGGACAATCATGCCGCAAGCTTTGAAAAGCTGGCAACAATGCTGACCGAGAACGGACTCAGCACCAGAGAGCTTACAGACATTGCCCGACTTGCCGAGGCAAACCGTAATATCATAACGATTATCAAGGTTTTTGCCTACGGCTTCATTGTGCTGATCTCCCTGATTGCCGCTGCGAATGTGTTCAATACGATCTCCACGAATATCAGCCTGCGCCGCAGAGAATTTGCAATGCTGAAATCTGTCGGGATGACGCAGAAGGGCTTTCACAGGATGATGAATTATGAGTGCCTGCTGTACGGCTCAAAAGCGCTTCTGCTCGGACTGCCGGTATCCTGCGGAATCACATATCTCATGTACCGCTCGGTAAATCAGGCTTATGAAACCTCCTTCCGCCTGCCGTGGGCAGCTGTCGGTATCGCCGTGATGAGCGTGTTTCTTGTCGTATTCGCTACGATGATGTATTCAATGAGCAAGGTAAAAAAGGACAATCCCATCGATGCGCTTAAAAACGAAAATCTGTAAAAAAGAGGTGAAAGAAGATGTACAACTGCGAAAAAACCGCAAGCCGGCAGAACAAATGGGTTTCTCTTATGATCTGCTGGCTGATCATTCTCGGCGGATACCTTTTGATCCGTATGATCTTTCTTATATTCGGGCTGCAGCTTCACCTTGCCGTGCAGGGGGCTTGTCTTGTGTTACTTCCGTTTGTCTTCGGTGCGCTGTATTTACGGAAGTGTTGCAAAAAGCAAAAACCGTGGTTTTATGTACTCGGACTCCTGCTTCCTGCTGTTGCCGAGAAGCTGACGCTGTATTTCCTCGGGGCGTATCTATGCGGGGTCAGTCCGTTCCGTGTCACGGCGGTCATGGAGGCAATTGGAACGATTGAGCCGTATGCGGTACTCTTTACACGGATGCCCATGCGGTACGCAGTCAACCTGCTGTTCTTTAACGGGACATATATTCTTGGCGGCATCGCCTTCTCTGCACTCTGCTTTTTGGGCTTATACTTCCTGCAAAAGAGAAAAGCAGATGCGTGACACAGCCATCTGTGAACATGCCCCGTCAGAAACACCAAAAAGTTTTCAAACGAAGTCATTCATGCTTTGAAAAACAGGATTAGCTTAAACACATAAGACAGAAAAAAGCAGTGCGATCCGGCAGGGGCACTGCTTTTTCGTCACGAATTCTGTCTCGAACATTTTCCGTATGTATGTTTTTTTCTGATATAATTGGTTAAAACACATCACCGCTCTTCGTCTTAATACTTCCGCTTTTCGAGGAAAGCTTCCTTCGCCTGCAGCGTATCTCCGCTCATATCGGCATACAAAAAGAGACGAGACGACGGCAAACCCTCCTGCTTCGTCGAGCTTAATCATATAAGGAAATGAACAATCGGGCAACATCTTTTCACTGAAGGCTCTATGCAAAAACGCTCTGTTAATATAGCAAAAATACCATATTTAGTTCTTTTGCTTTCACAAATCTACTATATATAGATTTTCTCATTGACTTTTGCAGCTACATCAAGTATACTGATAGTACAAGACTCTTAAACCGGAGGTGATGAAATGATCGGCGGCTTACAGAAGGTGACATTGCTGGATTTTCCGGGTAAAGTCGCCTGTACGGTTTTTCTGACGGGTTGCAATCTCCGCTGCCCTTATTGCCACAATCCCGAGCTCGTTTTCCCGCGAAACGACAGAAAAACCGTTTCGGAAAATGAGCTGTTTGAGTTCCTTTCTTCCCGAAGGAGTAAGCTGGACGGTGTTTGCATCAGCGGCGGCGAACCGACGCTATACCCAAATCTGACAAATCTGATTCGCCGTATTAAAGAGATGGGTTTTCTTGTTAAGCTGGACAGCAACGGAACCGTCCCTGAAATACTTAAACTTCTTCTGCGCGAAAAGCTGCTTGATTACGTGGCAATGGATATTAAGAATGCTCCCTCACGGTATGCAGAAACCTGCGGCGCAGATGTAATTGAACAGGTTAAAAAAAGTGCTGCACTGCTGAAAAACAGCAATATCGACTACGAGTTCCGCACAACGGTTTGCCATCCTTTTCATTCACCTGACGGTATGCAGGAAATCGGGCGTTGGCTCCGTGGAGCAAAGCGATATTTTATCCAGCCCTTTGTTGATTCCGGCAATCTGCTCGGCAGCGGGATATCAGCTATGGCAAAGCCGGAGCTAAAAACATTGCTGAAAGCCGTAAAACCGTATATACCTGCCGCAGAGCTGCGCGGCGTGTGAACGATAAAACAAACAATAAACAGAGGAGAATAGCTATGTACACAGTCATCAAACGAGACGGCAGAAGTGCCGAGTTTAATTTAACCCGTATATCTCACGCCATTACCAAGGCATTTGACGCAACCGGTATTCCTTACAGTCCGGATGTAATCAATCTTCTTTCCCTTCAGGTAACGGCGGATTTTGCTCCGAAGGTGAAGGATGATACGATCGATGTCGAATCCATACAGGACAGCGTTGAAAAAACGCTGCAGAGAGCCGGCTACGACAAGGTTGCCAAGGCATATATCCTATACCGCAAAAACCGCGAAAAGCTCCGTAATATGAGTTCCACCATACTGGACTACAAAGGGCTTGTGGACGGCTATCTGAAGGTATCCGACTGGCGGGTAAAAGAAAACTCTACCGTCACCTATTCTGTGGGCGGACTGATTCTGTCAAATTCCGGAGCCATCACCGCAAACTACTGGCTCAGCGAGATCTACGACGAGGAGATAGCCGACGCGCACCGCAATGCCGATCTGCATCTGCATGATCTCTCCATGCTAACCGGTTACTGCGCCGGCTGGAGCTTAAAGCAGCTCATTGAAGAGGGTCTCGGCGGTATTCCCGGCAAAATCACCTCCGCACCGGCAAAACATTTGGCGACGCTGTGCAATCAAATGGTCAACTTCCTTGGTATTATGCAAAATGAATGGGCGGGTGCACAGGCGTTTTCGAGCTTTGACACCTATCTCGCTCCCTTTGTCCGCACGGACAAACTAACCTATAACGAAGTTAAGCATTGTATAGAAAGCTTTGTATACGGTGTCAATACGCCCAGCCGCTGGGGCACGCAGGCGCCTTTCACCAATATTACCCTCGACTGGACCGTACCGGCGGACCTTGCGGGTCAGCCCTGCATCGTAGGCGGCAAGCCAATGGACTTCACCTACGGTGACTGCAAGGCGGAGATGGATATGATCAACCGCGCCTTTATCGAGGTTATGATCGAGGGCGACGCCAACGGTCGGGGCTTCCAGTATCCCATTCCCACCTATTCCATCACCAAGGATTTCGATTGGAGCGAAACAGAAAACAACCGTCTGTTATTTGAAATGACGGCGAAATTCGGCACGCCCTATTTTTCCAACTACATCAATTCGGACATGGAGCCGTCCGATGTGCGCAGTATGTGCTGCCGCCTGCGGCTTGATTTGCGTGAGCTGCGCAAAAAATCCGGCGGCTTTTTCGGCAGCGGCGAATCCACCGGCTCCATCGGCGTCGTTACCGTCAATATGCCGCGCATCGCCTATCTCTCGGCAGATGAGAAAGAATTCTTTACCCGCCTTGACCGGATGATGAATATTGCCGCTCGCAGTCTGAAAATCAAACGCACGACAGTCGGCAAGCTGATGGAAGAAGGGCTTTATCCGTATACCAAACGATATCTCGGCAGCTTTGACAATCACTTTTCGACCATCGGACTTCTCGGCATGAACGAGGCAGGTCTGAACGCCGCTTGGCTGCGCAAGGATCTGACCCATGAAGAGACGCAGGATTTTGCCGTCCGTGTTCTCAATCATATGCGCGAGCGTCTGTCGGATTATCAGGAGCAGTACGGCGATCTTTACAACTTAGAGGCGACCCCTGCCGAATCCACCTCCTACCGTCTTGCCAAACACGATAAAATGCATTTCCCGGACATCATCACAGCGCATGAAGGAGCAACCCCCTATTACACCAACTCCAGCCACTTGCCGGTAGGCTATACCGAAGATGTGTTCGCCGCTCTTGATGTGCAGGACAAGCTGCAGCCGCTTTATACCAGCGGCACGGTGTTTCACACCTTCCTCGGAGAAAAGCTGCCTGATTGGAAGGCTGCCGCCGCCCTTGTGCGTAAGATAGCCGAGAACTACGAGCTTCCCTATTACACGCTGTCTCCCACCTATTCCATTTGCACAGATCACGGTTACCTTGCCGGGGAGCAGGCAGCCTGCCCGCACTGCGGCAGAAAGACCGAGGTCTACAGCCGCATCACCGGCTACTACCGTCCGGTGCAGAACTGGAATGACGGCAAAAGTCAGGAGTTTAGGGACAGAAAAACCTATCATATCGGCAAGATAAAGAACGAAGCTAAAGCTGAGAATAAAATTTCGTCGGTTTGCGATGCGGACGGATATATTCTGTATACCACAGCCACCTGTCCGAATTGCCGCGCCGTTAAGCCGCTTTTGGAGAAATCCGGACTTTGCTATACGGAACGGGATGTAGATGAATATATTGAGGAGGCAACGGCTTTGGGACTCAGACAGGCACCCTCTCTTGCCGTTAAATCGGGAGATAAAACCGTGTTATACACCGGTATAGCACAAATCAAGGCTTTACTCAAGGAGCTTTCACTATGACCGATATAGCAGTAATCGGCGGGGGACCTGCGGGCCTTACCGCCGCCCTGTATGCCGCAAGAGCCGGAAAAACCGTTACGGTGTATGAGCGGGAATGCCTCGGAGGGCAGATCACACGCGCGCCACAGGTGGAAAACTACCCTGGTTCCGGAAGGGTATCCGGTCTGCAGCTCGGCGACCGTATGGCGGCACAGGCAGAGGCGGCAGGTGCCGTGATAAGCCTTACGGATGTACAAAAGATAGTAAAAGAAACTTCGGGATTTTTTCGGCTGGATACAGACGATGGCGAATACTATGCCAAAGCTGTTATCTATGCCTGCGGTGCGCGGCCGAAAACGCTCGGATTGCCCGGAGAAGCAGAGCTTGTGGGTCATGGTGTCAGCTATTGCGCACTGTGCGACGGCAGTTTTTTTAAAGAACAGGATGTGGCTGTAGTCGGAGGAGGAAATTCTGCTTTTGATGATGCTCTTCTTCTGAGTGAACGATGCCATCATGTAACACTGATTCATCGGAGAAGCAGCTTTCGTGCCGAGCAGATTCTTGTTGAGAGAGTGAAACAGCGCAATAATATATCTCTTTTGATCGACATGACCGTTTCGGAGCTGATACAGAAAAACGGGCAATTAACAGGCTTAGCACTGAAAAGCAAAATCGGAAAAGACGAAACTCTGCCGGTATCCGGGCTGTTCGTAGCCCTCGGCAGACTGCCGGACACGCAAGTGCTTGTCGGTCTTGCCACGCTTGACGAAAACGGCTATGTGATTTCCGATGAGAAAATGGCTGTTTCAGAAACTCCGGGATTATTTATCGCAGGCGATTGCCGCATAAAGAGTGTTCGCCAGCTTACAACCGCTGTTTCCGACGGCACGATTGCTGCGATTTCCGCCTGCGAGTATCTTGAAAAGCACAAATAACGGAACAAATCAAATCTGAATTCTTTCAGTTCAGATTTCTTCCGTTATAGTTCACCGTTAATATCGTAAAAAAAGATAGCCCTTGATTGCTTTTCATCTCAGCAATCAAGGGCTATCCCTCACTCTTGATATCTAACATCTTTTCTTGTACCTCTCTTTCCTTGTTTGGTGGCACCTTGCTGTGTCCGCCAAATCTACGCCTCTCCTATATATAAACACCGCAGTGCGATGGACTTGCCTACTAAAGCGGCTTGGCCTGTCAGGCGTTATGTCGTCTTTCGGTGCCGGGGCTTTTCTCCCTGCTTATATACAAGGGAGCGAGTACTTAAGTCACTGGAATCACCCCTTCCTCTTTTCACCTATAGAATAGCATATTTTTCTCAAAAAAACAATCGGCAGGATATACGAATTCCGACATTCGGTTTTGTACTTATATACAAACTTTTTCTTTTTGTTTTGTATGTATTGACCAATCGGCTTCTTGTATGATATAATAATAGTGCTGTGGGGAATCCGGCGGAACAGTACCGTCGGACTTTTTTTGTGCAAGAAATATCTTATCGTTTTTTCTTCAAAAAACCGTGCTTCTCCCTCCCCAAAGGGCTATTAAAACAAAAACAGTAGAAAAAGTCACAAATATATGATATAATGTATTTGCTTATCCGGCAAGATCGGTTAAGCAGAAAAGCAATACGAGAAAGGAGATCACGGAAAATGACCAAAAAAGATATCGTTGATGCGGTTTCTGCAAGCGCAGGTGTATCTAAAAAGGATACCGCCGCAGTCATTGACTCGCTGCTTGCTGCGATTACCGACGCTGTCGTGAAAGGCGACTCTGTCCGGTTCACAGGCTTTGGTACATTTCAATCGCGTAAGAGACCTGCACGCACAGGGCACAATCCCGCTACCGGTGCCACGATCGACATCCCGGCTTCTACCGTTCCGGCTTTTAAGGCCGGCAAGGCATTTAAGGATGCTCTGAAGAAGTAACCCGAAAACAGGACTTGCAGCACAGAGGTACTGTAGGTCCTGTTTTTAGGAAAAAGTAATATAGATCGGACGGTTCTTATCATGGATAAAACACAAACCAGCCCCTTTGAGAGTGCACAGGAATTTCTTGTCATGCGAAACCTATATGAGTCAGCCGTAAAACAGCTGGCACTGAAATTTGAAGTGCTGAACAGCGAATTCAACATACAATATTCACGCAGCCCCATTCATCATATTGAAAGCCGGGTAAAATCTGCGCAGAGCATTATGGCAAAGCTTGCAAAGAAAGGTATTCCTTTTACCATTGCCACCGCTAAAGAAAATATCAACGATATTGCCGGTGTGCGCGTTGTCTGCAACTATATAGATGATGTATACCGTGTAGCCGAAATCTTTGAACGGCAGAGAGATGTGGAGATTCTCAAAAAGCAGGACTATATCAAGGAGCCGAACTACAACGGCTACCGTTCCCTGCATCTCGACACCCGTATCCCGGTATATCTTTCTGACAGAACGGAGTATGTGGTAGCGGAGATCCAGATTCGCACGATTGCCATGGATTTCTGGGCAAGCCTTGAGCACGACATCCGGTATAAGGTGGATAAGACCAAGCTGCCTGAGGGAATCAACGAGGAAATGTTCAACTGCGCCGAAAAGATAGCGGAAATCGATCGGCAGATGCAAGATATGTATAGAAGAATCAAAGCGGCTGAAAAAGCCGATTAAGCCAAAACAAGAGAAACGCCTTCGGATTCCGTAATATCCGGTTTCCGAGGGCGTAATTTTTTGATCTTATCACCTATTTTCAATCGGCACATATTCCTGAGTAGACTTCACTCCGATATATGCCGGGCGAATGATCTTTCCGGCATTCTGCAGCTCTTCCAGACGGTGGGCGCTCCATCCGGCAATGCGCGCCATTGCAAAAATCGGCGTATACAGTTCGCATGGCAGATCCAGCATCCGATATATAAGTCCCGAATAGAAATCCACATTCGCACTGACCCCCTTGTACATTTTCCGCTTCTTCGCTATGATCTCCGGAGCAAGCCTCGCCACCAGCGAATAAAGGGCATAATCATCCTCATACCCCTTTTCCGCGGCGAGAGATGCGGCACAGTCCATCAAAAGCCCCGCTCTGGGGTCTGACTCGGAGTAAACAGCATGTCCGATACCGTATATAAGCCCCGCACGGTCGAAGGCCTCTCTGTTTAAAAGAGCCGTCAGATAGCCTGCAACGGCGTCCTCGTCCTTAGTATTAATGCTCTTTTTCATATCCTCAAACATGCGCACAACCTTTATGTTGGCACCGCCGTGACGCGGTCCCTTCAGCGAACCGAGCGCCGCCGCAATGGCGGAATAGGTATCAGTGCCGGAGGAGGTCACGACATGCGTGGTGAAGGTAGAATTGTTGCCGCCGCCGTGCTCGGCGTGCAGCACCAGAGCAAGGTCGAGCAGCTTCGCCTCAAGCGGTGAATATTCGCCGGTGATGCGCAGCATCCGCAGAGTATTTTCTGCCGCGGAAAGCCCTTTTTCCGGTCGGTGAATTACCAGACTCTGTCCGCAGTGAAAATGCTGATAGGACTGATAGCTGTATACCGCCAGCATCGGGAATGCCGCTATCAGATGCAGACACTGCCGCAGTACATTTTCGGTGGAAATATTGTCCGGGTCATCGTCATAGGTGTAGAGTGCCAGTACACAGCGGGAAAGGATGTTCATCACATCCCGCCCCGGTGCTTTCATAATCATATCTCTCACAAAGGATTTCGGCAGACTGCGAAATTCGGCAAGCATTTTTTCAAATCGTTGCAGTTCCTTTTTGTCCGGCAACGAGGAAAACAGCAGCAGATAGGCGGTTTCCTCAAAGCCGAAGCGGTTTTCTGAGGAAAATCCGCCCACCAAATCGCAGATATTATATCCGCGGTAGTAAAGTTCCCCGGGGCAGGTATGAACGCTGCCGTCCGGTGCTTTTTCTTTTGCTTTTATGGTGGATATTTCGGTAAGACCGGTCACAACACCGTTGCCGCTCATATCTCTGAGCCCCCTGAACACGGCGTGTTCGGTATACATATCCGGCGTAATGCCGTTTCTCTCATCAGACAGTGCAGCAAGCCGCCGCAGATTTTCCGTTGTTTTTTTCGTATAGGTCATATCGGTTATTCCTTTCATCACCCCGAAAGGGTATATACATATGTGAAATATAAAAGCAAGCGCACAGCTCCCTTCTTACCGGGTCTGTGCGCCTGTCGGTTTTCCGTCATTTTTCTTTACAGCCTTGGCATCGATACAGTCGCACCGGTGTCATATTCAGATTTATACGATCAAAGTTGAAGCCTTGTCAAGCGGTCGTTGAACAACATGCGGCAAAACCGTATTCCGCACGGTCGCCGTTCTGCCATTCCGCGGTGATTCGGTAGACATTTTCTCCGTTTTTCAGGCTGAAGGAGTAATTTCCGTCCGAACGGTCGATATCGCAGGTCTCCTCAACGCTGTTACCCTTATTAAGACATTTTACCGTCACGGTATCGGGCTGAGTGTCAAAGTGCAGCGAAGCTTCTGCCGGTAAGGAAATGCTTACTTCGGGCAAATTGATTTCCGCCCCGATTCCGGTGCCGCAGGCATTTATATTAATCATTTGCCCGCTTCCGTCCGATGCCGGAATTGTCCGGTCGCAGCCGCAAAGCGCAGCGAGAATTTCGTCGTTTTCGATTTCTGTGTCCGCCTCGAGCCTGATCAGAAGGGACGGAACGTCGGTTTTGGAACTGAACGATTTCTGACGGAACACCGCGCCGTCCGGAACACATCTGTCAGCAGTTTTATCTGTCAGTCCGTATCGGTACACGGGGACTTGTGACGAACGTCCGGCTTCAAAGACCAACGTCTCGTTCTCTCTGCGGAATATGTAGGTGTTTCCCGTTTCATCATCGGCTTTGCATACAATGTACCCGTCCGTCTCGGTATATCTGCCGTGAGGCCAATAGGAGCTGAGCAAAGACAAGACGAGAGAAAAGGTTTTGTTGTCCGGATCAAGACACAGCGTTGCAAAGTCGTGCTCGGATCTGTAGGTGTAAGACTCCTTCGGAATGTACTCCGCAGCTTTCACAATTTCAAATTCCAGCAGATTTTTCAACGGTTCGGAACATTCGTCCCCGTATTGGAATCGAAATTCGGTCTGAAGACGGAATCTCTCACCTGCTGTCATATCGACATGACCCGGTATTGTATAAGAAACCCCTCCGACAGATCCGCTGTTTATACTGTAGCATACATCGGGGAAGAAGAGCTCTGTGTCAATTTCTTTCCAATTTTCCTCCTTCAGTCGATACAACTCATATGCCTTGCCGTACTCAATGGGGTTTCCGGAATTATTGACCCACAGCAAATCCAGAACAACATCCGAGCCGAGCTCACGGACACCGATAACTTCGAAGCTTACGCCCTCGGCATCGCTTTTGTCATTCAGAAAACGGAACTTGCCGATCTCTTTTGTTTTCGGTGCTGACATTTGCCGGTTACGGCGGTTACCTGTATCCGCTGTAACCGCAGCGAATGCGCAGGCAACCACGGTTATTACGGCAAGAATTAAGACCACTATGGCAGAAACTTTTCGCTTCAACATTTACGATCACCTCTTTTTATCAGTATCGGAAGCAGAATCAAAATCGCGTCCTCCGTCGCTTTCGGTCAGCCGCTTGCCGTACACTACTTTCCGATGTCCGTGACTGCGCCGATAAATACCGGCAGCCCGCAAGCGTCGTCTATAACGGCGTAAACGAATGGGCGGTCAAGCGTAACGCTGTATAACCCCCCTGTATCAGAGGTTGCTTTAATATCCGCAGCGGTCGCCGCACCGGCTTTTGTTCCTTTTTCGTCCACGGTGATATACGCCTTGTGGAGCACGCGGCTGATGAATATATTTCCGCTTTCGTAATAACCGAGCGCCGAAAAATCCGCTTTTTCCGGATCAAACGGCAGCGACATACCGAGCGCCTTCAGCGCACCGCTCATTTCGATGTCATAATCGTAGGAAAACTTCGGCATCGCCGCTTCCACCGGGACATCCTCGGCATTTTTTATCGTGTCGGCAAAGGACTTGCCGGTCATGGAGGCAGCATAGTCGCTGAGAGAAATATCTTCGTTCGGCAGCAGCGCAACAAAGCTGTAACCGTTCCTGTAAGGCTTTATAAAACCGATTGCCTTGCCGTCGTCAAGATATAGGTGCTCAGCCGAATACATCATCGAAGCCGTTCTCTTTGTGCCGTCAAGAGCGGTAAACGTGCCGTCTCTGACCTCGTCTTTTTTATAAATGTTTTCCCACTCAGCGTCGAACAGAACGGTGTTTATCAGATACATTACGGCGTCCGGGTCAATATCATCGATGATTTTTTCTATCATGCCGTCGGTATTCTTCTTTACCCAGTTGTTGATATACCGCAGTGTTTTCACGTCAAACGCCGACTTGTATACCGCAGCATCGAAGTAATCAGCGTTTTTCTGCAAAAAAGCCTTTTCCGCCGTAAATCCGTTATCCCTGACCCAAATAGAATTTGCGATATTCAGCTTTGCTGTTTTTTCGGAGGGCAGCGCTTTAATATAGGAATACAGATACTCGTTCAGCGTTTCCATGGGAATGTCTCCGCCGAGCAGGGATTCCGTTTGTGTAAGAGTCTCGCCCTTCGCTCCGTTCGCCGTCATGGAGAGCGCCAGCATGACCGACAGCGGGGAGATAAGACTGTTTTTGCTGTCGTCCCGCGTTTTTTGAAAAAGCCTGATCGCAAAGTCTGCACTGCTGTTTTTGAAAGCATCATCCGCAGCCCTGCCGGAAACAGGCTTTGCCTTAATTCCCTCCGTCAGATCTGCCGCACGTATCCCTGCCGTGCAGCCGGAAAGATTTACGGTGCCTGCACAAAGAACAAAGAAACACAAACAAACTGCTATCCTCCGTTTTATTCTCATTACACTTTCCTCCGAATTATTCTGATTCGTGTGCATTGTATGACGTAATCCGAATCACATTTTCGCGCAGTTCTTCACTGAATCCGTCGAGATCGTCGTATACGATCGCTCCCTCATTGATCAGGCGGCAAAGATCGGCAAGAAGCCCGGAGCTGCGCATCTCCGTCTGTACGCCGACGCGGTTTTTGTCACGGTGCAGGCGTCTGTCCAGCTCACGGAACTTTTCCGTCTCCGGACCGTCACGGCTGAGCAGCTCAATGTATTCCCTGTTCAGCCTCCCGATATACGCTTCCTGCCATCCGGCGATTTTTTTACAAAACAAAAGCTGATCCCGCTTTGAAGGCCAATTTGCCTGCATAATTTCACCCGCGCCCGAATTATCCGTCATTAAAACAGATATCTCTTCAAATAGTCGGCCACCGCTTCGGAAACCTGTTTGACATCTTTACCTGACGTATTGATAAGCAGATCGTAGTTTTCACGTGCTCCCCATTTTTGTCGGCTGAAGTAGTTGTAATATCTTGCCCTTCCTTTATCAATAGAGCGCATATTTCTTATCATTCTGGAATCTGACAGATTCTCATTGTCCGGACTGCGTTCCCGGCAGCGTTTCAGTTTGCTCTCTGCATCCGCGTAGACGAAAATACGGAACGGATCTTTTTCCTTCAAGATATAATCGGCACAGCGTCCCACAATAATGCAATCGGATTTATCTGCCAGTTCCTTAATGATGTTATGCTGCTCGGCAAACACCGTAAGACTCCTGTCAAACTCAGTATAAGCATAATATGCCGTATGAAAACTCATGCCGGCATGGATGGGGTAAGCCATATACGGGCGGTCTTCGGTGATGCGTTCCACATATTCCTCGGAGTGCTTTGTGCGCTTGGCAATCTCGGTTACAATCTCCTGATCGTAATAGGCAATTTGCAGTTTCTCCGCAATTCTGCGGCCGATCTCACGACCGCCGCTCCCAAACTCGCGTCCTATTGTGATAAGCTTTTTCATTTGTCGCACCTCCTGTAAAATGCCGTAAGGCACCGACCCTGCCATGCAAAGCCGATGCCTCGTTCTCTTTCTTTGGCTCGTGGGCTTTGTCGGAACTCCTTTGCCTACGGGTCTTTGTATAAAAGCTTTTCTGTCTCAGTTTGATTCCTTTTCCGCCGCGTGAATTCCGATATATTTACCGGTTTTAACACGGGCGTCTGACGGTTTCTTTGCATTTTCGGGGATTATCCAATATGCCCCGGCTTTTTGTGCCCCGGTTATGCGACCGTCTCCGCAAAGAGCAACCACACGGCGTCTTGAAAGGTGCCAGCGTTCCGCCGCTTCAATAGCTGAAATGTATTTTATGCTGTACATCGTTTACATCTCCTCTCTGGCTATATTATATTCTCAACTTGGAACAATGTCAAGAGGAAGCAACTGTTTCGCGGTTTTTTACATGTTAATTTTCGTTTTTTAAGAACAAGGGCGGCGCAACCCGCCGCCCCTGCACCATATGTGTGCCTGTATTCAGGTTTTATTTCTGCTTTTTCTTCTTTTCGGTAACAGTTGTGCCAATAAGAGCTCCGCCACTGATAAGCAGCAGTGCGATCCACAGCATGAGGTTGCTTGTATCGCCGGTCGGGGGAGACTTCGGCAGCTTCGCCGTTACGGTGTCAGCCTTTTTGATTTCCTTGGTGCCGTATTTGTCACTGTAATACTTATCACAGCCGCTGCAGCACCAATACTCGATATTGCCCTCGGCATCCTCGGTGGCCGCCTTGGTGGGGATATGCTTGAGGGCGGTGTGATTCTTCGGGTCAAGCTCGCCGTAGGCTTTGCCGCAAACCTCGCAAACCGCCTTGTCCTTGCAAGTCGCCTTGCCGCCGGAGCAGTCTTTGGTTTCAGAGCCAGTGCAGCCGTCCACCGTGCATTTGCGGGTGTGCGTGCCGTCGCCGTTCGATACCCATTCGCCGAAGGTATGCCCGTTGTTGACCGTTACGGTCATCTCGGCGGTGTTGCCCGCCTTATCGGTGACAACGATTTTCTGCTCGCCGTCTGCCGCAGGAAGAATAAAGCTGTTGTTCTCGTCAAGCTCGACCGCCGTGCCGTTTGCGGTAACTGTCTCTATATACTTCTCGTTAATTGTAACCGTCTGTGCTTCGCAGTAGGTCTTGCCGTCCTCAATGCCGGAGATCACCGGCTGAACATTGTCAAGCGTTACGCGGTCGGAACGGAGGTATGTTATGTTCAGGCTCTCATCAACGAGCATTGCATAAACAATATACTCACCGTTGGGGTCTATGCAGAACGGCTCCTCGTACGCACGGTACACAAGAGAGCCCAGCTCCGTCTCGGAGAGATCCTGATCGGTCACCAGATAAGAGACAAACACGGTTCCGCTGTTGTCGGCGGCATTTATCGTTACCTCTTGAGTGTCCTTAAAGAACAGTCCGAGGGTAAGCTTATTCAAAAAGCTATGCCATTTATTTGTACCTATGATAATTTCGCCCGTGGGCTTTTCGGTGTCTCTCCACCGTGCTTTAAGCGTTATATTCTCGGCAGGCATGGTTTCGGGAATTTCCCTGTCCCACCCAATAAAGGTGTAGCCCTCTCTTGTCGGGTCGGCAGGGGCGGCAATATTCGTGCCGTAGTCCTGCGTAATGGGTGCAATCTCGCTGCCGCCTGCGGTGTCAAAGGTGATTGTGTACCGATTGATTTCCCACTTCGCCCAATATTCCTTGTTGCCCGTTTCGGTGTCGCCGATTGCCGTAACAGGAGAGCCGGTCAGATTTTCGTTGTAATACCAGCCCTTGAAGGTGTACCCGGTGCGCGTCACATCTGTCGGGAGTGTTGCG
>ENA-OOXJ01001187-OOXJ01001187.1-human-gut-metagenome-genome-assembly--contig:-NODE-1187-length-17953-cov-3.136328_pt1 | contig 17953 bp, 8 predicted proteins | sample MGYA00241587_ERZ501343 | MGnify/ENA primary metagenome ERZ501343 (study PRJEB25962, sample SAMEA2042918) | human gut metagenome | biome: human gut; feature: human-associated habitat; material: faeces... | reverse complement strand
CTTTATAAGCATTGCCGCAGAGCGGCAATCCGCAACCCTCGGCCTGAAAGGCCGTCAAACTTAAGAACCCTTGGGCCATAGGCCCATCCATCTTAAGAACCTTATTCATTACTTCGTCTTTACTATCATGACGAAGGCGATCCTTCCATCCTTATATTCCACAGTGAGGGGAATGGAGAGGAGGGAGGAGAGTTCCCGGGCTATGGAAAGACCTATGCCGTAGCCCGTTTTTTTGCTGTTGTGGGATTCGTCGTTTCGGTAGAACCGTTCAAAGAAGCGGCTGTAGTCCAGGTCTTTGCCGTCTTTGTAGTCGTTGGATACGGAGAGGCGGAGGGTGTCTTTCTTTTTTCCTTTTTCTGCCGAAAGGAGGATGGTGCCGCCGTCGTCGCAGTATTTCACTGCATTGTCCAGAAGGATGTGGAGGATTTCGGAGAGGTATTTTTCATCGCTTCTGGCAGTGAGTCCGTCTTCTGCGGACAGGGTCAGTTTCTTTCCCTGGTCTTTGGCCAGAAGGTCGAAGTCCTCTTTCAGGCGGGCGAACATATCCTTCACAGGGAAGGAGAGGAACTGGAGCTGGGCCCTGGTGGCTTCGCCGGCTTTGGAGAGGAGGATGAGGTGGCTGATGAGGCCGGACATGCGGCGCACCTGTTTGATAATGCCCTCTGTCCACTGGTTTTTGCCGTTCATCATTTCCATAGCTTCGGCGTTTACGGAAATAATGGCCAGCGGTGTTTTCAGTTCGTGGCTGGCGTTGGTGATGAATCGTTTCTGGTTTTCCAGGTTCTTGACGAAGGGGGCGATGGCCCGCTTGGAGAGGAAGGCGAAAATCAGGACATAGAGGATGATGCAGAAGAAGCCGAACCATACGGAGTAGGAGAGGAAGGTGTGCACGTCGGAGAATTCACGGGTGCAGTCCAGAATGACAAGCAGGGTGGAGCCGTCTTCAAGGGTGGTTTTCATGAAGCCGTAGCGGGCTTTATTTTTCTGCAGAAAGCCGCTGTCCGAGGGGGAAGCAAGGGCGATTCTGGCAAATTCCACGGCCTGTTCTTCAGAGAAGGCTACAATGTTTTTTACGTTGACTGCGGTGATGCGGCCGCTGCTGTCAAGGCGAAGGGAGAAGTAGCGGGTCTGGTAGGCAAATTCCGGTGTATCTTCCGGCCAGGTGATGCCGGGGAAGAAGTCTTTCCCCCAGGAGGCGGTATCGGCAGGATGGTAGCGGGAGGGCATGGTGCCTCCGTTCTGGGTGATATAGGTCATGGTATCCAGGCAGTGCTCCCGCATGGCGTAGAAACCCATCATGTTGATGAGGCCCAGGGCGCCGGCCACGATAATGAATATGGCCAGGGTGGCCAGAAGGATGAACTGGCGGCGCAGTTTTTTAATGAGGTTCATGGCTCCTCCCGAAGGGTCAGCTTGAAATCTTTTCCTTCTTCCCCGGTAATGGCCAGGTCTGAGTTGATGGCAGACAGTTTTTCTCTCAGGTAGGAAATGTAAATCCACACCACGCTTTCATCGACCCCTTCTTCTCCGCTCCAGATTTTCTGGAAGATGTAGGAGGTGGAGAGGGTTTTGCCGTGATGGAGCATGAGGAGTTTCATCAGTTTTGTTTCCTTGCCGGAGAGGCGGATGGAATTATGGGCGGAAAGTTCCTGCTCTTCTGTGTCCAGACTGGTGGAGCCGGCGGAAAGGGTGGAGGGGGTGAAGTCTTTTCCTCTTCTGGTGAGGGAACGGATACGGGCCAGCAGTTCTCCGATGGCAAAGGGTTTGGTAAGGTAATCGTCGGCACCGGCGTCCAGGCCGGTAATGCGGTCATCCACTTCGGATTTGGCGGTGAGCATGATTACCGGTGTCACATCGCCGGCTGCGCGGACTTCCTTCAGGGCGGTGATGCCGTCTTTCACGGGCATCATAATGTCAAAGACCATGCAGTCATAGTTGGTACGGGAGGCCAGATCCACGGCCACCGCCCCGTTTTCTGCCCAGTCCACATCGAAGCCCTGGTGTTTCATAATGGCTATCAGCACGTCGGCCATATCTTTTTCGTCTTCAGCAAGCAGTATACGCATAGGTTCTCCTTTATTTTTAATGTTCCTGACGGATGAGGTTCCGGATGGTCTGCATGGACAGGTCACAGGATGCCAGTTCATCGGCGCAGCGCTTCAACTCCCGTGTAATCATTTCCGGGTTTTTGATGTTTTTCTTGTACTTCATCTGGTGTTCCAGACTGGCCCAGGAATCCATGGCAATGGTGCGAAGCTGGATTTCCACGAAGAAATGGCCGGGATTGTTACCTTTCACGTCTTCCAGGGGCGCTTCCAGCCGGGCGATGAGGTGGTAGCTGCGGTAACCGTTGGGTTTGGCGTTTTTGATGTAGTCTTTTCCCTTCACAATGGTGCAGCCGGGGAGGGAGCGGATGAAATTGATATTTTCGTAAATGTCATTGAGGAAGCAGCATACGATGCGGATGCCGATGGCATCGTGAATGTCATAGAGGGCGGAAGAGGGAGTTTCGGGAAGGTTTTTCCTCCGGCACTTGTCCCGCATGCTTTCTTCCGATTTGATGCGGTAAATCAGGTGTTCATAGGCTGCTTCTCCCGTTTCTTCTTTTCGCTTTTCGCTGAAATCTTCAATCTGGGAAACCAGGGAATGAAGGACTTGGGGCAGCGCGTCCTTCCAGGCGCCGTATATGGATTCGTTCATGGGAATGTCTCTTTCTTTGTATCAAATCAATTTTTCTTATTATACCATGGAAAAGAGGAAGTTATACCGATTTTGTCCCATGGTCAATTTTTATAAAAATTCCGGGGCCCGGGGCGAAAGAAATGAAATGGCTCATAGAGGGGGGAGGCAGTCAGGTAAGCGTCAAGTTTTCCTCGGTAATTCATTTGACTGTCGATAATTACTATCTCCGTTTCGGCCGAAAGGGAAGATGAGATCGAGTGGCGAGAACGAGATCGAGTTGGACAGCGGCTTCGCTGCGAATACCCTCGACCTCAATCTCGATCTTCACACAACGTTTGCACTGTGCAAATAACAAGCAACAAAACGCACCATAAGGCTTAAGACTTTAGATTAGCTCATGCTTTTGCTCCTCTGACGACAAGTTCAGTTTGGGGATGGCTTAGTCCAGTCCTTTCACGCTGGCGTCTGACTCATTGGACTTACAATTCTTGCAATCTACGGACACTGGGCCTTGCTGGTGTGATTTTCGTTTGTTACTGTTTCTATGCTTGCGAATAGAGGACAGCTTGATGCGGAGGCCGAGAATGCCGAAGGAGCCTGCGGCAGTTAACGGGATCATCCGTAGAAAGTACCGCAGGCTGTCAGAGCAAAGCTCAGTGCTTATATACTGGCGCTTCCCTGGCCGATAGCATGCAAAAGGACTCCGTACTTCCCTGTTTGGGGAAGCACGGAGTCCTTTACTTTGACCCTGCCGGTACTACTTTCACGCTGAGGGAGTTGATATACTCTTCGGGGTTATTGGTGACCCAATAGCTGATGATGGGGAAAAGGAATACATCTCCGTCAGGGACGAGACCGTTTTTATCCATAAAATCCTGCATTCGTTCCAGCGAATCCTGGCCATGGTGGAAATAGGCACCTTGGATATGCAGAGAAATGTACAGACCGCCGGGGCGGACATAGTTACAGGGGAGGTCAGAACCGGGCGGTCCTGATTTGGTAACCACCGCCGAGGAATGACTGAAACGGTGGTGGAAAAAATCATCCCCACTGATGACCCAACCTGTGGGCTCTTCCTTGCAGAAACAGTGGGAAAAGGCTTCCCGCACATGGCGGGCGCGGATGGAAATGGTTGATAGTCCACCCCGCTTATCTTTGGGAATAGGAGTCAGGAACATACGGCAGTCATGATAATTCTGGAGGAGTACCTGGTTCAGTGGCAGGGACTGGCTCCTTTCCAGCGTATTTCGATAGGTATCGAGGGAATGGATCAGGCGCCGTGCCTGGTCAATCTGTTGGAGACATTCTTCTTTTCGGCGGTCCAGAATCCTGAGAATGTTGTCTCGGGACCGGTTCTCCAAAAATTTACTGATGTCCGGCACAGAAATATCCATCTTTCGAAGGAACAGAATAATTTCCAGTGTAAGGTATTGGGGCGTGGAATAGTAACGGTACCCATTTTCCGCTACAAATTCCGGCTTTAGTATTCCCATTTTGTCATAGTACAGCATCGTCTGCTTTGGAATGTTGAAAAGCCGGGCCAGTTCACCGGCAGTATAGTACTTCTTCTCTTTCATATTTATAATCCCCGCATTATAACATGAAAAGCATGTATTTACATATAATTACATAGCTATCATATCATAATTTAATAATTTAATAAAATACAAATCTCATAATCAATTTATTATATAATAATAAATTGCTAAATATTTACTCTCGATAAACTGTTGAGACCGGATTGGCAGATAAAATCGAAGGAAAATATACTGTCCGGTTTATAAAATCGGGCATACCATTATGGACAGGGGAAGGGAAAAAATAAACACGCTTAGATTTCTATAGATTTTTTAAATTGCACTTTTATCATATGTCATGATTTGAACGCATGCTTGACCGTATGATAATCATACGGTTTATAATAAACCCAGTCAGATGAATACGGAGACGGAAGTCGATAGACCAGGTGGGGAATGCGGTGGTAATCCGCAGCTGTCCTGCAGCCGTATGGTGAGTAAACCTGCTGTAAGTCTCCCACAGAGGAGCAGGATTACAGGGAACTAAGCCGGAGTGCTACCCGTTTCTAAGATCCCCAGAGGATTATGTCCTTTACAATCTGCGTGGCACAGATGGGATAAAGAAAAGAAATCAGTAAAACCGAACACATCACTCCATTCGGATACCAATACCTGGTTTCTGCCCTGTTAAGGGGGGAATTCTTTATAGCTTCTGCTTTTTTTATGGCTTGGAATAGTCTCCGTATTTATTCTCAGACTGCGCCGTCTGCCAGAGGCAGGATCGACTGATACTTTATAAGGAGGAACAGGTTATGAATGGATTGAAGAAATTACTTGTTTCAGGCGCTTTTGCTGCGGGAATCCTTATGACTCCCGGCATGGCAATGGCCGCAGGAAATGGGTATGTGGATTATAATGCGGTAATTGCAGCTACGCCGGCTTTCAGTCAGGCTCAGAAGGAACTGGTCACTGCCCAGCAGACACTGCAGCAGCAGTTCAATAACCAGTCTAAAGGAATGAATGATAAACAGAAAAAGGAACTGGCCTTAAAGCTGGATAAACAGCTACAGGCAAAGCAGCAGGAAATCCAGAAGAATGAAATCGTTCCGGCAGTCAATAAAATCCGCGCAGCCATTGAAGCAGCAGCCAGAAAAAACGGCATTGATTTCGTAGTTCAGGAAAGCGCATGGCTTTATGGCGGTAAAGATCTGACCCAGGAAGTCATTAACCAGATGAAATAAAAAGATCCGATACGTAATTCATTTCAAGCCGTAAGGCTGGAAAAATAATAAAAATAAAGGAGCAGTTATCATGGCAAAAACAGAAACAAAGGCAGCAGACATGGAATCCGTAGCACAGAAGAAAGATAAAGCCTTCCAGGAATACCTGGATACCAATAAGATTTCCGGCTTCGGAAAACAGTATGCCGGAGAAAAAGGGGAAGTTGTCATCTATAGAAGCAACCTCCAGGTAAAGGATGCTACCATTCCCTTTATGATTCTTCTTGACAACAGTGTATACACACTCCTCCAGTTCCAGGTGGCCGCTGGCGCTGTAAAACCGGAAAAGAAGGAAAAGCTGTCCGCTTACTTCAATGATCTGAATAACCAGTACCGCATGCTGAAATTCACCGCCGATGCTGCGGGCAATGTACTCCTGTCCGTATCTATTCCTGCCGGCGCTCCCCATTTCGAACCGGCCCTCGTCATCGCCATCCTGAACGAAGTAGAAAAGCTGCTGAACGGTGAGTATGACAAACTTATGGAAGAAATTAAGAAATAACTCAGGAAATTGCAAATGCAATGAAACCGCTGCAGGGACATTCGGATCTTGGAAAGCCGGATGTCTTTGCGTGGTTTTCAATGAACCATTGACTGTATGACTGTCGTGCAGTTTATACTGTTAATATAAAATTAAAAAGCGGCCTTTTGTACAAAAGAATATGTGGAAACGGAAGTCGAAAGACTGAGTGTGGGGAATACGGTGCGAATCCGTAACTGTCCTGCAGCCGTATAGGGAGTGAGAATGCTGTAAGCCTTTCTCGGAGGAGCATAACCGCAATGAACTGAGCCGGAGTGCCGCCTGTTTCTGGAATCCTGGTAAACCTGCATGGTATGGGTGGGATAGAGATAGCAGGCCACAGAGGAAAGAAAATTTTCCGTGTGGTCGTGCTGTATTATCATGCTGTATTTCACGATAGAAATTACAGCTTTGATGAAAATATCCAAAACGATGCAGCAGGTTTAGCAGGTTTTTATATTGTCAGATTTATTCACTGTATAGTAATGAATTATATGAATTTCACCGATGAGCTGCAGGCTTGTTCCTGCATGGTGGAGAGATGCCGCAAGCAAAAGGGGATTTGTTATGGAGAAAATCAAAGGACTGAACAAAAAGGAAAAAGTGATTTTGCTCTGCCTTCTGGCGGGTCTGTCAGCAGCTGCGTATCCATATTCTTCATATGCAGCAGAAAGTATGCCACCTTCGGGAAGCATGGAGTTTACGCTTCCCGGAGTGACCGTAGAAGCTAAGAGACCGGAATGGGAAGATAAACTTTCCCCTGGCACTGTAACGGTTATTAAGCCGGAAGACTATAAAGGCGAACAGAAAACCCTTCCTGACCTGTTGAAAGAGGTCCCTGGCGTTCATGTACGAGAGGTCAATGGTAAAGGTCAGTATACTACGGTTACAGTTCGTGGATCCACGGCAGCCCAGGTCGGCGTATTCGTAGATGGAGTTATGACGAATCTTGGCGGCGATTCTGCCGTCGATATTTCTACGATTCCTGTGAAAAATGTAGAGCGCATTGAAGTTTATCGCGGGTATATTCCCGCCCGTTTCGGTGGTACATTCATCGGCGGTGTCATTAATGTAGTGACCAAAAAACCAAAGAAAGTAGGAGCCAGTGCAGAAATTGGCAAGACTTCCCTGGGCGGGGACAGTATTTCTGCAGAAGTAACAGCGCCCCTTGGCAGCGGCAGCCTTCTTATTGGGGCCAATTATGAGGATAGCGATGGTGATTTCCGCTATAAGAACTATGCAGCGCCCCGGACTATATCTAAATGGGAGCAGAATGTAGCATCGGCGTCTGCAGCGTTGGATTTGTACCAGTACAATGCTGCTAATATTGACATTATTGTGGATAACAAACGTGCATCCCTGACGGAAAGCCAGATTCAGAATTTCAAAAGCAATCCTGATGCATGGAAAGCTTATTACTCTAATACGGACAGTACAAATCCTTCAGATAGCCTGAAGGCCAATATTATTAACACAAAAGAAGAATCCCAGATGCAATCACTGGAAAAGCCTTCCAGCGTCAATGATCTCTCTCCTGTATACGACCAGATCCTGAATGAACATGAGAGCGATTACAAATCTATATATAAAAGTATTTTCGGACAGGCATCTAATCCAACCAATGAGGAATTAAAGAGTCTGGTTTACAAGGACTGGAAAGGAGAATTAACTGGCGTTGGCGGTGTTATAACGAAGGGAATTCCGGATCCTGACTTCCCGGACGATGTGGACAATTCCCATTACGTGGAAGGATATAAGCAGAAAGTGCTGGATGAATATAAAAAAGATGTTCTTTCCGGAGATGCTGAGAAGTTTGCGGAAGACTACCTGAATACCATTTCCTTGGATCCGGACAAAGATCCCCAGTATGCAGCAAAGAAAAAGCTGCTGGACTATTACAAACACCGTCTGAAATACGCGAAAGACAATACGAGGCATCGGAAATATAACGATTATAAAAATACCAGCTTTCTGGCGAAGTGGCAGAACGACAACTGGATGGTAAAACTTTCGCGTAATACCATTGACCGCCATCTGCCTGATACCACCTGGGGTGACAGCGCCAATGATGCCATGGAAAGCATGCTCACCGATATAGATGATATTTACTATGCCGAAAGCCGGCACCAGAAAATTACCAATACCGAAGAACTGGTAGAAAACCGCCACCAGAATGGCAATCTGGAATGGGGATGGCGGGCTGATTACCTGGATTCCAATAAGCGGTACAAGACCCAGAAGAAACTATTCTGGACACCGGACATCGGATCCACAAACCGGAATTTCCGCTGGAATAATACGCCCCTTCGGGAATGGAGCCAGTATAAGTCAAATAAATACAATATCCAGCTTGATGGCAGTTATAAGCTTAGTGAACGGCAGATGCTTGACTTCCAGACCAACTACTCCCATGAAAGGCTAAAAGTTGATGGTTCCCTGATGCACCAGGTCCTTACGGGCTCTATTGGGAACCTCCTTGGATGCATGAGAAACCGATATGACCAGAACATCTTTAATTTCCAGCTTCAGGACAGCATTACTTTGGACAAATCGGGGTCTCTGGTGCTTACGCCGGCTATTCGCTACAACCAGTCAGAAATCATCGGCTATAGCGATGGCAGTCGGTTTACGGAAGATTCAAAGACCCATTTCCACTGGATTCATCCTAAAGACAGCCAGACCAATGGCAAATGGACCTGGCAGCTGGCCTTAAAGAAACGATTCAATGACCATTTTACCCTGAGAACTACAGGAGGTACCTATTACCGTCTGTTGAACATGTATGAAATCGCCGGCGATGGCGCCGGCATTCTTCCAGCACCCCGGGATGACAGTGTTTCCGTATTCCCACTTCCGGAAGAAGGCAAGCAGTTCGACTTCAGTTTCCTCTTCAATGGCAAGATTTTGGGCGCCGATAATAATACTACCATTACCTATTTCTGGAGAAATTCAGACAACATGCTCCAGCTTTTCCGGGCCGGTCTTGATTACTGGTCCTACTACAATGATAACCGGGGTAAGGCCCATGGCTGGGAATTCCAGACTAACTTCCAATGGAAGAAATTTGACCTGGATATTAAAGCCACCCAAACTCTTATGCACGTGCAGCGGAGAAACTCAACCGTAGGGTACGGATATCAGGATATTCACCCCACATTCCAGCCGGAATGGGAGTCCAATGTACGGTTTACGTACCATCCGAATACCAAGTGGAGCTTCTTCACAGAGATGCATTATACCGATTCTTATTTTACCCATTATGGAACCGATGAAAGAAGTGCCCTTGAAAATTATCTGGCCGGCAAACCGGTTTCCGGACTCACCGTTTACAATGCAGGTATTAAATGGCAGCCGAAGAAATCAATGCAGTTTGCCGTAGGGTGCAACGATATTTTCGACAAAGGACCGAAGCAGAAAGTGCGAAGCGATACCTATGGTTATGATTCCGGTTACATCAGTGCGGATTTCCCCCTTCAGGGCAGGACCTATTATGCAACCTTTAAATATATCTTCTAAAAGAAAGGATAGGTGCAATAAATGAAATTGGGTCGTAAATCAGTTGGAAGGAAAAGCTGGCTCATGCTGGCAGCCCTTGTGACCGGTTCGCTCCTCGGAATGCAGCAGGTTTCTGCAGATTCCGTCCTGGCCGTTACCGTTCCTTCCGATTATGCAAACAGCCAGCTGGGAACGATTACCGGATCCAAGGTGACCACCAGGGTGAATGCCACTGCCAATAGGGCAGTCCTGAGTGATCTGAACAGGGACCCGGCAGCTTACCCCACGTATAACAATGGGGAAGCCGGCTTTCTTCTCCGACAGTATACTTACAGTACTACCGACATTAAAGGGTCTTCTGTTTATACGATTGATGAAAATGGCAACCTGAAACTGGTAGCAACCGGGACTACGTCCAATGTTCCCAATGCCCATGCTTCCTCAGGTGATGGAAAATTCATCTATGCCACCGGCTATGATTTGGGCAAAGTTGGGGTTTACACTGTTGACAGCAAAGGAAACCTGGTGGAATTAAACCAGGATAATCCCAAGGACCCTTCGGTTGTTAAAAATGGGACCAGTCTGTTAAACGATATCAAGACCTATGCCCCAAAATCAGCAGGTGGATTCAATGATAAAACCGCTGTTCACGGCGAAGGCATTCTGGCCATAGGGGATAATTTGTATGTCCTTGCCAGTGTGAATCTGGATGGCAGTTATGCTTCATACCTCGATGGTTATCTCATGCATTACAAGGTGGATGATAAAGGAAAGCTCCAGTTCAAGAGCTATGACAGGATTGGGAAAAATACAGATAGCGGTCGCATTAACAGATACAACGATTACCTCTTTGTATCTGCCATCGGCGGCATGCAGAATTACGGCTTCCCAAACAATTCCGAGTCCAGCCATGCCACTATCAGCGCCGTTCCGGTCTATTCAGACGGTTCCCTGTCATTTAACACAGGCAATGAAGAATACCTGGATGGCAGCCACACGGAAGTGGTAATTCCGGATAATGTAAAATATGTGGATAAAGACAAAGATGCCAATGGCATCGGCGGCACCGATTTTCATGATATGGCTGTCATGCCCGATGGTACCGCTTACATTCTTGGGTATGTGCTCTATGGGACCGGTGAAGGTTTTAATGGCCATGTATACCAGACCACCGTATCCAATCTCCTCTCCAAGAATCCGGAAGCTTGGACGGAAATCAAGTCCGGTGAATCCAGTGGTTGGTTCGGCAAGCTCTATGCCGATTATTATACGAAACGGTTGTGGCTTGAATACGGCAATGATCTGGAAGTGTACATGGATGGGTCCAGTACGCCGGATTATAAATGGGCAGCAAAAGACTTCTCCACCAATGAAAACTATTACCAGTTCAACTCTGTAGCCGTACTGGGGTCTGATAAAGTGACCGGCAATACAGCATCCCTGTACAAATCGAAACCCATGGGCATGGGCACCTACACCGCCGATAGTGCAGATACATCGGCAAATGAAGATGCGGCATCCCATAAAGCAACCTACTCTAACAAAATTACCGGCACTGCCTCCGATGCATCGGGAGATTACAAAGGAGCCACCACTGATGGCAGCACCTATACCTTTAGCAAAGGTACGGTTATCGGCCTTGGTCTGGAAAAGTTGGGAGACCAGACTACAAACGTACTGGCTGACATAGATGCCCACGCAGGAAACAATGTGACTATCAATGCCGGGAATAATATCCTGCAGCTCTATGCCCTGAACTACATAGGAAATCCAACCGGTATTTATGCCGGAAATGGTAAGGATGTGGATATTACCGCCAGGAAAGTCAATGTAATTACCGAAAACTATCCCAAAGGTAATTCCATTACTAATGCCGTTTGGAATGACCCGGCAAAGAATGAATCCAGTGCCATCAATATCCATGGGGACCTGAATATCAGCATGACCGGTGGCATTGGTGGCAATGGGATTGCCATTGCAAAGACTACACGCTGGGGTGAAGCCAGCTATGCATCCACCGGCGTTTCTTCTGTTACCGTAGACGGCAATGTGAAAATTGCAGGGAGAACCTATGCCGACTGGGGCATTCCTCTGAACAGTGAGAATGTGTACTCCCGCTTTAACAATGCCGGTATCCTGACTTCTGTAGAAAACAGTAAAGTCAACGTGAAGGGAAATGTAGATTTTTCAGTATACGGTAACGGCGTTACCACGAATGCCATCGGCAGCAGCGTCACTGTGGGTGGCGGGAAGATTGTAGTGCCGAAATCCATGGGCTATGGATATTACACATTAGGTGCATACCAGGGGACCATCAATATGAACAGCGATGGCAGCACTGCCGGTACCTCCGATGTCATGCTTGACGGTGATATCTTCGCCCTCTCCACGGGCACCGTAAACGTTGGACTTACCACATCTTCCTCTTACTTGAACGGCATCATCGATAATGGCGGTACCGCGTCCCTGTGGCTGCAGAATGGGGCCCAGTGGACCAATACAGCCCAGAATATGAGATATGCCAAGGATAATGAAGACGTGGGCGCCGGCGAAAAGAGCCACGTCACCTACCTCCATGGCGGCAGCAGTGCCAGCACCGCCGGTATCATCAACCAGCGGTCCGACAGCAAACTTCTCACCATTGACAACTATTCCGGCTATACCACAGCCCTCTTCTCCCACGACTCCACAAACCCAGCCACCATACTGGGCGGTGACATCGTGATTAAAAAGGCCGATGCCGGAAGCCATATCAGCCTCATCACCGACTACAGCGATTCCATGAGTGACAGCACCGTGCAGGACAAAGTACTGAACGCCCTGGCCGGGAAATTGAGCTACAGCGAATACGTATCGGGCATCAGCAACCTGTCCGGCACCGTTTCCATCGCCGAAGGGCTCACCGCTTCTTCCGTATTGAAGAAATCCGGCACCATCGCCTTCAACAGCGCCGGCATCGGCACCTATGGGTCAAATATTGAACCCACCGTCCCCGACAGCCAGTCCAAGGCATCCTTCTACACCGCCATTACCGGTGATAAAGCCACCAATCAGGAATACGTCTATGGAGGCGTCCTGAAGGATGACGGGATTTATCACTTCACTTTGGACAGTTCCACCGTGGCACCGGATACCGGGGCGGCACTGGTAACTTGCAAAGACGTCACCGTAGACGCAACCGATAAAGAATTCACCCTCACCGGCAAGGAAACCGGTGCTTCCGTCACTGCCGGCAAGACCGCATCCATCACTGCCGGTACCATCAATATCAATGGCACCAATACCGGTATTTCCACCGCCGGCTCCACCGTACTGAAGGGCACCGCCAATATTAAAGCCTCCAATGCCGACGGCACCGCCATGGAAGTGCTGGATGGCGGCAGCATCACCATGGATAAGGGCACGGTGACAGGGAAGATTTCCGTAGGGAAGGGGACAGCCCTCTTCAATGAAGCCAATTCCCAGGTGTCCCTTGGGATAAAGGGGAATATCAGCACCGCCTCCGGCGGCAGCACCACCATCAACCTCAATGGTTCCAATGCCTCCCTGTCCGGTGATATCGATGCGGCAGGCACCGTATCCCTGAATATGGATAATGGAGCCCGGTGGACCGGCACCGCTTCCGGCGATGGACTGAATCTCTACCTCCATAATTCCACCTGGATCAGCAGCGGCACAGGAACCGTAAAGAGCCTCACCACGAAGGGCGGGGTCATCCAGGGCGGAAACCTGACCATTGATAAATTGAGCGGCGACGCTACCTTCCTCTACAGCCATTCCATCGATAAGGCCAATAAGAAGATTACCTTCGGCGATGGCACGGTGACAGTGAAGTCTGCGGACCCGGGAAGCTTCATCACCATGCTCACCGACAACTTCGGCTTCGATACCACCGACAGTACCCTGACGGCCTCCGATATTGCATCGCTGAAAGAGGATACCCTGAAGCAGCTGGCCCAGAAACTCTGGTACACCGCTTCCACCACCGGGGAAACCAACCTGAGCAGCAACGTGGTGATTGCAGAAGGCCTCACCGCATCTTCCGCATCCCTGAAAGCGGGACGCGTTGAATTCGATGCCAATGGCCAGGGACAGTACACCGGAAAATCAGCCATCATACTGGGCGATATCGTAGACATGCGGGGTAAGCCGGACATTGCACCGGAAGAAAAGAAGGAAGTGGCCAAGACCTATATCTATGGGTACGACAAGACCACCGGCACCGTGAATGGCGGCAAGATTAAACTGCCGAAATTCTCCGGCACCACCAATATCCGGATCCAGCTCGATGCAGCGGATGTGGACCTGAGCGACCGCAGCAATGTGGAAAAGGCCATGGCCGGCGTCCTTGAAAAACTGGATAACGAAGGAAAGAATACGATTCATATAACCATCGACATTACAGACGGGCTGGATTCCAAAGCAGAAGTGCTTCGGGAATACAACGGCTCCTACGGCGATGTCACCGGTACCATAGGCGTAGGGAAAGCCATCAATCCCTATTCCATTACGAAAGCAGTCTATACCCAGACCATCATCGGTGATAAGGACAAGGATAAAGCCTATACCTACAATCCCGGCGGCCAGATTGAGACGGGAAGAAACTTCCTCCTTCGCCAGACCTGGACCGAGAAAAATGATGACGGCATCTATGCCGGTATCCGTCCGGCACAAAGCGTGACCCTGAACGGGTACTATCGGAATGACGGCGAGCCCATCAGAATCACGGAAGATACATCAGCCCTGGATACGGGAGCGGCCTATGGCATCTACAATGTAAAGCCCGCTGTCATTACCGTGGAAAAACACCGCGCCGGGAATATGTCCATTACCCTGAAAACATCGGAGAACCAGACGGGCTCCGGCATCTACAGCGCCGTGGACAGCGGCACGGCCACCCTGAATCTGGGAGAAAACCCGGGGAAGTGGTACAGCGATGGCCACATCCTCAGCATTACCGCTGACCGGGGAGAAGGCATTACCGCCGGGAAGAACAGCACCGTAAACGTATACTACGGCAGGCTCAGCGTGAATGCCGGCTCCCATGGCCTCCATGCCCTGAATGGCGGCGTCATCAATACCTATACCTACGGATACACCGGAAAGGGAGCCGCTGCTTATGCAGAGAAAGGCGGCCAGATCAATCTCAAGAACTGGACCACCCAGCAGTATTTCGCTGCTCCCTACCAGAACCTCACCGGCGACCTGAAGACCGATGATACCGGTATTATCAATTACAACCTCACCGGCGCCTATGGAACCACCGCCACATCGTTCCCCACACTCACCACCTGGACCGGAAATGCCGATGGCAACGTGAATATTACCATGGACGGCGGAAGCACCTGGAACGGCATCTCCCTCAATAACAAAGCATCCCTGTCCCTGGCAAAGGAAAGCATCTGGAATATCCCGGACACCGCCTCCGCCGACACGGCCCTGGGCACACTGAAAGGCAGCACCGGCAAAGATAAGTCGGGCTTCATCTTCATGGGAGCCAGCGGAAAGAATGTGACTGTGGACAAATACAGCGGCTACACCACCCTTTTCTATGATCATGACAGCGCAAATCCCACCTCCATCACCGGAGGTACCTTCACCGTGAAGGCAGCGGATGCAGGCTCCTTCATCCGCATGGTCACTGACAGCGAAGGGCTCAATACCTCTTCCACCGCCGGTGCCGACATGAACCTGGTCAGCAAGACCCTGAATGCCCTGGCAGGGAAACTGTACTACAGCGCCTACGCAGGGGGAGAGAAGAACCTTACGGGGTCCGTAGAAATTGCAGAAGGCCTGACCTCCACATCCGCCACACTGAAGGTGGGAGATATCAGCTTCAAGGAGGAAAATGGCCAGGGCTATTACCAGTACACCCCGGAATCGGAAAAGACCTATGACACCACCATCACCGTACCACTGGACGTACGGGACGGAAAATACGATGAATATACTACGGAAGAGAAAACTTCCAACGGCCGGAACTTCTACTTCGACGATAATACCCTCATCAAAGTGGACGATGCCAGTGCCATCACTATAGGTAATGATACGGTAACCACCGCCGTGTACCTGCCTTCCGGCAAGAGCGTTATTATCAGTGATGATAATACAGGCAGCGATCTGGACATCCAGGCTTCCGGCAGCGGTAAGGTCATAGGAATATATGGAAGAAATGACGAAGATGCAGGTTCCCTGTCCTCTAGCGGGACGGTAGGAATTGATGCAGTATCCAGCGGCAGTGAGGCTGCGGGGATTGAGCTGCAGAATGGGTCCCTTTCCAGAAGCAATGGAGCCCTGCGAATCAGCGCTTCCAATACGGGCAGCGGGGATGCCTATGGCATTTATATCAAAAACGGAACCTTTACAACCAACTCTGCGGTCACCATGGAAAAGGAAGGCAGTACCTGGGGCGTGGAAGCCAATGGTGGAAAGGCCTATGGCCTCTACGTTGACAGAAACAGTAAGGCCACCCAATTTGACAGTCTTTCCATGAAAGTGAAGGGAACCGGCATTTACACGGGATACGACAACGATGATGATTACACCATTACCGTGAATAAGGGAGTATCCATCACCACCCCCGACGACGGGTCTGCAGATACCATGGCCGTTGACATGTACAGCGGCACCCTGAACATGACCGGCGCCGGAGACAAGACCATCCTCGGCAACATGCACGCCGCCAATACGGGAGCTATCCACTTGGATCTCAATACCACAGGCTCCACGTTCACAGGCACCGCCAATGGCGAAGATGGTGGCACCATTGACCTGTCCCTCTCCAAGGGAGCCCTTTGGGAAAACCGGTCCGTCGGTAAGAAAGGAAGCGGCTTCAGTGGTTCTGAGCTGGCATCCTTCACCGGTGCCTCCTCCGGCAGCACGGCCGGCGTGATTTACCAGAAAGACACGGATCCTCTCACCATCGATTCCTACAGCGGCCATGCGGTGGTGGTCTATGACCATACCGGCGATGGCACGGCATCTTCTGACTACAGCGCAGGGAACCTCATCATCACCAGGGCCGCCGCCGATTCTGCCATTACCCTTTCCACCGACAGCACCGGCATCGATACCACGGATACCGCAAAGACCACCTCCGCCCTGAATGCGCTGGCAGGGAAGCTGTACTACAGCGCCTATGCTTCCGGCGAGCGGAACCTTACCGGCACCGTGCAGATTGCCGAAGGCCTCACGACCCCCGGCGCCGCGCTGAAGACAGGGAAGATTACCTTTGCCGATGCCGATGGGAAAGGATCCTATACATCCACCTCCACCGGCACCGCGAAAGCCCTGCGCCGCATGAGCCTCATGGCTAAGGCCGCTGGCACCACTGCCGCTCCTGCCGCATCCACCAGCACCGCCGCAGCGGATACTGACAGTGATACGAATACCATCCGTATCGTAGTGGCAGGAAACGGTAAGGACAGCAGCACATCTTCCGGATCCGCGGTGGAAGAAGCCATCCGGAAGGCCCTGGAAAACAGCACCATCGTCTATGGCTCGAAAGAAACGGCCATGGTCCGGGGCGCCAAGAGTGCCATGGCCACCTCCATGCTCTCCTGGAGAAGCCATATGACCGACATGATGACCCGCATGGGCAGCCTCCGCATGGGCGCAGACAGCGGCCTGTGGGCGAGAACCTATGGCGGCAAAGCCAGATACGATGCCCATAATACGGACAGCTCCGAAAGCTTCTGGGGTGCCCAGATCGGTGCAGACCGGAAACTGGGAAGCGGCTGGTTCGTAGGCGGCGCCCTTGACTATGGCAAGGGTAGCGCCTCCTATGAAATGAACGGCCGTGGCACGCCAAAGGTACACCTCTTCTCCCTCTATGCTTCCAAACTCTTTGACAACGGAGCTTATCTGGATATCGAAGGCAAAGCAGGACGGGTGGAAAACAAGTACCACGTCTACAACGATCTCGGCCATCGCCTGGATGGCGACTATGGAAGCAATGGATACGGTCTTTCCCTGGAATACGGGAAACGGTTCGGCAGTGAAGCAAACTACATTGAACCATCGGCCCGCATCTCCTGGGGGCACCTGGACAGCGCCGATTACAACGGCAAGAGCGACTTCGACGGCGGGAAGTCCATGCATATCCACCAGGACGGCATGGATACCCTCGTCGGCCGCCTGGGCATCAGCCTTGGCCGGCGGACAGAACGGACAGACTACTACTTGAAGGCAGGCCTCTTCCATGAATTCAAGGGAGACACCACCTCCACCTTCAGCGCTGCTAACGAACCCACCACCTCTGTGGACCAGAATTTCAAAGATACCTGGGCAGAACTCACCCTGGGCGGCACCTGGCAGGTAGGCAAAGCCACCTATATCTACGCCGACTTCACCCGCTCCTTCGGCGGCGACTACGAAATGCAGTGGAAAGCCAACGCAGGCATAAGATACCGGTTCTGATAGTAGAACCCCTTGGCTCTCCCCTCGGGGGAGCTGTCGCC
>ENA-OOXJ01001185-OOXJ01001185.1-human-gut-metagenome-genome-assembly--contig:-NODE-1185-length-17967-cov-2.772108_pt1 | contig 17967 bp, 6 predicted proteins | sample MGYA00241587_ERZ501343 | MGnify/ENA primary metagenome ERZ501343 (study PRJEB25962, sample SAMEA2042918) | human gut metagenome | biome: human gut; feature: human-associated habitat; material: faeces... | reverse complement strand
CTCGCCCGGCAGGTCGCGGCTGAAGCAATAGACGTAGGCCGGACGGCGTCCCTGTTGTTCGAGCAAGAGGCTCCAGTCTACGGCAGCCTTCTTCATGCGGTCGGGACCGAGGTCTTCCGACGTGTAGCCTATCATATAGGGTATGTCGAGTTCCTGGTTCTCCATAGCCACATCATACACCGAGGCTTCCAGCAGCTGCCCGTCCACGCAAGGCGAGTAAGGCATGCCCATGAACTTCTTCTGTTGCTTCATGTAGTTCATCATGATGTCCTGGAACCGGTCGGCCGGACAGGCGCGCATCTGCTCCAGCGTAGTGTAGCCCGATGCTTCCCAGATGGCTTGCCCGTCGGCTTCGGCATCCTGCAACGACCGGGTGGAAATGATACCGCCCAGTCCGCCACCGCTCTGAATGATAGCACGGTGTATGTATCCCTTCGCCAACGGCGACGATATCAACGCCTGCACGCTTCCCGCGCCGGCACTCTGCCCGAAGACGGTCACATTGTCCGGGTCGCCACCAAAGACGGCAATGTTGTTCTTCACCCATTTCAGGGCGGCCAGCTGGTCGAACAGGCCGTAGTTGCCCGAACCCTTTCCGCCGTTCTCGGCCGTGAGCAACGGGTGGGCCAGGAAGCCGCACATACCCAGGCGGTAGTTCAGTGTCACCAGCACGACGCCTTTCTTTGCATAGGCGTCGCCATCAAACTCTATCTCATGTCCGAAGCCGTTCTGAAAGGCTCCACCGTGAATCCATACCATTACCGGCAGGCGTTTGTCCGACTTGCCGGCGGCAGGTGTCCATACGTTGAGGTACAGACAGTCTTCGCTCATCTCGGGATTGCCGTCCTGATAGAACTCTTTCCAGTAGAAGGAACCTTCGGTCTGTCCGCCCTGAAGGGAGGCAGCACCAAAGCGGTCGCACTTCTTCACTCCTTGCCACGGCTGCACGGGTTGCGGTTGTTTCCAACGCAGCTCGCCCACCGGCGGAGCGGCATAGGGAATGCCTTTGTAGACGGCAACTCCCTCTTCATCCATCACGCCTTCCACCTGTCCGCCTTCCACATCGACTACCAGGCTGGGAGTGCATGAAGCCATCCACGCCCCACAAAGGAGAGCGCAGATGGCCCTATGAAACAAGTTAGCTTTCATCGTTTTACCATTGAATGTTCTGCAATCTTAACCTGGGGCAGCATAGCTTTGTGTGCTTTCACCTTCTGTGCCTTGGCCACCTTCTGGCTGACGGTGCAACGCACATCAGCCGACGAAGCGGCTACCATCCACTCGTAGGTTCCCTTGGCCAGTTCCCAGGCGCTGCTCTTTTCGTTAAACGAAGCCATGTCCATCAGGTTCCATTTCAAGGTAACTTCTTCGGTCTCGCCCGGTTGGAGCACCTTGGTCTTGGCAAAGGCTTTCAGTTCCTTGGCAGGTTTGTCCAATCCGCCGGCCGGTGCCTTGACGTAAAGCTGTACCGACTCTTTACCTGCTACCTTACCGGTGTTCTTCACAGCTACCTTCACTTCACACACATCGCCGTTGATGGCTGACGATACGACCTCAAAACCGAACGTGGTATAAGACAATCCGTAACCGAAAGGATAGGAAACTTCCTTACCGAAGGTATCGAAGTAACGGTAGCCCACGTAGATGCCTTCCTCGTAGTCGGTGAAATCCACGTTTCTTTCCGGTTCTTTGGACTTTTCTTCTTTCTTTTCCGACTTGAAGTTCATGCCGGTACCCATGGCAAACGACGGCATCTTGAATTCGTAGTCGTAGGGGAAGTTAGCATCGGACGGTGCGTCACCATACTTCACGGCAAACGTCATGGGCAGACGGCCCGAAGGATTCACCTTGCCGGTCAGCACGTCGGCCACGCAATTGCCTACCTCGGCACCCGGCTGGAAGGCACAAACCACAGCATCCACGGAGTTCTTCCACGAAGCGGTCTCCACGGGACTGCAAATGTTCAGGATAACCACTACCTTCTTGCCGGCAGCATGGTAGACCTCGGCCACCTGCTTGATGAGAGCGGCTTCGTTGTCTTTTAGGTAGAATTCTTCCACCCGTCTGTCGGAAGCCTCACCGCTGGTACGGCCAAAGGTCAGGATAGCCACGTCGTTGTTCTTCACTTGCTGGGCCAGTTCGTCGGCTGTGGGAACAAACTCGTCGGCACGCTTGGGAGGGGTCAGCGAGAAAGGAGGCATGCCTTTCGGATAGAGGCGCTTCTGCTCGTCAGCCAGGTGTTTCTTGTATTGCTTGATAAGGTTGGCGTCTACCGTATAGCCGGCGTTGCGCATACCTTCAACCAGCGATACTGTGTAATATCCGCGTCCTGTACTGCCGAATCCCATTCCGGCAGGTACCATGTCGTAAGACGTTGTGCCATACAAAGCCACATTCTTTACGCCGGCGGCCAGCGGCAGGGCTTCGCGGTTGTCCAACAGGACGATACCTTCGGCACCCACTTCACGGTCAACCTGCGAATGGGCCTTCAGGTCGGTTTCGTTGGCATACTTGTAACCGGCAAAGCTATGGCATTTCACAACCATTTCCAGAATACGCTTGATGTTACGGTCGAGGATAGCTTCGTCCAACGTACCGTTCTGCACAGCCTCAAGGATGGCCTTGTACTGGCGTTCCTGTCCCGGTTGCAACATATCGTTGCCGGCAATCATGGAAGTAACGGCATCCTTACCGGCATTCCAGTCGGACATTACCATGCCTTTGAATCCCCACTCGTCGCGCAGAATGTTCTCGGTCAAGTCAATGTCTTCGCAGGTATACTTGCCATTCACTTTATTGTAGGACGTCATGATGCTCCACGGCTGCGACTCTTTGACGGCAATTTCAAAACCCTTCAGGTAGAGTTCGCGCAAGGGGCGCGGTGTCAGCCGTGAGTCGTTGTTGTTACGGTTGGTCTCCTGGTTGTTCACGGCAAAATGCTTCAGGCAAGTACCTGTACCCTGGCTCTGCACACCGTTGATGTAGCTGGCGGCAATCTTTCCCGTCACTACTGGGTCTTCCGAATAGTATTCGTGATTACGTCCGCACAAGGCGTTGCGCACCAAGTTGGCACCCGGGGCCAGCAATATGTCCATGCCATAGTCTTTCACTTCTTCGCCCAAAGCTGCGCCTACCTTAAAAGCAGCATCGGGATTGAAAGTAGCGGCTACCGTTGTACCCGACGGAAACTCGGTAGTGTAGTAGAAGCGGCTGTCAAAGTCGCGCTTCGTAGCCATGGCCAGGCGGTGCGGGCCATCGGCCAGGTAAACCGAGGGAATACCCAAGCGGGGTATATCGTAGGTACGTCCCGCCGTTCCGGGGAACTTTACCCCATCGCCCATAGACATGCCACAACCGATGACCATGTGTACTTTTTCTTCCAGTGTCATCTGACTGATGACCTCGTCAATGTTGTCGGCATTGAGCTTTACCTGTGCCTGTGCAGCCGGAGCGGCGAGGAAACAGGCGGTAAGGCCAATGCCCAGTAGTTGGATAATGTTTTTCATGAGTGGTTACTGATTATAATTAAATACAAGCTTCATAAGCTTTGTGGCCTCCCTGCTTTTTTCTAAGAAAGATACCTTAAAACCCAATTACAAACCTTTTTTCCTTTTCAAAAAGAGAGGCCACAAAAGCTATGAAATTCGGACACTGTAAAACTAGTACAGATTACAGGCAAGCATTATTCCATATGTACAAAATATTGTCACATGCGTTCAATGCAATTGGTATTTTTGTTCAAATGTTGGCTTATACGTTCAAAAAATGCTGAAAGGCAGGTATTCTCGTCCCAACATTGTTATTCTTACACCAGTTATCTTATTTGAAAAGCCGTTGCGCCATGTTGTAGAGGTCGTTGCGCCACGTATGCCAGGTGTGCCCGCCGGGGGCTTCCGAATATGTGTATTCAATGCCGACCGCATCAAACAGTTTGAGCATGGCCTTGCAATTGTTGTAAGCAATGTCTTCGGGGCCTCCCTGGGTAAAGTGTAAGGCACGGACGGTTTTGTTGAAGTCGGTCGCTATCTTTTTCAGATACGCGCCCTTTTCCTCATACATTTTTGTGTCATCCGCAAACCAGCCCGAACTCAAGACCCACAGGTAACCGAACCGGTCGTAATGATTCAGCCCGGCTTCCAGCGTCTCCATGCCGCCCATGGACAGTCCGGCCAGTGCCCGATGATCTTTGTCTGCCAACACGCGATAATTACTTTCAATAAAGGGGATAATGTCGTTCATCAGGTCGTCGGCAAACAAGGGGACTTCGTCCATCAGGTTCTTCGCCGGGATAGAACCATTGGGCATCACCACAATCATAGGTTTTATTTTGCCTTCGGCCAAAAGATTATCCAAAATATTTCCTGCACAACCCACCGTTGGCCAGGAATTGTCGGTATCACCACCGCCGTGGATGAGATATAGAACAGGCAATGCTTCCGTACTCTTTTCATATCCGGCCGGAGTCCAGACATGCAAACGCCGGATCGTGTTCAACGACTTGGAAAAGTAATATCGTTGCGCCACGGCACCATGAGGCACGTTTTTCATGGCAAAGAATTCGTTGCCAGTCTGTTCCACTTTCAATAGAGCCGAAGTCTCGAATGCTTCGGGTGCCTTAGGATCGAAGACCTTTACACCATCGACCACGAAGTGGTAGCGGTAAGCGCCATCGGTAATACCCGGTACCGTTACCGACCATACACCTGCTTCCGATTTTACCACGTCCAGCTTCTTCCCCCAGGGAACGATATCGCCACCAATCTGCACCTCTTTGGCCTGGGGAGCGTAAATGCTGAGTACTACATTTCCATTTGCCAATACCCGCACGGATTGAAGGGTATCGTTAGGGGTGGGAGTCATTCTCCATTGTGCATGTACCGTATGCAACGATAACAAACACCCCATTACCAACAATAATGTCTTTCTATACATAAAACGAAATTTAAAAAAACGAGAGCCTGTACCCTGGCAAGGAACAACTTGTCACGACTCTACAGGCTCTATCAATACGTATTGATTATTTTCCTGCCAACAGGACTTCTCCTTCCAGGCGGATGTCGGCCGAGGAAGCACCAATAAGCAGCTGTACCTTACCCGATTCTATTACAAACTTGTTCTGGGCCTCATCCCAGTATGCGAAGTCTTCCTTCGGAATATCGAACACCACTTCTTTGACCTCACCAGCTGAAATGGGTACACGACTAAAGGCACGTAATTGCTTTGCAGGACGCTCTACCTTGGAATCGGGATAACTGGCATAAAGCTGAACCACTTCTTCGCCATCTCGGGTGCCGGTATTCTTTACAAGCACGGTTACATGCACCTGTTCTTTGTCTTGCTTCACGGACTGTATTTTCTGATAATCGAAGGTGGTGTAGCTCAGGCCATAGCCAAAAGGATAGAGCACATCGCCTTTGTAGTACATATAGGTACGACCGTTGCGGATATCATAGTCCATCATGTCGGGCAGGTCGGTAATGTCCTTCACCCATGTCTGTACGGTACGGCCGGCCGGATTGACCTTTCCAAAAAGCACGTCGGCCAAGCCGTTCCCCTGCTCCTGGCTGCAATGGGTAATGTGTACAATGGCCGGTAGATGTTCCTGACTCCAGTTGATGGTATAAGGGAAACTACTTACGAGCACCAAGACTGTATTGGGATTGGCCTTGAAGACCTGCTTCAGCAAATCTTCGTCGGGCAGCATCAGCGATTTACGATCTACCGCTTCGCGACCGTCACTGGGTACCGGACAGAATGTCCAGTCGGGACGTGTCCCGAAAGGATGATTGCCTACGCATACCAGTGCCACATCGGCTTCGGCGGCAGCCTTCACGGCCTGGTCTATGCCGTTATTGGGTGCATAAAGCACCTCAGTTCCTTGCTTGACTGCTGCGCGTATGCCTTCCAGAATGGTAGTTTCGTACTCTGGAGTACCACTATACCAGTCTTGTACAATCTTGTCGGCATAAGGACCTATCACGGCTATTTTTTTCAATTTGGAGGCGTCGAGCGGCAACAATCCTTTGTCGTTTTTCAGCAAGACAACCGATTTGGCAGTGACTTCACGCGCCAGTTGCTTGGCTTTTTCTAGCCGGAAAGGAGGAACTTCGGTCGTATCAGTGCCGATGTTGCGGTAAGGATCTTTCGAGTCTTTTCCATCCAGCAAACCCAGCTTCAAAGCTACAAAAAGATTGCCTCGGATGGCTTTATCGATATCAGCCTCAGTTAAATAACCCTTTTCCAACGCTTCCTTTATATGAGGCAAATAAGCATCAAGAAACTGACCAGTGGTGGCCTTTACTACTGCTGCCGCACCCTCAGCCAGTGTGGGAAAAGCGTGATGCGAGTTTACAAGTAAACGCAATGCACCACCATCGGTACAAATAATACCATTATTTCCCCATTGTTTACGAGTAATCTCTTCCAGGCACGGATGAATACACATGGCTATGCCGTTCCAACCGTTGTAAGCTGCCATAAAGGCACGGCTACCGCCCTCGGTAATACCTTTGTAGAACGGATAGGCATAGTATTCGTAAAACAGACGCATGTCAAAGTCACTGGATGTGCTGTCGCGCCGATCTTCGTTGCTATTTGCCAAAAAGTGTTTCATCAGAGCGGCAGTACGCCAATAACGGGGATCGTCACCTTGCAGGCCTTCAATATTGGCCACAGTCAGGCGAGCTGTCAGGAAGGGGTCTTCCCCAAAACTTTCCTCTGTACGTCCCCAGCGAGGGTCGCGTGCCAAATCTGCATTAGGAGCACGCATCACAAGGGCTGTACGTTTGTTGTCAGGCCGTTGCATGTAATAGCGGGCCTCTATCGAAGCCTGTTCGCCTACTCTCTTCACTAGATTAACGTCCCATGTAGAGCCCAACCCATAGGATTGAGGGAAAATGGTTGTAGGACAATCGGTGGGAATAATTCGCCCGTTCTCACCTTTTTGCCGTCCACCCCAAGCGGCAGGACCTCCCAATGCCAAGCCATGCAAACCCTCGTGGTGACGGCAAGGCAGAATACCAAGGCGAGGTACAGCAAGGTCGCTGCCAAGTAACGTGATTTTTTCATCCAGCGTAAGTTCTTCCATCAAAGCATCAATACGCTTTTCATCAGATAGCTTCGTGTTCTGAAACTTATAGTTTTGTGCACTAATCGATAAACCGATCATCGACAAACATGAGAATATAAATAAAGATTTTATTTTCATAACTACTTAATTTTAGTTTCCTAATCTTACCTGCAAAGAAGTCTTCTCAATTAACAAAAGATAACTCAACAAACTGATATTTACCCAATGTATCCCTATCGGTAGTACTGAGATGCCCAATTAAAGGTATACCTGTACTACCGATAAGAGAAAAGAATACATGTTTTTCAAATTATTCCCAACCCGGATTCTGTTTCAATACATTATTGGACAAACGAATCTGGTTTGTATTAATCATCATCAAACCTTTCTTAGAAATGAAGTTCTGAGGATTAAACGAAATAGTAGCAGGGCCACCGGCAGTCAATACCTCAACTCCATCTTGCTTAGCCAATTGGGAAGCCGCATAGTCTATGCCCTGACGTAACAAGTCATAATAGTTAATGCCCTCGAAAGCAAATTCAAATTGGCGTTCACGCATAATGTTTTCCAACGAAGCTGTCTTCGGTGTATAATCAGGTGCCGTTCCATCTACTAAGGTAAAAGCGCGTTTGCGTACCTTATCAAAATAAGCCTGTGCGTTGGGACTACCAAGCTCGGCAGCCATTAATAACACATCGGCATAGCGCACTTGAACATAATCCTGGTGATTAGAAATCATCAGATTGCCCGTACCGTTCTCTAAACCGGCATGTGTACCGTCAGCAAAAGCAAGTGGAGCATACTTCTTGATATAGTAGCCAGTGTATTCCTGCGATTGGTTAATACAAGTCTGTACAAGTTGGTTTTCTTCCAATCCTTCACCCTTCATGTCAATAACAGATGCCGTACGACGAGTATCACCCGGCTCATATTCTTCGACAAACGCCGGATTAACCGTAGCATATCCCCAACCTTGTGCATAAGGAGCCACACCTGTTGATGTACGCATGGCGATATTTACTTGCCAACGATTACCATCATAGCCTGCCCAATTGACACTAGCTGTGCACTTTACAGTCAACACAGTCTCACAATTTCCGTCGCCGGCATAATCACCATACAATGTTGTCATATCGCCAACTTCGGCAATGCCAGCGCAAGCCGCAGGCCACAACCGCCTATATTCAGGTACCAAATCATATTCATTCGAAGAAATAATATCTTCTACTGCAGCTAATGCATCAGCTTTAGTCACTCCTTCAGGCTCCTCGCCATAATAACCAGTATAATACAAATAAGCACGAGCTAAAATAGCTTCACAAGCATATTTCGTAATCTTTCCATCATTAGTTTCTGATTCGGCTTTGGGATAAGCATTAGCAGGAATGTTTTCAATAGCGAATTTTAAATCATCAAAAATAAGTTTATACACCTCAGCTGGATCAGATTGTGGTACATTATCGTTTGTAGGAACAGTAATCAGAGGAATATTACCAAACTGACGTACTACATCGAAATACAGGAAAGCACGAATAGCACGACACTCAGCCATATATTGATTACGCATGCTATTCGTCTCTTCCCATTGGATATCGTGTTCACGCGAAATTAACTCATTACACTTATAAATACCCGTATAATATCCTGACCAGCTAGTGCCTGTAGAAGACGGCAACTCATTCAAATCAAAACGATCAATCACACGCATTCCATTACCATCAGAAGCTCCAGAACCTCCAAAACACTCATAACCCCTTACCTCAGCATTTATCAAAAAGTTTACGGCACTTCCACACGTAGAACGTCTATACCCATCGTAACAACCCAGCAAAGCGCGATAAGCATCCTGCTCTGTTTTATAAAAATTTCCTGTAGTCGATTCTGTTTTAGACTCTACATCCAAAAAATCTGCAGTACAAGAAACGATACCTAAACTCAAACATAATGTGCCTACTGCAAGTATATTAAACTTTATCTTTTTCATATTCATAGCATTTTAACTCGTTAGAATTTAAGATTAACACCTACAAGAATAGTACGTGGACGTGGATAGTATCCAAGATCTACGCCCGACACCCAAGAATTATTGGAAGAGCCGAAACCGATTTCCGGATCCATACCGTCATACCCAGTAATGGTAAATAAGTTTTGTACCTGGAAATACAAACGAGCTTGACTAACAGCTTTGGTCTTTAGCAGTTTAGCAAAGTCATAACCCAAAGTAAAGGTACTCAAACGCAGGTAGTCACCATTCTGAATGAACAAATCTGAGAACTGGTAGTTGATATTACCATCCGTTACACGCGGAATCTTGTTACTGGTTCCCTCACCATGCCATCTATCCAAAATAGCCGTCGTGTAATTTGGTGTAGGACGGGTATGGTTACGATAAGACTGAACGATCTGTTGACCAAAAGCACCGTTAGCCACAATCGAGAAGTCAAAGCCTTTGTAGTTGAATCCCAAGTTCAAACCTAAAGTAAAATCGGGAATACCATTACCTAGGTTCACCTTATCATCGTCGTTAATTTGCCCATCACGATTTATATCCACAAAACGAACATCACCCGGTTGTACATCTGTCTGGAGAATACCGTTACCTGCAGCACGCCATTCCTCAATTTCCTGTGAATTCTGGAAGATACCAGCAGTCTTGTACCCCCAGAAATAGCCGATAGGCTGACCATTTTCTGCGCGATAAAACTCGGAAGCATTGTTGTACAACTCATCACCAGCACCATGAATAATACCATCCTCAGTCGGGATATGGCCAACTTTATTTTTGTTGAAAGCACCATTCACAGTAATATTGTAATTGAAATCCTTACCTATATTATCATTCCAAGTCAGAGCCAATTCCACACCAGTATTTTTCACGTCACCGCCATTAATATAAGGAGCACCTGTACCTGTTGTATCCAAAATAGGAGCCTGAAGTAACCAATCTTTTGTCTTCTTTACATAAAAATCAAAATTTACACCAAAACGACTATTAAAAAAGCGAGCGTCAAATCCAATATTAGTCTGCTCAGACGTTTCCCAAGTCAATTCCTCATTGGCCAAACGACTAGGATATGCTCCCCAGTTTGTTCCCAATGCTGCAGCCTCCGTAGCAGAACTCTGATGGGAATTACCAAAATAATAATAAACATATGACATGGTAATAGGAGCCAAATACTGATAATTATCTATATTTTGGTTACCTACTTGTCCCCAACTCACACGCAACTTTAAATAATCAAGCCAGTTACGAGTTTTTTCCATAAACTTTTCGTTAGTCATAATCCAACCTGCTGAAATTGACGGGAAGTAACCGTAACGATGCCCCCGAGCAAAACGGGAAGAGCCATCAGCACGTACGGTAGCATTCAACATATAAGTTTCTTTCCAGTTCCAGCCCAAACGTGCAAAGTAAGAAACTGTACGAGTATCATCCAACGGATAACCACTGACACTCAAGCCATCGGCAGTAGAAGAAGCGGTACCATTGTTAATATACGCATGATCCCAATCATCAAAACCTTCTTTCAAGGATGAGTTACCACCACTTAAATAAGTGCCACTATACTGGTAAGATTCCATACCAAGCAAAGCATTGAATGCGTGATCATCAATCTTCCAATCGTAAGTGGCCGTATTGGTCCAGGTAAGTTCCAAAACATGTTGCATGCTCTGTGTAACACTAGTACGCGTATTGCGACTTTGCGTACCAAACTGGAACAGCGGATTAAAATTACGGTATTCATTTGTACTGTAGTTAGCACCAAATACGGTACGAATTTTCAAATTTTTAATTGGCTGCAATTCAGCATAAGCATTACCTGAAAAGAAAACATTTTTATTTTGGTTATGACGTGTCATCATTGAACCATAAGGATTACCGTCTTCTTGATTCCAATCCGAATTGGAAGTATCATTATAAGGCATATCGTAGATATTATTGTCGCTATAAATAGGTACAAACGGAGCAATAGAATAGGCACCACGTAACGAGTTGTCATATTGTCCGCCAACACCGATACCAGTGTTATGACGATAAACGAAGCTAATCTGTTCACCTACTTTCAACAAATCCTTAAACAACTTATGGTCGGAATTCACACGGAAGTTATAACGAGAATAGTTGGACACATCTTTACCGCCAACAATACCTTCTTGAGACATGTAACCCAATGAGATAGCATAGTTGGAAGTAGCTGAACCGCCAGAAACGCCGAGAGTATAACTTTGTATTTGAGCATTATCCTTAAACATGGCATCCAGCCAGTCTACATCGTAAAGATTGCCATTCGCATCGTAAATAGACTTATAGTTGTCCCAATTATAAGCAGAACCGGTGGAGTTTCTATGCGATTCATCCATGATCATCATATATTCCTCGGTATTCAGCAAGTCCGGCATCCTTGTTACATTCTGTACACCAAAATAGCCGTCAAACGACACCTCGGCCTTCCCCTCTTTACCACTCTTGGTTGTTACCAGCACAACTCCATTGGCAGCCTGGGCACCATAAATAGCAGCCGAAGCAGCATCTTTCAGAATGTCGATACTTTCAATATCAGCAGGATTTAAGTTAGATATATCGCCCCTCACACCGTCTATCAAATAAAGCGGCTCTGCATTACCTACTGTTCCCAAACCACGGATACTTACTTTCATGTCGGAACCCGGTTGTCCTGAGGTAGAAGCGATGTTCACGCCTGGTGTCTGACCCTGCATGGCCTGTAAAGGGTTGGTTGTGTTCAGTTTGGCAATGTTCTCACCTTTTACCTGAACAGTAGCTCCTGTTACCAGTTTCTTCTTTTGAACTCCATAACCTACAACTACAACTTCATCAAGTACCTCATTATCTTCATTCAACACTACATTAATTTCAGAAGAGGATCCAACAGTGATTGTTTGAGTCTTAAAACCAATATAAGAAAAAATCAACGTTTCACCTTCATTGGCATTTACCGAATACCTACCGTCTAAATCGGTAATACTACCCGTAGAACTTTCTTTTACCTGAACACTTACACCAATTAAAGGAGATCCATCCGTTCCTGAAGTGACAACACCCATAATTTTCTTTGTTTGCAAAGGAGTTGCCAAACCATTTATTACCCATGCGAATAATAAAAATAACAGTACACTACATACCTGTAGCATTTCTTTGTTTTTCATACGTGTTTCTCGCATATTGTTTTATCTATAAGGTTAATGATTATGTTTTTCTATTATTTCCTATGGCGTTTACATATATAAACGCCATAGGATAAAGAATATAAGGATTATTATTAATTTGCTAGTGCTTTACGTGCTTCCCTGTCAGGGTCATACACCACCTTGCATTCATCGTTCAGCATCATGGTTGCACCTTTCTCTGCCGTGTAAACGGGCCATTTGGGCAGACTTGTGCAATTAGGATTCCCGGTACGCATAAAACTAAGCAAAGCATCGGTCATCTTAGTAGAAAGGTCGCGCGGACGCTTGCCACCACCCGTGTGAGTGATCATCAGATCTGTATTTTTCAACCAAAAACAGATGTCCAAACAATGGAAAGCACGCATACGGCCATCAAACAAAGGCGGATTCCAGCCGAACCAAGCCAAATAGACCGGCGCTTTTTGGACAGCTTTTGCATTGGCAGTAGCTATCACTTTATCACGTGCACTCATAATCAATCCCAGCATTTCAATAGGCTTCTTACCAGGAAAAGCCTTTTCATAAGCAGCTACAATACTTTCTCCGTTACCACCTTTGAGTTTGTTGACCCATTCCACCAACTGGGTACGATCCATTTTCTCCAGCTCGGCATTGTCTCTACTTAACGAAAACTCGCATGTAGTAGTACAGAATAACATCGGTACATTACTGGAAGGTGCATTTACATCCGAATAGAACGTATCCATCGGAATATGGAAACCGTCGCCTACCGGACCAAAAGCACCACGCATCATTCCGTTATCCTTATTTTGAGCATTATATTTAGCGGCTGCACGATTGGCCAAAGCAATATAATCCAACCAAGGCATCTGTTGCAACTTGCTCATTTCCGAAGGTTTCAGTCCAGCTTCTTTCAAGATAAACTTACCCAACTCCGAACTATAATTGCTATCAATGGCTCCTGTTATGTTTCCACTTAAAGCAACAGCTTTGTGTAACAAGCCCTTTGTCTCGGCCATAGCCACCAATGTACAAACCTTGGCACCGCCACCCGATTGTCCCATAATGGTTACATTACCCGGATCGCCACCAAACTGGTCGATATTTTCGTGTACCCATTTCAAACCAGCCACCAAGTCCAAAATACCAACATTACCCGACTCGGCGAACTTTTTGTCGTCTACTCCCGAGAAATCGCTAAACCCGATGGGACCCAGACGATGATTCATTGACACAAATACAATGTCACCGTAGCGGCTGATATTCTCTCCTTTATAACCGTCTTGCTCAATGCCGTTTCCATTGGTAAATCCACCACCGTGCAGCCATACCAATACCGGACGTTTCTTTCCATCTGAAAGCCCCGGAGTCCAGACATTCAACATCAGGCAATCTTCACTCACATCGTAATAGTTCCAATGATCTACAAAAGTACTGTACGTATTACGGTATTTACCTTCTGTAATCTGAGGTGCTGTATCACCCCAGAACACAGCCGGGCGGATTCCCTGCCAAGGTTCGGGTTCTTTGGGAGGCATAAACCGGTTTTCGCCAGATGTACTGGCTCCGTAAGGAATACCGCAAAAGGTATATATACCTCTTAATATATATCCTCTCACTTTTCCATACTTGGTTTGTGCCACTGCAATGGAATCGCCGATAAACAATTGCTGTTCGTCCGGTTCAGTTACCTGGGTAGTTTTGTTTCCTCCCGAACAAGCCGAAAGACCACACAATAGGGTTCCCATGCATAGCAAGGAAACACCCTTCACGACATTTAATCTGCTTATCTTCTTCATGGTATTTATTTTTTGTTCATAACAAAAATAAGGAATGTCATGAAGAACACATTTTCACAGTCAACTCATGAATTATCAAGACTTTCAACATACTTATCAAAATCTTCTTTTACCTTAACAAAATATTCAAAACACCCCTCTAAAACATTTTCTGATACACTTCTCTTGTATATTATTTCTATTCTGCCTACCTTGCATTCGGAAAACACAAAAACCTCTAATCGTATGAGAACAATCCGATTCATTGCGTTATATGTCGGAATCCAAATACTAACAGTTTTATTGGCTAAAACTTATGCCCAATTTCCTCTTATTGATGCGGTAAAAAGCAATTCGCAATTTCCTCTGGTAGACCGCATCTCCAGCAATTTCATCACTTCCTTTGCAGAAGACCCCAATGGTTATATCTGGATAGGAACCAATCACGGGCTCAACCGGTTCAATGGTTCCAATTATGCCATTTTCTACTCACGAAAAGACAGTACCGCACTCAACAGCGATTATGTATCCAACCTTTTGTTTGATGGAGAAAACCGATTATGGATGTCAAACGAATGCGGATTATGCGTATGGGAAAACAAAAGATTCCGCCATTTGGCCAGTGTCGGATTCAATCCCATAGGACGCATACTCAATCTTGATAAAAACTCATTAATCATAACCGACCGGAAAGGCATTGCCAAAGTCAACAAACAGACCCTAAAAGAAGAAACCTATTTCCTGAAACAGGGTATGAGTGTTATTTCTTCCATTACCCTTTCCAGCGAAAAAGAGATATGGAGTGCCAACACACAATCTCAGGCACACGACATATATATATTGAACAAAGACCTAAAACTGCTGCAAACCATCCATTGCCCACTAGATGCCAGCATACAAGGATTCGTGGAAGATGCCCGAAAACACATGTGGGTCATCACAGACCGAGGACTAATATGCTACGATGTCAGCACCAAAAAAGAAATAACCATTCCACCAGCCATAGCCCAACTGGCCCAAAGCCATAAAATTCATTTCCTATTGCCATACCAACAAAATTGCCTGCTCATTGGTATACAACACAAAGGAATGTTCTGCTACAATGAACAACTTCAGACAATAACTCCTGTCTACGCCCAACAGAAGCTAAGGCATGAACAGTATGTTTGCTTCATAGATTCAAAAAACGGCATCTGGTTGTCCGATCAGGAAAACGAGTTCCTCTACTATCCACAACAATCTGCATACAACAACCTCGCTTGTGTGTTGGAAACACTGAAAGACCCCTTTGTGAAAAACCTAGCCATCGACCAGGAAGGGTATCTATGGATGAGGAGCAGTAAAGACATTGCCAGCTTTGACACAAAATCAGAACAAATCGTATTCCACCGTTCAGCCCAAAATGCATTCGGCTATATCTTTATAGACAGCCGTAATGATTTATGGCTGATCAACAATTATTTTGAAGTACAACAATACTCCATCAGACAGGGAATCCCTACCTTAAAACGCACAACTACATTCCCTGGTAACGTATTTTCCATCAGTGAAGACAAGTCCGGGAATATATGGGTTACACTGGCCGACCGATTTGCCATTCTATCGCCCGAAGGAGGATTCGTTTATAAATACGCTCCCGAAGGAATCTCTTTCTCCCAACTCCAAACACCGTCCACAAGCAAAGATATGTTTTTGTTTACACTTGAGAACGGGATTTATAAATTTGGAGAAGACAAGCAATTTGTGCCTTTAGACAGCATATACCTGCCTAACCCAAATTCCATTCTGATTGACAGGGATAAAAATTATTGGTTCGGAACCTATAACGCCGGAGTGATATTCCATAATCTCAAAACAAAAGAGACCAAAAGGTTTGACACATCCAATGGATTGACAGATAACAACATAAAATCCGTTATTGAAGATAGAAATGGGAATATATGGTTCAGCACCTCAACCTGTATTACCCAATACAACAGGCAAAACCAGACGTGTACTTCCATCTACGATAAAGGATTCAGCAAAGGAAAGCTGTATGCCATCAATTGTGCGGCAGCCACCTCCAACGGAACTTTATACTTTGGAGGTTCGGGAGGCATCACGGTAGTATATCCCGACAAACCCATTGAAGAGGTGCTCAATATACCGATGAACTTCGATGCAGTATTGGTAAATGGAAACATGCGTACCGACAACAATGGTATGCTCTCCCTCAACCACCGCGAAAATATGATTACTTTCTGGTATTCCAGTCTCAACTTCGAATACGGCTCCTCCCTCAACTACGCCTACAAGCTCGAAGGTTTTGATAAAGACTGGATAGACGCGGGAACCAACAAGCGGGTAGCCTACTCCAACCTGCCGGCCGGGAACTACACTTTCAAAGTAAAAGTACGCAAACTCAACGGCGAATGGAGCAAGAATGAACTGAAAATGGACGTCTGCATACATCCTGCCCCATGGGCAACACCTTGGGCCATTGCCGCTTACTGGCTGTTGGGAGTATTACTGACCGGAGGACTCATTGCCATCCTTGTGCGCTGGAAGGTGCAGCAGGAGAGACTGGCGCTGGCCGAACGGCAGAAGGAAATGAACCAGGAACGGGTTGACTTTGTGACGAACATCTCGCACGAATTCCACACGCCGCTGGCACTGATTTACGCCCCGCTCAAGGAACTGGCACACGACAACCGGCTGGACAACCGTGACCGCCGGCTCGTGGACACCATGCAACGCAACGCCGAACGCCTGCTGCAACTCACCCGGCAGATTGTAGACTCCAACCTCAGCGAACGGGAAGAAAAGGAACTGCACGTGGCACCCGGAAATCCGGGAGCCTTTGTCACCTCGCTGGCCGACAACTTCCGCTTCATTGCCCACCAGAAAGACCTCACGCTGGATACGCATACCGAAGGAGCCTATCAAGGTTACTTCGACTCCGAAAAAGTGGAAAAGATTGTGTGCAACCTGTTGAGTAACGCCATCAAATATACCCCAGAAGGCGGACACATCGACGTGAATGTTGTGACCGATGCCGAACGCATGTGCATCGAAGTACGCGATACCGGTATCGGCATCCCGCCCGAAAAGCAGAACGAAATATTCAAACGCTTCAAACGGCTGGATACCCGTTCCGACATAGCCGGTTCGGGCATCGGCCTGCACTATGCCCAGCAACTGGCACATCTGCACAAAGGAAGCATCACTTACCGCCCCAATGTGCCGCAAGGCTCGTGCTTTGTGCTGGAATTGCCTACCGCCCGCGAAGCTTACCGTGACAATGAACTTGCCGCCGAAATTCCCTTTGCCACAACCACGATACCGTCTGTCGCAGTTTCGGACGATGCAGGAAAGGAAGAAAAGGAAAACACCCTGCTGATTGCCGAAGACAATGCCGAGGTACGCAACTACCTGCAAGGGCTGTTGGCGGAGGACTACAACATCATGACCGCCTCCGACGGTGAAGAAGCACTGGAGTGCATCTCCCTCAACGCCCCCGACCTGATTGTGAGCGACGTGGTGATGCCCCACAAGGACGGATACGAACTGTGCCGAACCGTCAAGTCGAGCACCGACTGGGGACACATCCCCGTCATCCTGCTGACGGCCAAGAACGATACTCCAAGCAGCATCCGCGGACTGGATTGCGGGGCCGACGCCTACGTGGGCAAACCTTTCGACCCCTTCTACCTCAAAGCGGCCATCGAGAACCTGCTGGCCAACCGACGCAGAGTGCAGCAGATTGTCAAGAACCTCACCTCGGGCAGCATCCCCAAGGAAAAGGCGCGCGAAGCCATGCTCAACGAACACGACCGCCTCTTCCTCGAAGACCTGCACACCCGGCTCGACCGCCACCTGGACGACGAGGAATTCGGCATTGCCCTGCTGGCCAAGGAAATGGGCATGAGTTACAGCAGCCTGTATGCCCGCATCAAGTCGCTCACCGGACAGACCCCGCAGAACTTCCTCATC
>ENA-OOXJ01001184-OOXJ01001184.1-human-gut-metagenome-genome-assembly--contig:-NODE-1184-length-17980-cov-10.232190_pt1 | contig 17980 bp, 11 predicted proteins | sample MGYA00241587_ERZ501343 | MGnify/ENA primary metagenome ERZ501343 (study PRJEB25962, sample SAMEA2042918) | human gut metagenome | biome: human gut; feature: human-associated habitat; material: faeces... | reverse complement strand
AGAACCCCGTGTAGCCGCGTTTTCCCTTCCGCCGTACCAGTCCCACCATCCGAAGGTGAGGCGATTTCCCGCGTTTTCTGCCCACCTTCCGAAGGTGCGTAGGTGCATCACCGTCTCCAGAACCCCGTGTAGCCGCGTTTTCCCTTCCGCCGTACCAGTCCCACCATCCGAAGGTGAGGCGATTTCCCGCGTTTTCTGCCCACCTTCCGAAGGTGCGTAGGTGCATCACCGTCTCCAGAACCCCGTGTAGCCGCGTTTTCCCTTCCGCCGTACCAGTCCCACCATCCGAAGCTGAGGCGATTTCCCGCGTATTCCGCTCACCTTCCGAAGGTGCGTAGATGCATCACCGCCTCCAGAACCCCGTGCAGCCGCGTTTCTCCTTCCGCCGTACCAGTCCCACCTTCCGAAGCTGAGGCGATTTCCCGCGTTTCCCGCTCACCTTCCGAAGGTGGGCACTACCTGGTTGGGTACTACCTAGATTTTCTCGGGCGGCTGAGAATCCACTCCTTCGGAAGGAGTCGTCGGAAGGCGGGATACCCTCACTCCTTCGGAAGGAGTCAGTGGCATTCTTCCGTGGCAATGTGGCCTACAGCATCCATGGAGGACATTCTGAGAATCCACTCCTTTGGAAGGAGTCGTCGAAAGGCGGGATATCCTTACTCCTTCGGAAGGAGTCAGTGGCATTCTTCCGTGGCAATGTGGCCTGTAGCATTCCTGGAGGGCATTCTGAGAATCCACTCCTTCGGAAGGAGTCGTCGAGAGGCGGAATATCTTCACTCCTTCGGAAGGAGTCAGGGGAGAGAAGGAGTCATAATCCGCGCTCACCCAGCCTCACCTGCCGATAGCGATGCGGTACGTGGCGAGGGCCTGGAGGCGGAGCCATTTGAGGCCGGAAATGTAGTGGCGGCAGGGCGTGAAGGACAGGACGGGGGACTTGTAGTTGGCCTCTATGACGGTCTTGCCGGCGAGCAGGCCCGGGTCATCGGAGAGAAAGCGTCTGAGATTGTCCGAAGGTCCGGGGAGAGTGTATATTATGGTGTCGGCTTCGTAGATGGCGATTTTGAGGGCCGGGGGTATTGTCCACTGGATGTTGGCGGCCTCGATGGTGGATATGGAGGCGTATCCGTTAAGGTTCAGTATTTTAGAGACGGTGCTGCACTTGTGCGGGTCGTATCGGCGCAGGTAGTCCGCAAATTCCTGTGCCCGGCTGACGGTCCTGTTGCACAGGTAGACCTTCATGCCGGCTTCCAGTGCCGCTGCTGTCGCTGCCTTGCCGGCTCCTCCGCAACCGATTACCATTGCTCTGTGTTCTTCCGGCTTCGGGAACTCCTGCTGCAGTATCTTCAGGACGGCTTCGAAATCAGTGTTGTATGCACTTACGCCCGAGCCGGACTTGACAAGCAGGTTGGAGGCCAGGCATCTGAGGGTTGAATAACTGTGGGTGTCGGCGGCCTTGAATGCGTCTTCCTTGAAGGGGGCGGTGACGTTGACGGCGATGTAGTCCTGGAGGAATGCCGCCCAGGCTTCGTCGAATGTGTCCCGCTCGATGAGGTCGTAGCTCCAGTGCTCCAGGATGTCCGGTCTTGAGGCGTAGTGTTCCATGAATAGGGCCGGGCTCTTGCTGTGGCTGATGGGGCAGCCGATCAGGCCGAGGCGCATGGGACGGTCGTTCCGGCTGCCGAATGTGCCGGGCCATTCCGGTTCTGCCAGGTTTTTGGGATTGTCTGATTCTTTCATGGCATGTCAGGTCTAATCGTTGGGGTGGCCCTACCGTTGTGGCTGTCCATGTCTCTGGCGCAGGGCCTCATAGCAGAGGACGGCCATGGATGCCGAGACGTTGAGGGAGTCAATGCGGCCGAGCATGGGTATGCGGATGTGGGCATCGGCGGCGCGTCTCCAGATATCGGTGAGGCCGTCGGCTTCCGTACCGAATACCAGAGCGGTGGGACGGACCATGTCGGTGTCGTAGTACAGCTCTGAATCCTGCAGCTGGGCGGTAAGGATACTGATGCCGCGGGATTTGAGCCAGGCGATGGCTTCCTCCGAGGTGCAGACGGCAATGTTGCGGGTAAATACTCCTCCGAGGCTGGCCCGGATCAGATTGGGATTGTAGAGGTCCGTGTGCGGGTCGCAGACCAGGACGGCAGAGACTCCGGATGCGTCTGCGGTGCGGAGCATTGCCCCGAGGTTGCCGGGCTTTTCAACGGACTCGACGACTACAATCAGGGGAGCGTATTCAGGGTCAGGGCGTTTTGTGCCGGAGCCTCCGAAGAGCGTGAGGTCAAGGGCCTCCAGCGACCGGTCCTGAGCACTGCCGCAGACCACTGCGAGGATACCTTCCGTGCCCCCGCGGTAGGCCATTTTCCCGTATACTGCTTCGGAGACTTCGAAAATCCTGACTCCTTCGGAAGGAGTGGGGAAAATGCTACTCCTTTCGAAGGAGTCGGGGAGGTGCCGGCAGATGCCGGGACAATAGAATACCGAGCGGAGGCGGAAGCCGTTCTCCACGCAGCGCTCCACTTCCCGGAGCCCTTCCACAACGAACAGCCCCTTCTCCCGGCGGAGAGAGGAGCTGCTCTGTAGGGCTGTCACCTCCTTGACTCTGGGGTTCTGGAGGGAGGTGATGGTTTCCCGGTCGTGCCGGTTATTTTTCATTTGCTGTAGATGCTTCAGTATTGTCCTGGGCAGCGGGCTTTTTCTCCGGGCGCATCTGCGGGAAGAAGAGCACGTCCTGGATGGTGGTCGCACCTGTCATGAACATGGTGAGGCGGTCGATACCCATTCCCATTCCGGATGTCGGAGGCATGCCGTACTCGAGGGCGCGGACGAAATCCATGTCGATGTACATGGCCTCGTCGTCTCCCTTGTCCTTGAGCTTGAGCTGCTCCTTGAAGCGGTAGAGCTGGTCGATGGGGTCGTTGAGCTCGCTGTAGGCATTGGCAAGTTCCTTTCCGTTGACAAAGAGCTCGAAGCGCTCGGTCAGGGACGGGTCGCTGCGGTGACGCTTGGTCAGGGGAGAGGTCTCCCACGGGTAGTCGGTGATGAAGGTGGGCTGGATCAGATGTTTCTCGCAGTATTCGCCGAAGATGGCGTCTATGAGCTTGCCCACGCCCATGGTTTTGTCCACTTCGATGTGCAGGTCCGCGCAGACTTTGCGCAGGGCCTCCTCGTCCATTCCGCGCACGTCGACTCCGGCGTATTCCTTTATGGCATCGAGCATGGGCAGGCGGCGGTAGGGCTTGCGGAACTCTATCTCGTTGCCTCCGATGTTCAGCAGGGTCTTGCCGTTGACGGCCGTGGCCACTTTCTCCAGCATGTTCTCCACGAACTCCATCATCCAGATGTAGTCCTTATAGGCCACGTATATCTCCATGCAGGTGAACTCGGGGTTGTGGGTCTTGTCCATGCCCTCGTTGCGGAAGTCCTTGGCGAACTCGTACACTCCTGCGAAACCGCCTACAATCAGCCTCTTGAGGTAGAGCTCGTTGGCAATACGCAGGTAGAGGGGGATGTCCAGGGCGTTGTGGTGGGTGATGAAGGGACGGGCGTTGGCTCCTCCGGGAATGGGCTGAAGAATAGGGGTCTCGACCTCCAGGTAGCTGAAGGAGTTGAAGTATTCCCTCATTGTCTGCACTATCCTGGTCCTCTTGACGAAGACGTCCTTGACCTGGGGATTGACCACCAGATCCACGTACCTCATGCGGTAGCGGAGCTCGGGATCGGAGAAGGCGTCATAGACCTCGCCGTCCTTTTCCTTGACGATGGGCAGCACCCTCAGGGACTTGGAGAGGACTGTCAGGCTCTTGGCGTGGATGGAGAGCTGGCCGGTCTGGGTGATGAAGGCGTAACCCTTGATACCCACGAAGTCCCCGATGTCGAGGAGCTTCTTGAAGACGGTGTTGTACATGGTCTTGTCCTCACCGGGGCAGATCTCGTCACGTTTTATATAGACCTGAATCCTGCCTTCGGAATCCTGCAGCTCGATGAAGGAGGCTGCGCCCATGATGCGGCGGCTCATCATCCTGCCGGCGATGGATATCTCAGGGAAGGGACATTTCTCGGGATCGTATTTTTCCTTTATCTCGGTTGATGTGGTGTTGACTTCGAAAAGTGCTGCGGGATAAGGCTCTATCCCCAGTTCGCGAAGCTTGGTGACAGCTTCGCGCCGGTTCTGTTCCTGTTCGTTCAGTTCTATATTTTCCATTTTGCCGTTATTAGTTCAAACGGCAAATTTAAGAAACAATTTCAAACAACTTCCGCACCATACAATAAATTTTGTAAATTTGCGCTCATGGCAATCGAGAAAAAATGGATAGTTAAGGAGCAGGGCAACCCCGCGCTTGTACGCGCCCTCTCTGCAGAATTGGGAATAGACCAGGTGCTGGCGAACCTTTTGGTCCAGCGCAATATCACAACCGCTGAAAGGGCCCGCGAATTCTTCCGGCCAGATCTTTCCAAGCTCCACGACCCTTTTCTGATGAAGGATATGGACAAGGCGGTGGGCCGTCTCGATAAGGCCATTTCCTCCGAAGAACCGATAATGATCTACGGGGACTACGATGTGGACGGAACCACGGCCGTGGCCTTGATGTACACCTTCATACGCAATTTCAACCCAAATGTGGAATACTACATCCCTGACCGGTATGACGAGGGCTACGGTATCTCGTACAAAGGCATAGACTGGGCGCATGAAAACGGATATACCTTGATAATATCCCTCGACTGCGGGATAAAGGCCGTTGAGAAGGTCCGTTATGCAAAGGAAAAGGGAATCGACATCATCATCTGCGACCACCATCTCCCGGATGAGACACTGCCTCCCGCCACAGCCATTCTCGATCCCAAGCGCCATGACTGCGGCTATCCGTTCGATGACCTGTCGGGATGCGGGGTGGGCTTCAAGCTCGTACAGGCGTATGCTGTCAGGAAGGGGCTTCCCTTTGCGTGGGTAGAGTCATTTCTCGACCTGGTGGCGGTCAGTATTGCTGCAGACCTTGTCTCGATGACAGGGGAAAACAGGATTCTGGCCTATTACGGTCTGGAGCGGCTCAATACGTCTCCGAGCAAGGGGCTGCTTTCCATCATCAAACTCTCCGGCCTTGAAAACCATAAGATCACTATCGACGATATCGTGTTCAAGATAGGACCGAGAATCAATGCCGCAGGCCGTATGGAGTCTGGCCGTACGGCGGTCCATCTGCTGGTGAGCCGCAATGACGAGGAGGCCCAAAGCATTGGAAAGGCCATCGACACCCATAACCGCGAACGCAAGAGTGTGGACAAGGAGATCACCAAGGAGGCCATCGAGTCCGTCAAGCGTGCAAAGGATTACCGCACCCGCAAGTCGACTGTGGTCTATGACCCGAAATGGCACAAGGGAGTTGTCGGTATCGTGGCATCGCGGCTTGTGGAGGCTTTTTACCGTCCCACCATCGTCCTTACCGAGTCAAATGGACTGATAACCGGCTCGGCAAGGAGTATCGCCGGCTTTGATCTTTACGAAGCTATAGAGGAATGCTCGGAATATCTGGAGAATTTCGGAGGCCACATGTATGCGGCAGGTCTGACTCTCAAGAAGGAGAACCTGAAACCTTTTACCGAAAAGTTCGAGAAGGTGGTGGCGGACAAGATAACAGAGGATATTCTCACTCCTGTGGTCCTGATAGACACTTATCTGGATTTCAAGCAGATTACGCCGAAATTTTTCCGCATACTGAAACAGTTCCAGCCGTTCGGACCAGGAAACCTGTCACCGGTATTCATCACCGAGAACGTCTATGACAACGGTAACGGCCGTCTTGTCGGTTCCGAGAACGGCCACATGAAACTCGAGCTCATACAGGAGGACGAACCATACCGTTATATTTCCGCCATAGCCTTCAACCGTTCCGAGCATTTCGAGCACCTGCACGCAGGAAACCCTGTGGATATCTGCTATTCCATTGCGGAGAACTATTATCGGGGAATTGCCAATATCCAATTGAGAGTCAAGGATATACGAAAGAAGGAACTATTCTGAAAAATATAGGAGACAATTCTATGCTCAATTTCGAGAACGACTACATGAGGGGTGCCTGCCCGGAAGTGATGCAGGCCCTCGTGAGAACCAATATGGAGCAGTCCCTCGGTTATGGGGACGATTCTTATACAAAGGCGGCTGCCGGAAAGATCCGTGAAGCCTGCGGGACCCCAGAGGCGCAGGTCCATCTGCTGATAGGCGGGACACAGGTCAATGCGCTTGCCGCCTGTGCCGTGCTAAGGCATTGTCAGGGAGTCATCTCACCGGTCACCGGACATATCAACCATCATGAGTCCGGGGCAGTGGAGGCTACCGGTCATAAGGTCCTTGCCCTTCCTGCGCATGACGGTGGCAAACTGTCCGCATCAGAGGTACGGGAATATCTGCGTGCCTATTGGGCGGACGAGAACTATGCCCACATGGTAGAACCTGGTATGGTCTACGTCACCCATCCCACCGAGCAGGGCAGCCTGTATTCGCTTTCTGAGCTTCGTGATATGGCAGCGGTATGCAGGGAGTACCGCATCCCTCTGTATCTTGACGGTGCGCGTCTTGCCTATGCATTGGCTTCAGACAGGAATGACATAACCCTGAAGGATATAGCCGCTCTGTGCGATATGTTCTACATCGGCGGGACAAAGTGCGGGGCCCTTTTCGGAGAAGCCCTTGTAGTTCCGCGTCCGGGACTGGTCGGCAATCTCTTTTCCCTTATCAAGCAGCGTGGTGCCCTTCTGGCCAAGGGCCGTCTGCTCGGAGTCCAGTTCGCCACCCTCTTCACCGACGGCCTCTATGAGCGTGTGGGCCGCAATGCCATTTCCGCCGCCGGCCGTCTCGCCGCCGGCATTTCAGCCAAGGGATACCGTTTCCTGGCCGAACCTCAGACCAACCAGCTCTTTGTCATTGTCGACAATACCGTCATCGACCGCCTCCGCAGCCAGGCCACATTCTCCCTCTGGGAGCATCTCGACGATTCCCGCAGCGCCATCCGCTTTGTCACCGACTGGGCAACCACTGCCGCTGATGTCGATGCGCTGCTGGAGCTGCTCTGACGTTGCATCATTATCTGCATAATCTGCAGATGCAGCCCATAGAACAACTGATCAATTGATAGAGTGCTGGAAAAACCTTCGTTTAGGAATACAAAGATATTAAAATAATAATAACACTTTTGTAAAAATTTTCAAAAAATTTAAAATTGGAGTAAATTATTTGAAAATCAGATATCTAATACTCCAAATCCTGCGCTATTCTGATTGTTGTTTCTGAATTACGGCAGAATTGCCTGTGTGCATTTTAAACGAAGATTTAAAATGTACAGCAAACCCATACTGAGAAGACTGTCTCTTCTTTTATTGTCCTGCTGCTGTTTATCCGGGGTGGCAGAAGGAAGAGCGGTGCCAGGACCGGCGGATCCGGCAGAAGAGATAACTGACGTGGCGGAGATGCTGTTGGATGAGCCGATGCAGCTGCACCCTGAGGACAGTATCACGGTACACTATCCGTCCGGATACCGGTATGTGATTCCGAGTTATAACGGCAATGCGGCGGCATTGGATTCCGTAATCACAAAAGTTCGCTCCTATATGGATGAGAACAGGGATTTTGAAGTAGTAATCCGCTCGTACTCATCTCCTGATGGCGACCTGCGCTCGAATAATAGGCTAACACGCCTGCGTGGTGACTCGCTGGCTTCATATATAATAAGGTATACAGGTATAGATCCTGGAAAAGTGACATGCGAACCGGAGGGTATCGGGTACGATATTCTGCGGACTCTGGTGGAGAAAGACACTCAAGTTCCGGATCGGGAACAGGTGCTGGATGCCCTGAGGACGGTGCCTGAGACGGTAGAATATGCTCCCGGTATGGTGAGGGAGCAGCTGAAGGTGCGGCTTCTGACCATAGCGGGAGGCCGCGCTTACGCTTATATGAAGCAGCACATGTTTCCAAAGCTGCGCAACAGTATGTCGGTGCTCCTGATTGTCCGTAGGCGGGATGCCGGGGAGCCGCTCCGGCAGTACATTCCCGAGAGTGTGCAGAATGCGGAGGTCTATGCCCTTTCTGCACGTGAAGGAGATCCTATACTGGCGGCGCAAAGGCCTGCTGTAGTGGCCGGAGATAGGGGGGCCGCATCTGTAGTTCCGGCAGATTCGGCGGTAGCAGTGGCTCCGGAAGCGGATTCTGCCGTAGCCGTAGTACCTGCCGTTGATTCCGGCAAGACCGTTTCCGGCAGGAAGAAGTCTTCATTTACCTGGGAATCATCCCGCTGGTGGCTCAAGACCAACCTGCCTTTTTATGCCCTGATCGTTCCGAATCTGGCGGTAGAGGTTCGTCTGGCTGATCAGTGGTCGCTCGATATACCAGTGTTCTACAGTCCCTATACGGTGGCGCGTAATTACCGGTACAGGGTATTCGCTTTGCAGCCGTCGGCCCGTTACTGGCTAAAGCCGGGAATGAAGGGTCATTTCTTCGGCGTACATCTGCTAGGCGGTATGTTCAACATCTCGGTGGATGAACGCAACCGCTATCAGGATACTGACGGAATGTGGGGCGCGGGACTGGATTACGGATACGCCCTCAAGTTCTCAAAGCACTGGGGCATGGAGTTCAACATCGGAGTAGGCTATATCTGGACCCGCTACGATACATTCTACAATGTCGAGAACGGTATCAGCTGGGATACATCCACTGCCAATTATCTGGGTATTACCCGGCTTGGAATATCGTTGATATATAAGTTATAGGAGGAGATGAACATGAAACATACACCAAAAACATCCCTCACGGCGGTCCTGATATACGTGGCCGCAATTCTTGCAAGTATCGCTGTAGTCTCCTGCCGTATTCATGAGTATCCGGTAGGTCCGGGCGTGGATCCGACAATGATAGTTGTTAATATCGACCTGACTACGGATCCGGCCGTAGCTGAAACATCCACCATTGGACGCAGCGATGAGGACGGCTGCATGTATTTTATCATGGAGATTTACAGAAACGATTTCACGGGTGAGCCTGTCAGCCGCCTGGAGTCCGGAGCCGTCAGGGCTGAGGACGGATCCTCCAGCGTGCGCTTTATAGACACCCTGCATGCAGGGAACTATAAGGTCGCGGCTTTTGCGGTATGTACCAAGGATATGCAGGGAGGTTCCTCTGTCTATGACATGTCGGATCTTTCCCGAATTGTCTTAGATGACACATATCAAGGCTCCATTTCATTGAAGGAATGCTACGAGGCCCGTTTTGACCTGAATATCTCGTCAGACGAATGGTTCACTACGATGGATGTCGCCGAGACCATGCACAGTCCTATGGGGCGGGTGGAGGCTGTCTCGACCGATGCCGCCGAGTTCCTGCAGAACATGACGATGGACCTGCCTGAGCCCCCCGGCGCGGATTTCTGGGAGCAGTACACTGTCCGCTGGGACTATGCCCTGTATTTCCCTACAGGCTATAATGTCCTGACGGGCCTTCCCAACAAGGCTGAGACCGGCATTACCTTCTCTTCCGCTATGATACCCGTCAGCGAGGAAGAGGTCATGCTCGGGTACGACTATGTGTTCGTCAACGGCGAGAGCACTACGGTCAACATCACCCTTACTGTGCTGGACTCTGCCGGCGAGGTGGTCAACACCTACTCTGGTCTGGAGGCGGTGATATACAAGGGCGAGACTACCGTCCTCAGAGGTACGTTCCTGACCGAGGACAGGGGGTCGGGCATCGGTATAGACCCCGGATTTGACGGAACTATTGATATAATATTACCTGATTGATGCTATGAAAAATAAAGTGATATATGCAGTGCTTGCGGCAATGTTTCCGCTCGTAGGGTGTACACAGTCCGGCAGTTCCGGCGGCTCTCCGGAGCTTGTGGAGGGGACGGTGGGGATTTCTGTCCCGGCCGAGGTCAAGGCTGCTACGGACGACAATACGCAGGTCCGGTACATCATGCAGGCATGGACAGTCGGAGAGAACGGCGCTTCCGGTGAGCTGGCGTTTGAATACGTGTGGACGGGCAGGACAGTGGGGGAGGGGCTGAACGAGCCGGTGAGGATGATACCGGGAGTGTACAATATCCTCTTCTGGGCGGACCGGGACGAGGACGGCGGCGGGGATATCTACAATGCAGAGGATCTGAACAATGTCCGGGTAGTCGGACTTCAGTCCGGAGGCTCCGGCACGGGGGAGAACAGCTATGTCAGCGGGGATGAGCGGGATGCGTTCTGCGGAGTGCTGAGGAAATATAGTTTCACTGCCGGGGCGGCTATGGACATAACCCTCAGTAGGCCTCTGGCCAAGGTCGTGGTAGCCAATGCTTCCGCCATCTCCTCTTCCCAGAAAGTTTCCCTGAAAATAACCGGCGGTCTTCCTCTCGGCTATGATGTCCTGACGGAACAGCCGCTTACGGACAATATCGGAGAGCAGTCCCTTCCTATCACGTATGAAACGACCACTGCCGGAAGTACGGCTATCCTGACCGACTACTTCTTCCCTCCCGTTCCATCCGCACCGATAGAGGGGACTCTCAAGGTGGGAGAAGCAGAACAGACGCTGTCCCTCGGCTCAGAAGATATTGTGGCCAACTACACAACCAACATAACCTTGAATTTAAATATCTGATAATATGAAAGCCAAACTGTTGACAATCTCCGCGGCAGTCATGGCACTGCTCGCGGTCTCCTGCCAGAGGGAAGAGACCGGCTTCGGTCTGCCCGCCGGCGAGGAAGTTACAGTAACCATTTCCGCTTCGGTACTCTCCGGTGGTCCGTCGGTAAAGAGCAATGCGGATCCGGGAAATGGAGATCAGATCAACCGCTGTATCCTCGGCGTGTATATGGTGGACGGGGAGAACGGGCCGCAGCCGTATGGAACTCTTAGCTATGAGCAGGTGACCGGACAACAGGCAACCTTTGAGGATGTGACCCTGCTTACCGGCTATGACTACAAGCTGGTGTTCTGGGCGGACAATGTGGCATCTACGACAAACTTGCAGACGGACAACCACTATGTTACTACAGATTTCCCGACGGTTACATACAACGACGGACACCAGTATATGAGCAGCGACGACACCCGCGATGCATTCTACGGAGTGTTCGACCTTAACGACTTCTCCGGGGAGGTGGAGGACAGCTATACCCTGACCCGTCCTTTCGGTCAGCTGAACATTTTCACCACAGACTGCGATGAAATCAAGAGCGATGCTCTCAAGCCCGCAAAAGTGCGGATGACTTTTACTTCCATTCCGACCGGAATGGACCTTATCAACGGTAGTCTGACAGAGCCTGCGGAAGGTGCAGGCGGAGTAACCGGAGAGATATCCGCCATACCTGACGATGTCACCTCCCCCGTCGTTACCGGAGCCCGGCAGCTTTCATTCGACTATATCTTTGCCCCTGAGGGCCAGCAGAGAATGATAAGCGGGATAACCATGAACTTCTACGATGCCAACGACAGTGAACTGGATATCACAGCCTACTCCTTCCCCGAGCTCCCCGTCCAGCGCAACTACCGCACCAACGTTTCCGGGGCACTGCTGACCAGAAGTGCGGACCTGACGATTACGATATCAAAAGATTTTAGCGGAATAGAAGAAGTGTATGTCCTGGATGAGTCGACACGTCTCTCTGATGTCATGACAGAAAGTGAACTGCTGCAGTTGACAGAACTTAAAATCAGCGGAGTCATGACTAAGGAGGATTTTGAATTTGTCTCCCCGGCAGTGCATGTTTTCTCAGGGCTAGGAGAACCGGCTCCGGAAGAATATAAACTTGAGATATTGGATCTTTCTGAAGCGGAGTTTACTACGCTGTATCCGGTAGGGGATGAGGGACGTTCCAGCAGGAACCCCAACAACGTACTGACTACTGTTATTTTGCCGGAAGGGGTTGAGTCGATACAGGGTAACGCATTTGCGCACTGTAGAGCTTTGTCTGAAATCAACCTGCCCTCGACTCTCAAAACAATGTCAGTCGGAGTCTTTTACTATGCGTATGCGCTTACAGAAATAGAGTTGCCTGATGCTTTGGAGCGAATAGGCGATGCTTGTTTCCTGAACTCGGGAATTACGGAGGTTAAGACTGGTACAGCTTTGACGCAACTAGGATGGCCGAGTGCGGGAGGTGTGTTTCAAGTATGTGCTGACCTTGTATCAGTAGACCTAAGTGCTTCAACTAAGTTGACGGAAATCATGCAGAAAACATTTTATAATTGTTCAGCTTTGAGCGAGATCTTATTGCCCAATTCGATTCAGACGATATCTTCGCAGGCTTTCTATGGCTGCTCCAGTTTAAAGCAGCTGACACTTCCATCGTCAGTGACGAGTATTTGTGAAGATGCCTTTGACAGGATTACCGGTATGACATTGACGGTAGAGGCGACAGTTCCTCCAACGATAACGGAAGGAAGTCTCCCTGCAAATGTATTTGAAAAGATTATTGTGCCAGCAGGGCAGCTTGATGCATACAAGACTGCTGAAGGTTGGGCTGATGTGGCGGATAAAATTGAATCAAATTAAAAAATAAGGATAATATGAAGAACGCAAAAAATATCTTACTATACGCTGTTGGAGCATCGTTAATTCTGCTTAGCTCCTGCCAGCACAATGAACACCCCATGGGACTTCCCTCCGGCGAGGAGGTGAGCGTCAGCATCTCCGCGGTCCTGCCCGGTGACGGCGGGGCGGTGGTGAAGAGTGACGCGGAGCCCGGCAATGGCTCGGATGTCAACCGCTGTATTCTTGAAGTGTATCTGATAGGTGATAATGATGCGGCCAGTCTCTATGGCAAGCGCGAGATAGTCGAGGTCACTGGCTTGAAGGCGTCTTTCGATGACCTGAATCTGATTACCGGACAGAAGTACCGGTTCGTGCTGTGGGCTGACCATGTGGGGGCCACGGATACTGAGGACGGTCTGGCAGCGGACAACTTTTACGACACCGATGCTAAAGGTGTTGGTTTGCAGAATGTGACCATCAATGATGTGACGGCATACGCCGGCAACGACGACCAGCGCGACGCATTTTTCTACAGCTCGCCGGAGGATGTGACGGTGACCGGTCCCGCGGACTACACACTGGATCTCAAGCGTCCCTTCGGCCAGCTCAATATCATCACCACTGATTATGGTCTGATACCAGATGAGCCCAGCAGTCTGCGGCCCGCAAAGGTTCAGTTGACTTACAAGAACATTCCCACCGGTATCAATCTGCTTACCGGTGAACTTCTGATGAACACAGACGGATCCGTAACGGCACAGGAAGTCATCGGCACCGCAGTTGATATTGCAGGCCTCGCTGTAGCAGAAAATGCCGACGCGAAGCAGCTCTCATTCGACTACATCCTGGCCCCTGCCACCGGCCAGCATGTCATCAATGAACTTAAGATGTCCTTCCTCAATTCAGATGGAAGTGCCACAGGCATCACCGACTACACCTTCAAGAGCCTCCCCGTCCAGCGCAACTACCGGACCAACGTCTCCGGCGCCCTCCTCACCGACCGCGCTGGCCTCAGCATTGAGGTGAAGCCCGATTTTGATGAAACAGTGACAGTCGCAGAGCAGGCCGAGACCATTGAGGCCGCCCAGCTTGCGATCAATGCCGGCATGACTGACATTGAATTTACAAAGGCGGTAAATGGCACTATCACTCTGCCTAAAGGAAACAAAAACTATCGCATCGCTTTCAATGAAGGTACAGATGGCGCTATAACGATTAATGGAAGTGATTTTACAGGAAATGTGGAAGTAGAGAATAATGGCTCGAGCAGCAACGCACTTGCCATATCCTTAACCAATGGCTCTGCGGAAGTCAAGTCCGGAACATGGGGAAATATCGATGTGAAGACAGGAACTGGATTTGTTTTGGGCGAAAAAGCTGAAGGTAAAAGACTTTCTACGGATCGCGGAAAAGGAGACATTGAAATTTATGGTAAAATTTCCGCATTTTTGCCTGATTATATGTGGAGTGGAACGGTGACGGTATTTACTGTTTATGGAGAAGAGGCTTGTAAAGATGCCTTTGCATCTTTGATTAGTGGCGATTGTGAGAAGATAGTTCTCGGTTCGGATATTACATATCAGAATTCAAATATCCTTACTATAAGTGGAGATAAGGCGTTGACAGTGGATTTGAATGACAATACTTTAATCTTGGACGGTGTTAGACTATATACGGATGAGGGAGCTTCCATGTCTTTCTGTGATGGAACGATAGAATGTAAGAATGTGGATGCACAAATCTACCCTCTCGCAGTGCAGGAAAACGCATCGATGACATTGGAGAATGTGACGATATTACGTCCGGGTGGTTGTGCGGTAGGAGTTTCCGAAACAACAAACGGTGGTGAATTAAATATTCGCGGATGTACTATAGAAAGTCTTACATACGCAGTCGGAACAAACGCATCGTCTCCCGTCTCGCAAAATGTGGAGATAGTGATCGAGAACAGCACACTGACAGGTTATACTCCATTGTTCCTGAACATACCTTTGAAGGCAACCGTCACAGGATGCACGCTCAAGGGCTCTTCTCAGGGTATGATATTGAGGGGAGGAAATGCGACTGTAAGAGATTGTAAGATAGTACTGGAGACCAGTGATGCGGTCAATCCTCTGATTTACAATCAGTGGGGCAAAGGATACGAGGCTCACAACGCATCTTTCGATGAATATGATTGGGGTGAGGGCAACGATGTCCCCAACGCAGCCCTTACTATTGGCAATAAAAGTACCGGGTATCAGTATCCCACAGTATTGAAGATCGAAAACACATCACTGGCAGTCACCGGACCGTATGCGAAGCACTGCCACGAGGTCTATGTCTATGCCAATAAGGAAACCGGAATGGGTGTTAACATCACCTTTGACGGGGCAACCGGATTTGATGAAGATGTGTTTTATGGTAATGATGGTAAGAACATTACTGTAAACGGTAGCGCATTGGATTTGTCAAATCAAGTTTTTGAAGTCACTACTCTGGATGAACTGCTCGCCAGCATACAGACTCTGGCTACATCAGGTGGTACATTGATTATTACGGAAGGATCTAATATACAATTGGCTGGTGATTCGTTCGCTGAACCATTGGCAATCAATAAACCGACAGTTATTCGCGTCAACGGAACCCTTACTTCTGAGAATCCCGGTTTTTATCTGAAAAACAACAGTACACTAAAGATTGAGGGTTCAGGAAACGTCAAGTTCAATAGCAAAATCGTGTTTAATTATGGTATGTTGACAGTGACGGGAGGTTCTTACCTAACTGATGATTTGGACGATGGTTGTGTATTCGGCAATGTGGAAGAAACAGCTGTGATGATTTTAAATGATGTGACTGTCAATGCCAGTCGTTTCGCGGTGGCAGGAAGAGGCAGGATAGAAATAAACGGCGGTATCATAAGCTCTATTTCTTGTAATTGGCAGGGTACATTTGCCTATTGTGTCAGAGCGGAAGGCGGTGGTGAAATGACAATCCGTGATGCTGAGGTCAATGGCATTCAAGGATGTATCGCATCAATAGAAGGTTCACACATATTATTGGATAATGTACGTGCCTATGCAAAAAATACTGAGGGCCGCACTGATGCCTGGTATGCGTTGTATCCTGCATCGCTGGGTGTTATAGAAGTGCTCAGCGGTGAATATTACTCTGACCGCACTCCCTGCTGCTATGCCTCTGATGACGATATAGAATTGAATCCTATCGGCCGTTTTATTTTTAAGGGTGGAAAGTATAGCTCAATGCCGAAAGTTTATAATAAGTCCAATGAAACGACTTCAGACGCTGTGGCCGCACCAGGTTATAAGTTCCAGCAGATATCTGACGGAAGTGAATACAAATACGAAGTAGTTCCGCAGCAGTAAAATTAACCGAATAATCAAAACCTAAAAGATATGAAAGCAAAATATCTGGCAATTACCGCAGCAGCCGCAGCAGCCGCAGCACTGCTGCTCAGCGCCTGCCAGCGCAACGAACTAGGGGGAGGCTCCCTCTCCGGCGAGGAGGTGACAGTAGGCATATCCGCCGTGATGCCGCTTGACGGCGGAGCGGTGGTCAAGAGTAATGCCGAGCCCGGCGACGCCTCGGAGATCAACCGCTGTATCATGGGTGTGTATCTCAATGATGCGGGGATGGAGTCTCCCGCTAAAATTGGGGATACAGTAGTAGTCAAAGTAGACCCTGTGACTCACAAGGCCGAGTTTGAGGACCTGCAGCTGGTGGCCGGCCATACCTATCAGCTGGTCTTCTGGGCGGACTGCGCTTCCGGTTCTTCTGATGAAGGGCTTACAGATCAGTATTACTCCACTGAAAGTTTCCCGGAAGTCAGCTTCAAGACAGGGGTGACTTATGCCGGTAACGACGACAGCCGCGACGCCTTCTTCGCCACCCAAAGCATCAAGGTGGACGGACCTAAGGATTATTCCGTCAAGCTCTATCGTCCTTTCGGCCAGCTGAACATCATTGCTACTGACTATGAGATCGTCGAGGATAATTTCAGTACACTTTTACCCACTGCGGTCAAGATTGAATTTGCAAATATCCCCAGTGGAATCAACCTGTTTACCGGTGACCTTACAGGAGCCGTTCAGCGGACCCTTACCAGCGGCCCCGTACCCATCGCAAATGTGACCCCCGCTGCGACCGACGGCAGCCGCCAGCTTTCATTTGACTACATCTTCGCCCCGCAGGGCGATGACCAGCAGCTCGTGCTGGAGGACTTCACCATGTCCTTCCTCGACGATGCCGGAACAGAGAAAGTGTCTCACTACCCTTTCCAGAACATCCCTGTCAAGCGCAACTACCAGACCAATGTCTCCGGTGCCCTTCTGACTGACCGCACTGGAATAGATATTGAGGTCGTACCCAATTTTGATGGCCAGCATAATGAGGATGTGCCGGATGCTAAAGTCGTAGCATTGGATGAGGACACACGCTTGAGTAGTGTGATGACTGAGGAAGAATTGCTGCAGTATACCTCTTTAAAGATAAATGGAATTATGAAAGAGGAAGATTTTGAGTTTATATCCCCTGCAGTACATGTATTCTCATGGCCAGATGAACCTGCTCCAGGAGAATATCATTTGGAAACATTGGATCTTTCTGATGCAGAGATTACGGTCATGTATCCTATTGGAGATGAAGGCCGTTCCAGCAGAAATCCTAATAATGTACTTACTACGGTAGTTTTACCGGAAGGACTTGAATCAATACGCGGTAATGCATTTTCGCATTGCAGGGCATTGTCCTCAATCAATCTGCCTTCAACTCTAAAAACAATGTCAGTAGGAGTGTTTTACTATGCGTATGCACTCACGGAAATAGAATTGCCAGATGGTCTGGAGAGTATCGGTGATGCTTGCTTCTTGAACTCTGGAATTACCTCAATTACAACAGGTGCTGCTCTGACAAAATTGGGAGGACCCAGTGCCGGTGGCGTGTTTAGTTCTTGTGATGATCTTGTGACAGTTGACCTTAGTTCATCTACGGGGTTGACTGAAATAATGGAGAGAACTTTTTATAATTGTTCAGCATTAGAGACCGTGCTATTGCCCAGTACGATTGAAGAGATAGGATCTAATGCTTTCTCTGGTTGTTCTAGTTTGAAGTCTCTTACACTCCCGGCATCCGTAACAAGTATTTATGACAATGCTTTTGACAGAGTATCCAGTATTACATTGACAGTTGAGGCAACAAAACCTCCGACTATTGAAGATGGAAATCTCCCTGCAAGGGTCTTTGATAAAATACTTGTACCTTCAGAAGCTGTTGACACTTATAAGAAAGCAGAAGGATGGGCAGATGTGGCAGATAAGATAGCACCCATACAATAAGTAAGATGTTTTTGTGGCCGCATCGACATCAAAATCCTAAAAATGCAGCAGTTGTGGAAGATGAAGATGGACAGAACGTGAGGTGTACCAAAAAAGTTGGACAAGTTAGTATTTTATCAATTACTAAGTAAT
>ENA-OOXJ01001180-OOXJ01001180.1-human-gut-metagenome-genome-assembly--contig:-NODE-1180-length-18023-cov-2.758793_pt1 | contig 18023 bp, 16 predicted proteins | sample MGYA00241587_ERZ501343 | MGnify/ENA primary metagenome ERZ501343 (study PRJEB25962, sample SAMEA2042918) | human gut metagenome | biome: human gut; feature: human-associated habitat; material: faeces... | reverse complement strand
CGTCGTAGAACATCACGTCTATCTTCCCACGCAGCAGCAGCTGGGTCTCGGAGGTGCCGCGGTGCCGGTGCACGGGGACCTTCGTCCCGCGCTCCAGCGCGTTCAGCATCCTCTGCGAACCGTCCGCGGGAGAGTTGCGCAGGTCGCGGTTCATCCTCAGCCGCGGAGACGCCTGGGCCTCAGCGGCCAGGGAGTCAAGAAGGGTGTCGTCAATCAGCATAGATCAGTCTTTGTTTTCGTTTTTGCCGCCGTCCTCGTTGCCGGCAGCCCTTGCGCGCAGGTATTCCTCATGGAGATGGTAGTTCTTCTTCATGAATATGACGTAGGCCGCGCTGAGCACAAGCAGCACGCCGCCGAGGTAAGCCCAGCGGACACCGGGAGCGGCTCCTGAGAGCAGGATAGCGCCGGCGCTGACGACCAGCTGCAGCAGCGCGTAGAACGACGCCACGAGCACGTGACGGACGCCCAGCTCGTTGGCCATCAGCTGGTAGGCGTGCTTGCGGTGCGCCTCCCCGAGGTTCTCATGCAGCATCACGCGGTGGCAGACGGTCAGCACCACGTCCACCCCGTAGACCGCCAGCAGCACTATCCAGCTCAGGTCGCCGGTGCGCAGGACCAGCGAGCCGAGAGCGAAGAGCACGATGAACGCGACGGACACCGAGCCCACGTCGCCGGCGAAGCAGCGCGCCCGCGTGCGGAAGTTGAAGAAGCAGAACACCAGCGCGGCTATGGCCGTGACGGCCAGCAGACGCCCGTCGATGAACGGCTCCACGAACTCGTTGAGGTAGGCCAGCGGCAGCAGCACGGCGAGCGAGTAGCCCCCGGTGATGCCGTTGACGCCGTCCATGAAGTTCCAGGCGTTGACTATGCCCACGAACAGCACCAGCGCCACGAGCACGTACCACCAGGGGAAGCCGCCGCCGAAGAGGCCGAGCTGCAGGAACATCAGGGCCATGGCGGCGAACTGGGCCACCAGACGCACCGAATCAGGCAGCGAGCGCACGTCGTCGGTGAACTCAACGGCGGCGAGCAGCACCAGCCCGAGGACGAACCAGGGGTAGCCGAAGCCGCAGAGCAGGAAGAAGAGGACGGCCGCCAGCGGGAACACGACTCCCCCGCCGCGGATGGTGGGCCTGGTGTGGGAGCTGCGCCCGTTGGGCCGGTCGACTATCCCGAAGCGCGCGGCCAGCCTGAAATAAAGCAGCTCCGCGAGAAGCAGGGCTGCGAAGGATAAAATATAAATCATAAAAGAATCTTTCTACAGAAACGGCAATATCTTCGGAATGTTTTTTATCATTCCTTGACTTTTACGAATCGGACCGCCATATTTGCCTCAACCGTTTTTAAACTTGAACTATTATGGCTTCGTTCGTCAAAACTTTCGTCGACCCCTGTTCAGACGCCGGATTCAAGGCCATCTTCTGCGACCCGGCCAACAAGGGGCTGCTGATCGACTTCCTCAACATGGTCCTGCCCTCTGACAGGAAGATCCAGGACCTCCAGTACGCCACCACCGAACTGCCCGGCGTCACCCTATACAACAAGGCGGCAAGGCTAGACCTCCGCTGCCGCGACACCCTCGGCAGGAGCTTCCTGGTCGAGGTGCAGAACTACTGGCAGGGCAACTTCTTCCGGCGCTGCGCCTACTACGCCGCCCGCATCTATTCCTACGGGGCCGAAAAGAGCGACAGGCAGCGCTACGACATCGACCCGGTCTTCCTGGTGTGCCTGCTCAACACCGACATCGGCCTCGGCCGTGACGACGCGGTCTGGAAGGGCAGATACCTTTCATCATACACATTCAGGGAATTGTCGTCCGGACAGGTCGAAGATGACACAATTTTTATTACTTTCGTGGAGTTGTACAGGTTCAGGCGCCGGCGGTTCGAAGACTGCACCGACGCGTTCGAGCAGCTATGCTGGTCGCTGAAGAACATGCAGGACGCCGGCTCCGCCCCGGAGGGGACGCTGGACCTGCGGCTGCTTGACCTGTGGCACGCCGGGGAGATCGCGGCCTTCCCGAAAGAGAAGAGAGAAAAATACGACACCGATATGATCACTGAATGGGACCACGAGAACATGATGTACTCCGCCGAGATGAAAGGCAGGAAAGAGGGCTTGGCTGAGGGCGAGGCAAAAGGCAAAGCTGAGGTCGCCAGGGCCATGCTGGCCGCCGGAATGCCGGTCGGGCAGATTGTCTCGCTGACCGGACTGACCGAGGAGCAAATCAAGGAGTTGGGATAAGCCGTCAGCATAGGTTCTCTTTACTGTCTGCGGGCGAAACTTTCTATCGTCCGCCGGAGGCCGCTGCGGGCGTCGACTGGCATATTGTCTATTCCTAATGCGGCCTTGATCTTAGCGTTGGAGGAGACGTAGTTCTCCGTAAGTTTCTGCAGGCGGTCGGGATTCAACGGAAGATGCAGCACGCCGCCGAGCCGGGCGACGCCGGTCATGAATCCGCGGCTGAGTTTCCAGATGTGCGGCTTTCTGCCGAGAACCTCGCAGATGATGGCAATGAGCTCGTTGGTCGAAAGCGGCTCGTCGTCGCCCATGTTGTAGATTCCCGACGGAATGTCCTTGGTGAGCAGGCCGCTGACGGCATAGCATATATTCTCCACCGAAGTGAAGGTGCGCAGATTGTCGAAAGCGCCGAGAGGCCATGGAATTCCCCTGGACACGACCGAATAGAGCAGATTGAGATTGCCCTTGTTGCCCGGGCCGTGAATCATGCAGGGGCGCAGGATGTAGACTGATTTTCCGGGAAATGCGGAATCCGAATCGTCGAAGCTGCGGTTCGGACGGGCTGCCGCTGCCGGGGCGAAGCGGCCGATCATATATTCTTCCGCCTTGATTTTGCTCTCGCCATAGGGCCCGACCGGCGCCGGGACCACGTCTTCGGTCAGGACCCCCTCCACCCTGTCGGCCGCCGACTTCGCCGTGGAGAAGAAGACGAACTGCTTTGTGCCTTTGCAGGAGAGAAACCAGTCGAAGATCTTCTGTGTCAGGCCGGTGTTAACCTTGAAGTAGACATCGGCGGCAGCTTTGTTCTTCGTGTCGTGGGCCTTGCCGGCCAGATGGATCACCGCGTCGACCTCGGGGATATTGCCGGCTTCAAGATCATCCCAGGAAAAGGTCTTGACGACGCCCGGTTTCTCCGGCGCGACGATGTCAAGGCCGTATATCGTGTTGTCACTGCCCTGCGACAGGTATCCGACAAGATTGGAACCCACGAACCCGTGGACTCCGGTGATGAGGATTTTCATGGAAAATTATGTAAATCTTAATTAAGAAACGGCAATATTTTTCGGAATGTTTTTTATCATTCCCTGACTTTTACGAATCCGACGACCTGCTCACCACCGACATAGACTCCGCATAAGAGAACAAATCGTCGCGTTCACCGAACTGACCGAAGCGCAGGTGTAGGGGATAAGGTAGAGAATACTATATACCCGTACGATATCCACAGAAGGTCATTCGCTCTTATTTACTATATTTCAATGTGCTTATTATCGCCCAACACATAAGATAATAAGCACTTGCCACAAATGAGCACTTTTCCACTTTTCGAAGGACATTCCAATGTGGTTTTATTACTTTCCACTTATTAGCCGTCACTGAACTTTTTCGCAACCTATAATCTACCAACACATCTTTATTTCCGCAAGCAGAGATTTTTCCGTCTTTCAACATCCTGAGCCAATAGACATAATCGTCTCTCAGGCTTCCCATTTCTTCATTGAAATAGAATTTACCAATCTTTTTCTGATCATAAATCGCTGTTGACGGGAAAATTGGATCTGTCTTTAATAACGATTTATAAGTAACAACCTCCGGGACGATAAAAGGCCTCAATATTTCCTCTTCCGAGGTTTCATCAATTCTTCTGTAAGAAGAGAAAACGAGAGAAGCCTTTTTATCTTCCATAAAAGAAAGCTGCTTTTCTAAGAAATCAGGATGCCAGATATCATCTGAGTCAAGAAAAGAAATATATCGTCCTTGTGCAGCTTTCAAAGCAATATTTCTTGCACCAGAGGACCCTTTATTTACTTTACTTTCAATTAATTTGATTCTTGGATCAGAAAATGATTTAACGACATTAATTCCTGCTCCTCCATCTGGAGAGCAGTCATCAACTATAATCATCTCCCAGTTTTTGTAAGACTGATTCAATACTGATTGTATCGTTTTTCCTACGAAACTTGCCCCTTTATACATCGGAGTAATTATAGAAACCAATTCTGTACTCATAATATTAACAGATTATAATTTAGTTGACAGAGATAGTGCGTTTTGAATTACCTGATGCATGTCATAATATTTATATTCGGCAAGACGGCCTCCAAAAATATATTTATCCTGCGTCTCAGCAAGGGCTTTGTACTTTTCGTACACACTACCGTTCTTCTTGTCATTTACTGGATAATATGGTTCATCACCAGGCTTCCATTCTTTCGAATATTCTCTCGATATAACAGTATCCGGTTGCGTCCCAAACTCAAAATGCTTATGCTCAATTATTCGCGTATACGGAGTTTCTGCATCTGTAAAGTTTATAACTGCATTCCCTTGATAATTTGCAACACCTTCAAGTATTTCAGTCTCGAAGGAAACGGTCCTATATTCCAAATGACCAAACTTATAGTCAAAGAAACGATCTATCTCTCCTGTGTATATTACTTTTTCCGCAAGCGAGTTAAAATAATCTCTATCCTCAAAATAATCCGTATTAGTTCTTACCTCGATTCCTTCTAACAATTTATCCACCAAATGAGTATAACCCCCTATTGGTATCCCTTGGTACTTGTCATTGAAATAGTTATTATCAAACACAAACCTTACAGGCAGCCTCTTTATTATGAACGCAGGCAAATCCGTAGCTTTACGACCCCATTGCTTCTCCGTGTAACCTTTCACAAGTATTTTATAAATATCTCTTCCAACAAGTGATATCGCCTGTTCTTCAAGATTTTGCGGATTTGTTATACCAGACTCTTTTCTCTGCTGCTCAATCTTCCGTGCAGCCTGCTCCGGTGTTGTAACGCCCCACATCTGATAGAATGTGTTCATATTGAATGGCAGGTTATACAATTTGCCTTTGTAATTTGCAACGGGAGAGTTTGTATAACGGTTAAATTCCACTAGAGAATTTACAAAATCCCACACCTCCTTATTGCTGGTATGAAATATATGAGCACCATATTTATGGACATTTATCCCTTTTATATTCTCAGTATAGACATTTCCTCCGATATGAGAGCGTTTATCTATAACTAAACATCTTTTCCCTTTCCGCCTCAAACAGTAAACAACAATGGCTCCGTAAAGCCCGGAGCCTACAATTAAATAGTCGTAAGTCATAAATTATCGATTTATGTATTTTTTAAGCTCTAAAGCGTTATGCAGGATTATTTTGTACCAATAAGGAGAAAATTTAAGCAATTTTGCAAAAAAGCGCTGCCTAAGACCGACATTGTGAACAATACAATAATCGACCGCATAATTAAAGATATTATCCTGCATCACCATATTCACAATATAGTCAGCTTCCGGCTCAGAGAAAGACAGGTACGCATATTTATGCATCAAACAGGACGAAACCCAATTGAAAATAAGCAGCTGGAACTCTTGAGACTCATATTTAACTTTAAACTGTCCACCTCTGATAAAATCCGATGCTAAATGGATAAATGTAAGAACATCCAAATCCTTTCGTCTAATGCGCTTTGTGATGCTTGAAACGTTCGACAAATTATAGCAATACGGATAGGCTTTTATTGTTACGACAGATTCTGCGTACATAAACGCCTGCAGACAGAACAACATATCTTCGTACAGAAGCCCTTCGAAGAACCTTAAATTGAATTTATCAATCAGTGATCTTTTAAATATCTTGTCCCATGCATTAGTCCTAAATGAGCCCTTCATTATAGACTCCTGAAAATACTCCTGACCTGTGCTATAAACCTTATTTTCAAGACTCTTAGGGTTCTTCACTTGATAATCTCTATAGTCTTCTACACGTCCAAAACATATAATGTCCGATTCTTTTTCCTGTATAAGTTTAAATATATTTGCTGTAGCTATTTCATTAACATAGTCATCCGAATCAATAAACCACACATAGTCTCCCGAAGCACATGCCAAACCCGCATTGCGAGCGGCACTAAGACCAGCGTTTTTCTGTTTAACATATTTTATCTCTGGATGTTTTATGAGAAAAGAAATACATATATTTTCTGAGCCATCTGTTGAGCCATCATTGACTATGATAATTTCATGTCCCTGATTAATCAAAAATTCAACCGATTCCAGACATCTCCATAAATATTGCTCTGTATTATATACAGGAATAATTATAGATATTTTCATATCAGCTATTTTCGAAAAGAGCTATTATTTCTTTCAGCTTATTACCTTTATCAAAACATATTGTAGAGCCTGATAATCTTTGTTGAGATATCGGATACTTATAAGCCATTACCATGAGTTCCGCAAATTCTGCCGGATTATTAAAAGAATTTGATATATATCCATATTGAGAACCATCTCTATGCAGCAATTCCTTACATCCCTCATTCGGGGTTGATACAACTGTTTTACCTAAAGTTAAACTTTCTAGACAAACTAAAGGCAGACCTTCCGAGAGTGAAGGAATCACTACGATAGATGAGCTTAAAATATATGGATACGGATTATTTATTGCTCCCAACATTTTTATTCTGTTTCCAGCCGGAGATGCTTTAATCATTTCGGTTAGCGACTCTTTCTCCTCTCCTTCACCAATAATAAGAAAATCTATATCTGGATATTCATTTGCGAAGAGTTCAAATCCTTTTATCGCCAGCGGTATATTTTTCACAGGACTTAATCTTCCGACAAAGAGCACATATTTTAAGTCCGGAACATTATATTCATGAGCCAGTTTCATTATTCTGTTTCTGTCTATCGGATTGTATACTACCGTTACTTTCTTCGGATTAATTTTTAATTGATTTATTAACGCATCAGAGATAGATGCACTCACGGCTATAATCTTATAGCAAAAGTATGAGCACCGCTTTAGAATATATGACGACAGCCGTGCTTGTTTAATCTCAGTATTATACAAAAGATTATGCTGAGTAGCTATAATTCTAAATTTTACTGAAGGAGCCAGTAATTTGCACATAGTGGCAGGAAAAACTAAAGAATTGGCTGTAATCACTATATCTGGTCTGTTCTGTTTAATAATCTTAGCCAATTTTAGAATTGTATTCCTTAAGCGCGGAGTGCTCAAATCAACAAAATTTATATTTTCTGATAATCTGTAATAACTATCAGGATTATCGTCCAAGGTTTTCACCATCGTTACGTAAATTATAACATACCCGGCTTCATTTAATAAATTTGCATAATCAGCCATAACTTTCTCCATTCCACCGATTTGAAGAGAGTTTGTAAAGAATAATATTTTTTGTCTCGCCATTTAGTGTTTCCTATTTGTTAATTGACGCTGATATCGCGTTACGGAATATTCATAATATGTCAGAAGTAGAATCAGAAAATAGCTTCCGGAAATAAGACCTTTTAAATTAAATAAATAAACCATTAATACATAGCACAACAAAAATGGCTTCAATACGTGTATGGACGACCCGGTATAAATTTTTCGTGCCATATATAACTGATAATAATAGTATATGATGGTCATGGGTAATCCAAAGAAGAAAATCATACGGATAAATCCTACATCAGTATGCATATAATAGCTGCCATCGCTTGTTGTAATCCTCCCATCTCCAATTAACCATGTGCTAACTTCTTGAGGAAATACATACATATCGAGAAGGACATCCGTAGAATTACTTCTAACCCCTTCTCCAGAAAACATGTTAATGAAAATTTCAAAGGCCCATTCAAAAACTAAATCAAAGGTCGGGACATATTTTGACAATAAATAAAACGCAATGAACAATAAGATAGCGCCCCATATAATTATCCTAAATGACCCTTTTATAAACCCTGATATCTTTTTCCGTTCATTGATGAATAAAAATAAGATTGTGCAAGCTACTCCCACTATAAATACTCTCGCACTCAACAGACCTACAACAAGAATCATGGCACAAATAAGCCAATACAATAGTTTATTCCTATAAATCTTCGACCCCTCAACATAAGGCAATAAAGCCATTACAAGCATATCTATGCTATAATTAAACCCAGCACCAAAGAACTGATTCCCTAGGCCCATCATCCTTACTGAAAGAGCATCTCGTCTGCTTTCAATTCCAGAATCGACTTTCAAAAAAGAATATACGGTATCATATATGGTGTTGTCAATGAAAAATATTACAGTTATTAAAATCTGAATTACCGAAGAATATATCCAGATATCAAATAACATAGCAATGCCAGTATCACGTCTAACATGATAGACATTCTTTACGGTTAACAAACATATACCATAGAAAAAGAAGATATCGAGAGTAGTTCTTATGAACTGCAACGATCCGAAGAAATCTCTTGTCGCAGAAATAATGCTAACTACAGCCGTCACTAGAGAGAATAAAAATACGCCACTAATCTTCTTATATATGTGAAGTTTGTTATCAAAAAACAATAAGACAACATATATAATCCCAATAGCCTGAACTATCTCCAACATCGTAAATGGCAAAAACGACAATTGGAAATTATATCTACATAGGAAAATAAAAATAACAGCAAATATTGTATTTACAGCACTGCTACTCTTATGTCCACCGACCTTAGGGAGAGATTTATAAGCTGTTATTTCTTCCACTGGCATTTAATCGGGATTCTATTCCACAGCAGCTCATAAATAATGAGTACTATCGTATGCAATTTATTACACCCATATTGCTTACATAATGACAACCCTTTATTGAGTGTTCTGAAATCGCATAAAATCAATGCGTTACATAACTGGACGTAATATTGAGCACATGTTTCTTTTATATTATGCTCCTCATAGAATCTGTTCGTTTCAAGTGATATACAAACTCTAGCAAGGAGAGCTGCGGAAGAAAATGTTTTTTCCAAAGAGCCTGACCTTAAAGTAACACAATATCCTGTAGCCTCCTCAATTTTAAATCTTTTTGCATGATAAGCCACATTGACAGAAAACATAACATCGTTTGCTGCTATCGTCTCTGAAAAAAGAACAGAATACTTTACCTGGATGTCTCGTTTAATCAACTTGCACCATGGCGGATAGAAATGATAGCGCAGGCTAACAATATCATGTTCTTTTATATAGCGGTTTAGATTTAAGCTCCTATCTGCTGTTATTGATATGTTATCTGAATATCGGCTTTCGGCATTAAAGAAAACAATATCGCTATCATCTTCTTTATATTTGTCCAATATCGTATTAAACTCCTCTGTAAAATAATCATCTGAATCTGCAAAAATTAACCACTCTCCAATCGCGTGAGACAACCCAACGTTTCTAGCATACCCCGCACCTTTCCCCTCTTTTGTATAATAGATTTCGACATTTGGCCTGCTTTTTCCAGGAAAATTATCGAAATCTGCTTTTGTCGTATCGCTATTGTCATCCACTATGATGATTTGCACATCTTCTCGATCTGGAATTGAATCAAGACATCTGCGTAATAGAGTAGGGGTATTTTTATGAGGAATAATAATAGAGTAACTGTACTTGATCTCTCTAATATATTCAAACTCTATCGCGTTGGTCATTTTGATGAAATTCTATTTGGTTAGTTTTTGCCTAAGTATGTTTTCTGCTATCTGCTTCGCTTTTATATTGTTATCTCTTATATATGCACTCCATTTGTTATAATTATACATCGCTTCTTCTTCCGATAAGGGACAATCCAGTTGCGCCTTTGTTAAATCATCATCTATAGAAAAAATTATAAAACCAAGTCCTCTTAACTCTTTATATAAAATGCTTTCTTTATAAAGAAAAACTTTTACGCCGTGGCGAAGGCAGAACTTTATATTTCCCATAGCCTGTTGACGGAGCACACCAAAAATAGCATGTGAAACATGTGTAAAAAGCTCTTCATACTCGTTAATAGGCAGAAACGTATCTAGAATTCTAATTTTAAAATGATATGAATTGCTTTTGATGTATTCTTTAAGAAACAAAGAGTATGATTCTGAGCCGTATGACATCGGTAAGAGCACCTCTTTATCTTTAATACCCGACATTTTCAATGCCTGTAAAATATCTGCATGATTATTCGTGTCGCTTGCCGAGTTCCCTACGAGAATAAACTTTGCATTGTCGTTTCTACAAAAACAGTCAAATTTTGTAGAAAATGGTGCATAGAAGTGTTTCACATGGGACAATACGCTGTTAGTACTTAACATATTGAATTCCACATCTGTCACCGTTTGTAGGTATGATATATTGTTCATCGCTTTTTTTTCGAAACAAATGAAAAACAATGACTTGATATATCTGCCAAGCCTAATGACCAGATTAGGACCTTCAAGCCTTCTATACATCTTGGTTATGGGCTTATATAACTCTATATCTATTAGAGGACGAATACAGCCATAAGCATTATTATATACATCATAACCCCATACCCACCAAATAACAGTTAAATCTTTCGGCAACCTTGCAACCCAGTACCAATATGGGATTGCTAAGCTATGAAAATAGATTATATCTATTTTCCCTTTTGATATTATATTTAATATCTCTCGGAAACTTTTAAATATCAAGATTTTATCAGAAGCCTTTTCGAATTTTCGACATTCCTCACCGTTTAATTTAGTTGCTTGGTAGGAATAGATGTTATGATAATATTCGCAATTATTAAAGTTCTTAGAAATTACAGAATAAAATTTATACTCCCATAATATATGAAGTACCGTTAAACTGGTTCGTTCCATAATAGTCGAATTGACTCAAAGACACAAGACTCTCTGTTATTGTTACTTTTCATAGTCTTCCTCAGTCCCCCAGAGCTTTACAAAACGTTGCGCCTTACGCTCTTCTTTAAACCACTCACAGAATTGCTTCCAATTATATCGTGGTTCATATCCAAGTTCAGACTTTGTTTTAGAAATGTCTAAAACAAATTGAGTTGCACATCGTTTTTCTGGAGCATATGCTATCTTGGATTTATTTCCCGGTTTCGAAAACACCTCCACTATCCCATGGATTCTTTCATCCAATGTAGAGCCTCCACTCCCAATATTGTATATACCTCCGTCACGTTGGGAATCTGCGCATTTTTCTACTATCTGAAGAAAATCTTCTACGCAACAAGTCTCAAGAAGTCTATTTGGATCGCCCCAAATTTCAATTGGTTCTCCTTTTTCCGCTTTTTTTATCAACAAGCGGTCAGAAATCATTACCTTTTTGCCATCTGTGTAGGTATACGGATTCGGGTGGTAAACATATACTCTGGACAATCTGAGAATGAATCGTTTTATGCCATACACTCTATAATAATGCTCGATCACATTAACTGCGGCGATCTTACAGATTACATACATTGCATGGTCACCGTCAAGAGGAGCCTTCTTCTCCGCATCAGCAGGAATAGGCGATTTACTGCCGAAGAGATAGCTGATATCAAAAAGGGATTGTGGAAAAATGATTTTTGGTATACCATGTTTTCTCATATACTCCAACACATTGTAAGTTCCTTTAACGATGGAGTCAATATATAGAGAGCCATCGTAACCTTCCATGCTCGCAGGAAGTGCTCCTGCAAAATGAGCAACTAAGTCTATCTTTTCTTTCGGCAGTTTCCTGAAATCTTCTTCGTTAGTTATGTCCACGGAGTAATATGGTATACTATATTCAGCGAAGAAACCATTATCCTCCTTTCTATGACCAGCGGCGATTACTCGATAGCCAATTTTATGGAAATGGAGAGATATATAAGCACCTAAAGTGCCTGTAGCTCCGAGTATTAATATAGTTTTCATTACAGAACTATTTTTTTGCTTGATCTATAAACAATATATCCGTCTCTATCATAATTGGAAGTGGCCTCTGTTATTTCTGTGGCAGTCCGTTCTCTAATGACTTCCCATATTTCTGGTTTATTATTGAAGTATTGTATTAACCGTGAAGAATATGATGTTAGATAATAGATACCCGAACAAGCCACATTATGAATTGTAGGAAATTCATACTCGCCCAAAGATACCAAAATCAATTGTTCCGGGAAATTATAGTCAGTTGATAAACCAATCAATGTATTTGAAATTTCATCGCCGCCACCACGAGGGTTTACTTCTATCAGATAAACATTACCCTTTTCGTCAACTTTTATTTCTATATGAGATGCTCCGTCAGTATATCCGACCGCCGTCAAGATTTTTGGTATCAAAATCAGAATTTTATCTCTAACCTCATCTTTAAGAACTGCTGGCTGATGATGCTCCAACTCTATAAAATGTGGGGGACCAGAACTTATTTTCTCTGTTATCTGGATGACCTGATGTCTCCCAGAATAAGACATAGATTCCACCGAGAATTCCTTACCTTCAATAAACTCTTCGGCCATAAACAACATTCCCTTGAGGCTTGTCGGAATTTCAATATCTTGGATTGCGTCGTCAACATAGTTCACGCCTATTTTTGCTGCCCCTTTAACAGGTTTCAAGACAAACGGCCGAGGAAATGTTGAAATGATATCCTCAAGATTTCCTACTTTATAATTAACTGCTGGCAAACCAATGATTTTGTTGGTCATATTGCGGACATACGCCTTGTTTTGAATAAGCTTGAATGTCTCATAAGGCGTCCCAATCTTATCTAATCGGCTACTCACATAAGAAGCAACCCCGGCTGTCGTTTCAGACGCATTAGAAACGATTCCGTCAATCTCATTCTCTCGACAATAATCAACTATCTTATCCATCTCCATAATGGAGATGGGGATAAAATGATCAACAAAGTTCTTACATATCGCATCTTTTGGCCACGCAAAACAAAATGTCTCCACATGCATCTTTTTTGCCTGAATGCACAGAGGCAATTGACCGGTCGCAGCACCGATTATAGCTAATTTTTTATTCATCGAATTTGAACAGTTAGCCACGAATCAAGATTATCCATTGCATATCTCAGGTCACTGGCTGTTGAAAATCTTAAAACGAGAGAGCCAATTGCATTGTTTGCTCCAAGAAAAGATGCAACTGGACATCCTCGATTTACCCATAAATCCTGCTCAACTAACTTGCCATTTATTCCTTTTTGGTTAATTTTTAAATCATTGAATATTCCGCTTTTTTTTGTATGGACAATAATCTCCGCCCAATGCCCATGGTACTGTGTTGGATTAACATCCACAGGAATCTTCTCTCCGACAGCGGCCTGGACAGCTGCAGTAATTAAGTCTACACCTGTTATGTAGCGTATCATCTCCGACAATCTATTTCCTCCGCCCCTAGGAGAAACTTCCATTATATATGGTTTCCCGTCAGTGCCAATTCGTGTTTCGATATTGTAAATCGAGGTCTGCATCCCGAGCAACATCAGAAGTCGCTGTAGTTCAGATGTCAATTCGGTTTTCTGTTTTTCAGTAAAAGTTGACGGCCAACTATATGCAGATGGAGTATATGGATTAGGAGCATTTGCATCAAAGCGCTGAGCCGAAAACGAAACAAATCTTAATTGTCCGTCAATAGAGAAACAGTCGCAATCCGAAGAACATCCTTGTTTCTCAATAAAATCTTCAATGATTATATGTCCTGATATCGAATGCTCAAATGCAATCTCTACCGCTGCTTCCAGTTCATCAGGCGCATTAACTTTCGTAACTCCCTTACTCCCGGCAGAGTCCGTCGGTTTAACAATGACAGGCCAAGAGAATTTATCGATATCCGTAAGAGCCTCTTTCTTAGAAGCATAACCTTTGGCTTTCGGCACGTTGAATCCGTTATCTGCAAGAAATTTTCTGAACCTGTCCTTGTTCTGAAGTATGCACACGGATTCGTAAGGTCCGGGCATAGGCAGCCCCATCTTATCGGCGACGTATGCTGCCGTAATGACTCCAGGATCCACGGCAAAAGACATTATGCCGTCAATCTTCCGCTTACGTGCTTCAGCCAGAACAGCTTCTTTGTCCACTATGCTGACATTGACATATTCGTCGGAGTATTTATGCGCGATATTATCAGGGAGATAGTCACATGTTATGACGTAACATCCAAGTTTATGAGCGGCTTCTATAACAGGGAGGAGGTAACGGAGGCCCCCAAGCAGCATCAATTTTTTTTGTGACATTTTCAAAGTTTTACAACATCCAATACCCTCTTCACATCCTCATCCGTCAGCAGATGGTGCATGGGCAGGCAGATAACCTGCTCGGCGATCCTGTGCGCCACCGGCAGGTTCTCAGGCCGCGCGGAGTCGAGCCCACGGTAAGCCGAGAACGTGCTGATGAGAGGGTAGAAGTACCTGCGTCCGAGTATATTGTGGTCCTTCAGCTTCTGGTAGAGGTCATCGCGCGTCATGCCGTACTTCTCCGCGTCCACGAAGATCGGGAAGTAGGAGTAGTTGTGCCGCACGCCCGGCATGTCCTCGAAGTAGGTGATTCCCTCGACGCCCCTCAGTCCTTTGCAATAGAGCTCTGCGACATGCTTTCTCGCCGCAATCGCTTTGTCTACCTGTTTAAGGTTAAGCAACCCGATTGACGCGCGGATTTCGTCCATTTTGCTGTTGATTCCCGGGGCCACGACCGTGGTCTCGTTGGCGAAACCGAAGTTCTTGAGGTAGTCGATTCGCTGCTTGGTCTTCTCGTCGTGCATGACGAGCGCGCCGCCCTCCACGGTGTTGTACACCTTGGTGGCGTGGAAGCTCAGCGTGGACATGTCGCCCGCGTTGAGTATCGATTCTCTATTCACCTCGACGCCGAAGGCGTGCGCGGCATCGTATATCACCTTGAGCCCGTACTTGTCCGCAATCTCCTGGATGCGCTTCACGTCGCACGGCTTGCCGTAGCAGTGCACCGGCATGATGGCAGTGGTCTTCGGGGTGATGGCCGCCTCTATCTTGTCGGGGTCCATGCCGCAGTTCGAGGGGTCGATGTCCACGAACACGGGCTTGATGCCGTTCCACCAGATCGCGTGGGTCGTGGCGACGAAGCTGAACGGCGTGGTGATGACCTCGCCGGTTATCCGAAGCGCCTGTAGCGCGGTGATGAGCGGCAGGGTGCCGTTGGTGAAGAGACTGATATACGGGACCTTGAGGTATTCGCAGAGGGCCTTCTCCAGCTCCCTGTGGTAGTATCCGTTGTTGGTGATCCACTTGCGCGCCCAGATGTCCCTGAGGTACCCGTTGAGCTCCTCAAGATCCGGCAGAAGCGGAGACGTCACCGTTATCTGTTCGTTTTCCATTTTTTATACTTTCCGTCTCCGGACGAGTCCGAGGACGATGTTCTTCAGTTCGTAATATTCCTCGAGCCTCAGCAGTTCGCAGAGGCCTATGGCGATTCCCGCCCCGGCGAGGAGCTGGGCCGCCAGGAGCGCCACCGGGGGCAGTCCGGTGAGCGTCAGCGCGTACAGCGCCGCCATCATCACGAAGGCAACCCCGAACGACGGGGCGATGTCCCTCAGCTGGGCCAGCGAACCGTAGCCTATCATCCTGCCGGAGAACATGGAGTTGAGCCAGTAGCTGATGAGACCTGTCACCACCCACCCCCAGAGCATCCACTCGATGCTGATGAAGATTCCGAGCAGTATAGGACCTATCGCGATTATTTTCTTGACTATCTCCAGTTTGAGGAACAGGTCCGAGCGACCGGCCACCTGCAGCATATTGAGGTTGATGGCGTGCAGCGGATAGAGGCAGGCCGAGAACACGAGAATCTGCAGGTACCTCGCAGCCTCGGACCACTGACTTCCGACGAGCACGTACAGCAGCGAGTCCGCAACCGCCCCGAGCCCGAACATGAACACGAACGACAGGAGCATCGTAACCTTGATAATCTTCCGATAACCTTCCCTGAGCCGCGTCTGTTCGTCCTGTACCGAGCTCAGCACAGGGAAGCTGACCCTCTGTATCACCGAGGTCATGTTCGTCGAGAAGATGTCGGAGAACTGCTTGCCGCGGGTGAACTGGCCGAGCGTCGCGGTCGAATAGCATTTCCCTATGACTATCTGGCTGATTTCGTTCCAGACCGTGTTCAGCAGCCCCGACACCATCAGTTTCCAGCCGAAGCCGAACAGTTCCCTGAACGAGCGCCAAGAGAACCTCCATGCCGGCGTCCAGCGGTTGAACACCCAGAGGAAGACCGTGTTGAGCAGCTGGCGGCTTATCTGCTGCCCCACGAGGCTCCATACGCCCATGCCGCTCAGAGCCATGCCTATGCCGACCGCCCCGCTTGCCGCCGAGGATATCAGCGAAACCTTGGTCTGCGTCTTGAAGTCCACCCGCTTGGTCAGGGTCGTCCGCTGGATGATCGCCGCGGCGTTGATGACCACTATCACCGACATCGCCCTGATGAGCGGCACCAGCCCGGGCTCGTTTAGGAACCGGCTCACCGGTCCCGCCGTGACTATCATCACACCCGCCATCAGCAGGCTCAGCGCCATGTTGAAGATGAAGGTGGTGTCGTAGTCTATCTCTCCGGCGTCCTTTTTGCGTATCAACGCATTCGAGAATCCGCTGTCGACGATGCTGTTCAGGATGACGATAATGATCGTTATGTAGCCGATGAGTCCGTACTCCTGCGGGGTTAGGAGCCTCGCGAGCACCAGGCCGACGAGGAAAGTGATACCCTGGCCGGCGATGCTGTCTATCCCGCTCCAGATGGTTCCGCGTACGGTCTTGGTTTTCAGTGAATCGGCCATCCTCTCTGTGGTCTGTCTTGGGTCTAGGGTTAGTTAGTAGTGTATTACCTTATATCGTCTCGCGGAGCGCAAACGGCGTCTCGAAGTCCTTGAACCATGGGTGCCTCCTGTCCTTCTCCGACAGTATCGCCCTGTCGGCGGGGATGCGCCAGTCGATGGCGAGGTCGGGGTCGTCCCATGCGATGGCGCCCTCCGACTGCGGGGCGTAGAAGCTGTCGCACTTGTACTGGAAGACCACCTCCTCGCTCAGCACGCTGAACCCGTGGGCGAAACCCCTCGGGATGAAGAACTGCCGGTGGTTGTCCTCGGTGAGCTCCACTGCCACGTGCCGTCCGAAGGTCGGCGAGCCTCTCCTGATGTCCACCGCCACGTCGAGCACGGAGCCCTTTATCACGCGAACGAGCTTCGCCTGCGCGAAGGGCGGCTTCTGGAAATGCAGCCCCCTGATGACTCCGTAGCACGACCTGCTCTCGTTGTCCTGTACGAAGTGCACGTCGGCGACTTTCTCTTTGAACTCTCTCTCTGAGAACGACTCGAAGAAATACCCCCGGTCGTCCCTGAAGATGCGCGGCTCGATGATCACCGGGCCGTCTATCGCCGTCTTGATTACTTCCATGTGTGTCGGTTTGATGAAGCCCGCTTGGCGGTTCGGGAGCGCTGAATCACCGCTGTGGTGCTCCGGGTCGGCGTTCTGTCCCGCCATTGCCCACCGCTTCCGAAAACGGGCGTTTGTTTGTGCACGTGAGACGTGCGCTGCAGCTTGTCTATGGATACTTCAATATCTCCTCGCGAAAGTGTGTCTTTCCGAGAGGGCGACAGGGCCGCCGAAGTGTCTCCCTCGGCACAGGAACCGTCCCATCCGAGAGTTGCCCTGTTGCCCTGCAGCTCCGTCGCCGAATATCCGTAGAACTGCAACCACAAATATAGTGTTTTTATCCTTTATCCGCGGCTCGAAGTTCGGGTTTTTAATGCATTTAGGCTTATTTGGAGTGAAATTGATATGGGAGAGCCATGCCGGGAGGCGGTCAGCCGGGCGGCGCGACAAACGCTGGGCTGCATCTGGCGGCAGCAATGGCAATTCGTTCGTTCTGGTTTGCGGCAGGCTTGATGCGGGTGGTTTCTACTTCAGCGCGGAGAGCTGCTCGGCTGTCAGCCCCGTGAATTCGCTTATCTGCTCCGCCGGCATCCCCGCCGCCAGCATCTTCCTGGCGACCTCGGCC
>ENA-OOXJ01001176-OOXJ01001176.1-human-gut-metagenome-genome-assembly--contig:-NODE-1176-length-18062-cov-3.827345_pt1 | contig 18062 bp, 17 predicted proteins | sample MGYA00241587_ERZ501343 | MGnify/ENA primary metagenome ERZ501343 (study PRJEB25962, sample SAMEA2042918) | human gut metagenome | biome: human gut; feature: human-associated habitat; material: faeces... | reverse complement strand
CAGAATCACCAAATATCTCTAAATGGAATTTACATAAACGAATTTACAATCCTGTACAACTATTTATCTTTGCTCTGCAGTGCTGAGCTTTAAGTAACTGTTCCGCTCCGAATACACATTTGTTAACTTTCACTGTAAGTTCATTTCTCATGCACAATACCTCAGTGAATTGTTTTCCTGTAAAGGTTCCAGATTTTCGAGCAGAATTAATGGATCTGGCAATTTGATTTAAATTCACACCGATTTTATTTAATTCATGGGTTGAATTAATTAATGCTTCCAACTCTTGCTCAGTCAACAAAGTAGACGATAGTAGGTTATTACGTAAAACGCTTATTATGTAACTATTTCTTGTTTGCCCATAATACTGATACAATGTACTCATTTTAATTAACATAAAGTAAGTTTGAGTAATTATAACATAGCTGTTTCTAGCCCTTGGTAGATCTTCTGACCTTGCCTGAAATTGGTTGACAGCTTTTAGAGCTATGACTAATTTAGTTGACAGGTTTTCTCTTTTGCCAAATTCTCTTTACAGCAAAAGATCTAAAACCTAATTAGGTTGACACTTTGGAGATCATTTCCTTAGTGTCTTTTTCATTTTAACCTTTTTATTTTCCCTCCTTGTTGTTGGTCCAAGCATGCTTGATAGGCCATTGGTCTATCAAACATGGCGGAAGCCCTCTATGAAATAAGGTTGTAGTTTCGGAATTTTGATTCTCACTTTTTTAAAATACTGAGCTTAGATGAGGATCAAAATGCAAAAACGTTTTTCTGACGAATTCAAAAATTCTGCTATCGCCCGTGTTCGTAACGGAGAGACGCAAATCGATGTTGCCAAGAGTCTTGGCATTAGTTTCAAAACTTTAAATCGTTGGTGCGTGAAGGCTAAAGATGAAATGTCTTCAGGCACTCTTTCGTTGTCTGAAGAAAATGCCCGGTTGCGTAAGGCACTGAAAGAACGCGAAGCAGAAATTGCCTTTTTAAAAAAAGCAGCTGCGTACTTCGCAAAAATGCCGTAACGAGGTACGCCTTTCTTGAACACTGCATTAATGCTGCGGAAATCGGTCGGCACGTCGGCTTGCCCATAACCCGTGCTTATCGCTTACTGGGCGTGAGCGTTAGTGGCTTTTATGCTTGGAGAAACAGTGACAAGGAGCATCGATTTGGGGTCGTTTATACGGACGCTTTCATTCTTGAAACACTCAAGGCAGAAATCAAAACCGCTTGCAATGGTCATATCCCGGGCCTGCTTGTTTGCTATCGGTTCCTCAGACAAAAAGGCCTGAGTATCGATATCAAACGCTTGCGGCGCCTCATGAGGGCCGAAGGTTTATTTCATCGTTTCCACCGCAAATATGTGCGTACAACCGATAGTGATCACGATTTGCCAAAAGCCCCAAATTTACTTGACAGGCGCCTTGAAGAGTTTGGAATTAATGAAGCTTGGTGCGGAGATATTACGTATATCCCAACAGCAGAAGGGTGGCTGTATTTGGCCGCGGTGATCGACTTGGGCACGCGCAGGCTGGTCGGTTATTGCTTTGACAAACACATGACCAAGCAACTGGTTATCAATGCGTTGACAAACGCTTGGGAAAATGAGCTACCGAACGACGGTTGTATTTTTCATAGCGACCAAGGCTCGCAATATTGCAGTCAAGCTTTTCAAGAAACGCTTCAAAATTTTCACTTTCGTAGCTCAATGAGTCGACGCGCACAATGTTGGGATAACGCAGCAGAGGCTTTTTGGGCGACTTTGAAACGGGAGGCGCTTCCGTTAAACGGTTGCTTTAATTCACGAGAGGAGGCAAAAAGACAGGTGCAGAACTGGTTGTACTACTATAATGGACGTCGGCCGCATTCAAAATTGGGGATGCAATCACCCAATGAATACTACGTTCAGCTTCTGAACTCGGTTAAATGAGGCTTTCAATAGAGATTCAAAATTCCTGTTCTGCAACCCTATTCCAAATACCTGCTTTGATTATTGAGAGAAGTTGTCAATTCAACCATTAGAATGATCAAAACTAAAGATAATTATGTATTTTTGCGATAATGCGGGTTTTTCTTAATTCTTGTATTCATGGCAATTTTTATGAAACCTCAATTTGGGAAGAAATTGCAATCGAAGTAATGCAGGCATGAAACTACTCCAAGGCGCGGACAAACATATGAAACTTAGATAGATTCAGACCCTCTTTTTTCGTGTTGAGCAAGAAAAAGGAGGGTCTTTTTAGAGAGGACGAATTGCCAGGCAAAGATTAGAAGCGATATTGCGCTTCCATTGCAGCACTCCAACCTTGTGTATCGCCTGCTTGGCAGTCAACATCCGCTCTGAAATTCCAATTGCCGACATCTCTGCCTATGCCAAATGACACTTCTGCATAGTCTCCGAATTTGAGATCGGGTAGAACTTGATCGCTCACGCTGTTTCCTTCATTGTCTGTCAGGCCGTATGCAGTAGCTCCGGAATTGTCATCATTCCAGACATAACGTCCTTCTACATATATACGCCAATCGTTTGGAATGGCACTTTCGATTCGGATACCGGGACTAACTTCCCAATTGGAGAAACTATCCATTGAAACTTTTACATCATGTGCAGAACGAAAGTTTTGGCCGTTGACGTACGTATAAATGACATCTAAAGACGGAATGACAGAGAAGCTTGTATTCGGAATGGCAAGATGCATACCTAATGACAATCCACTTCCAATCCAATAGTTATCGATATCGGTTGAGTTTCCTAAATGACTATTGACATCACTGGCCAAGTAGCCGATATTGGCATGCCAGTCTGCAAATGTTTGTCCAGTGGAGAGTTTTGCGGCAAGGCCTAAAAAGCCCCCTTGAGAGCTCACATCATTGACACGATCTTCTCCGCTTGCGGTTATAAAACCACCATACATCCCCAGTCGAGAAGATAATTTGCCGAAGTGTTGAGGCTCTGACATTGCTGAAAACAGTGCGATACCGTAGTCCAAGTCCCAGTCAGAATCATAGTGTTCGACGTTCAGAGAGACTTGACCGCCTAGAGCAGAACCGTCAACTCGGCCAAATGTTGTCCACGCTCCATTATTAAGGTGTTCTGAGTTAAAGAGTCTTTGAGAAATTTCATGTTGAAGAGTTTGGATCGTCTTTTGAATAAGAACACCGGCGTAGACTTCGGGGTTGAAATGTGAAGGTTGGGGGACAATGGGGATCTCGGGATCCGCATCGGCAATCGATGAAAAAGTGTAAGTTCCGTTTGAAGCGTCATCTAACGTTACGTTATATTTGTAAAGCTTCCCATTGACGCTTTGTGCTTCATCTAAGAGACCAAACGAAAGATTTTCGATAGAGTCTCCTTCTAAAAGTGTTACGGTTGCAACGTCTTGGCCGTCAGCCATGTCAGATAAGATGTTCCATTGTCCTACATCCAGAGAAAGACTCCCATTTCCAAGAATATGGTGGTCAATCAAAGAGAGAGAATCGGCAATATTGTTTGCTAAATCGACATCCATGGTTAAGTTAACATGATGCTCGCCCGATTCTTTAGCCCCAAGAGAGTGGATCGTGTATGTTTGAACCTGTTTATCAGAAAAAGAGAGATTCCTCTGATTTTGGGCGTCACCCATAATCATCACGCCACTTGTTTTGAGCGTGTCTTTATGGCCTATATTTACCGTTCCCCGGTAAAAATTGAGATCGGCAATAATGGTATTGTTGTCTTGGTCGATGAAATCAATAATGCCGTTAAAGGTTACCGTTCCCGTTGAATTTTCTTCTTGATTGATGTTGATGTTGATATTCGTTTCAAAGATTCCGCTGCTTCCAAGGTCATAATAACTTCCGTTACCTTCAATATTTCCATTGAAGGTGATTGTCCTTTCAGGGCCGGCAGATAAATTCAGATTGGCAGAGTGTGCTCGCCAAGTGTATAACTTGGATCCTTCAACGAAATCGCCCATATTAATGTAAATGTCAGATCCATATGCTGCAGAGTTTTGGTCAAACAAAACATCTTTATTTTCTGCCGAAATGGTTAGGATCATCGGCGTGACAAATTTCTTATTCTCTCTTGGAATGGCAGGGCGTAAAGAACTCCCTATTGGAGAAGGATACAGATGAGCTAGATAGATTGCTCCACCGAAGGATGTCGCTGAATTATTAATGAAATTAGTATCTTTAATGGTTGTCTTCCAACTCCGGCTGATTAATAGTGCGCCACCGCTTACTTCTGTTGAATTTCCCTCAAAAAGACTATTAGAGATAGTGGTCTTTATTGATCGATCAATGAAAATGGCACCACCATATGCCCTCGCAAAATTATTGGCAAAAACAGAATTGCTAATAGAAATCTCATTGTATGGAATATTGTCAAGTCCTGTGGTGCTTTCAATGTAGGAGAATGCTCCTCCATGGTCGGATAAGTCTTGGGAATTCTGGAAGACCATGTGGTCAAATGAAACAATGCAAGGCGAATTAGGGTCTTGAGCACTTCCTTCGACTGAAATTCGTGTTTGGATGCCTCCTGTGTAGTCAATGATGTTGCCGCTTACTTCATCATACTCAATCTGCCCAGCTCCGAACATTTCTAAACTTTTGTCTGAGGAGAACACTGTCAGTAGGCTACCAGGGGCAATCGGGTAGGTGTTAAGGCCAAAGCCATTCCAATTAATTTTTAATGCATTATGAGCCTTGAGAGTTTCTGAGGTATTGTCATAATTCAAATCAGCATTAACATCGAGTTCAACAGCATTTGAGTCGACAGCAGCACTAAACTCATCCCAAGATGAGATTGGTTGAGCGAAAATGTAGCTACAGTTGACTGCCAAAGCAACGGCCACCGCAGTTGCTTTTATAGATAAAGAACCTGATTTTTTTATTGATGGTGTAGTGAAGGACTTATTTTGAGACTGAATTAAGTAGTAATTGTTATGTTGGGGGGGGGATTTTTTAGTTGTTTCATCATGATGAGGATCCATAAGTGTTTATAAAAAATGATTAAATTCATACTACTTAACTATGGGGTTGAATGAAAGCAGGGTTTTCCATCGTATTTCAGATAAGGTATGAAGTAAGGTCGTAGACTCGGAATTTTGAATCTGATCCTTACAATACGATTAAAAGGATCTAGCAAAATGAAGAAAAACTTTAAGTTCTCCCCCGAATTTCGTCAGTCTGCTGTCAGCCGTGTTCTCAACGGTGAGACTCAAGTTGAAGTGGCTAAAAGTCTTGGAATCAGCCAAAGACACTGAATGTCTGGTGCTTAAAAGCCAAAGAAGCTCGTTCAGAACAAGAAAATAAAAACCTCGATGAAACCGCACGCTTGCGATTAGAACTCAAGAAAGCTCAAGCTGAGATTGAATTTTTAAAAAAAGCGGCGGCGTACTTCGGCAAATTGCCGTAAAGAAGTACGCCTTTATTGCTCAGTGCATTGAAGACGGTACAGTCGGTAAGCACTCCGGCATTTCTGTGACTTGGGCTTGTTACTTGCTTGGTATCAGCACTAGTGGCTTTTACGATTGGAGAAAAAGCGACAAGACCCATCGTTATGGTGTCGTGCATACCGATGCATTCATTGTCAGCACGATCAAGGCCTTTATTGAGGGTCGTTGTAAGGGCTATACGCCCGGTTAAATGGTGTGCTACCGCCATTTACGCCAGCAAGGCGTCTCTGTGTCGGTTCCGCGGCTTCGCAACTTAATGCGAAACGCCGGAATCTATCATCGCTTCCATCGCAAGTACGTTAAAACGACTGACAGCAACCATCAATTGGCCGTTGCGCCCAACCTTTTATCGAGGCAATTTGACGAGCTTGGTATCAATGAGGCTTGGTGTGGCGATATTACGTATATCCGCACACGCGAGGGCTGGTTGTATTTGGCCAGTGTCATTGACTTGGGAACTAGGCGCTTAGTGGGCTATAGCATGCAGTCTCGTATGACCAGCGACTTAGTGATGAATGCCATGAAAATGGCCTATGAGAACGAAATGCCTGATGCCGGATGCATTTTCCACAGCGACCGCGGATCTCAATATTGCAGCTTATCTTTTCAAGCAATGCTCCAAGAATACGGCTTACGTAGCTCGATGAGCGGCCTGGGGCAATGTTGGGATAACGCACCGTCGGAATCGCTGTGGGCAACACTGAAACGTGAGGTCACACCACCGTCGGGGCAATTTGATACACGAAAGGAGGCTAAAACTAAAATCAAGGATTGGATTTTCTATTACAATGGAAGTCGCCCGCACTCAAAACTCGGAAATAAGGCTCCCAATGTCTATTACGCCGAGCTTTTGAGACTGATTTAACGGACAACTAACTCAGATTCAAGATTCCGAAACTGCGTCCCACTTCCACTATAACGTTCTTTCTTGGTTTGCCTTTTTCCTTTCACTGTACGTTTTCCAGTGGCGCACAGGAACTGCTCCAAAATCATGCACCTCAGTCGGTGTTTGATAATCCAAACTCATGTGGGGCCGCAGATTGTTATAAGCCATGACCGCTTGCGACACTCGTTCATAACAATCGGCATAGTCTTTGATTTTCACTCCATAAAGCCATTCACTTTTGATGATCCCATTGACTCTCTCTGCCACAGCGTTTTCCAACGGATCCCCGCTTTCCGTCATCGAAATTTCAATTCCGTGTGACTTTAAACCGTTCACGTAGCCGTAGCTGCAGTACTGACTACCTCGATCAGAATGGTGAATGAGCCCCTTAGAGTCTTCCGGAGCGTGCAGTGTCTCCAGAGCCATTTCTAAAGCTCTTTGACAATAAATCGTCTGCAGCGTTGTTCCCAAAGCCCACCCTACAATTTTCCTCGAATATAAGTCCGTGATTAACGACAAATAGCACACACCATCAGTCGTCTCAACATAGGTAATGTCACTGGCCCAGGCTTGATTAGGAGCACTAAAGACCCTATCACGGATCAAATTGGGATAACGCTTAAAGGGATGACTGGAGTCTGTGGTTTTGTAGTGCCTACGACGTTTAATTCGCAGCAATAATCCTTGCTCCGAGAGCAAGTCCAGGAACTTATCTCTGCCTGGAAATTTCGGTTGAGATCCGAATTCACGTTGGATGAGAACATAAAGCTTACGTGAGCCGATACGAGGCATTCGTTGCCTATAAGCACGAACGGATTGAATGATCAACTCGTTGAGAGCCTGTCCTGCAAAGTCGTTTTCCTCAACGTGCTTGTAATAAGACTGTCGGCTATAACCAAACAGCGCACAGCATTTACCCAGACCAAAATGGGGATAAACGCTATGCAGCCAGCTTACTGTTTGGTGCCAGATTTTTTTCGGATCGGGATGTTGAATTGTTGCTCGGCCAACTCAATCATATGGTTGTAGGCCTCGCTGCGAATCTTTTCCAGCTCAAGAGCTTTTTTCAAGCGTTTAAGCTCTTGGAGCTGCTCTTGGGGAGTCATCGCCTTGAACTCTTCATCCGTAAGCTCTTTCGTTTTACGCATGATTTGAGTCTCCTCGATGTAGCGCCCAACCCATTGATACAAAACTTGCGCACCACTGAGACCATAGTGATGGGCAACTTCTTTGGCGTTGAGCCCTTCAGAGAGGAATTCTCTCACAATTCGATCACGGTCATGCTGAGAAAATCGATTTTGAAGACCAACAATTTTTGCACAATACTCTCGCCGTCGAGTCTCTGAAATATGTCATCTGACACTCCTTTACTAATCAAAAAGTGTCAACTTTTTTCAGGACAAGACATTCAAAAATTAGCGAAAAAACCTTTCTTTTCAATACCTTTCGGTTCTCCTCATCCCACCATACAACTTGTTCGTTTTGAATGAAAATATCCATCTGTTTTGTATTGAATCAGGTGGATTTTTTATTGCCATAAAAAAAGGACTTTTAGTGATTGGCGAGTCGCTTTGACAATATCAGTAAATCGAAGTCTTTCCTGTTTTCTAGATTCAAATTACTAGGCGAGATGTCCTATCTCAAAAGGGACATTTCGCTTCCAATGAATTAAACTAAACGCTCGCTTTTCTTAAAAATATAATGAACGATGTCTTTTAATCCCATTGCCATTACGTTTTGCGGGTATCTTTTATTGATGGTTGCCATTGGTTTTATCGCTTGGCACTACACGCGAGACTTTAACGACTACGTTTTAGGCGGCAGAAGGCTGGGTGGTTTGGTAACCGCCTTGTCAGTTGGCGCAAGTGACATGAGCGGATGGCTTTTGATGGGATTGCCGGGAGCGGTCTTTCTGTCAGGTATTTCTGAAAGTTGGTTGGCGATCGGTCTTTGCATCGGCTCATTGACTAACTGGCAAATCGTTGCGGCCCGATTGCGTGTCTACACAGAACGATGCAAAAACGCCCTCACGCTTCCGGACTATCTCAGCCACCGTTTCGACGATGACAAACGGGTATTAAGTATCATTTGTGCCATTGTTATTTTGATCTTTTTCACAATTTATTCCGCTAGCGGCATGGTGGCGGGCGCAAGGCTTTTTGAATCGACTTTTGACATGGACTATTCGACAGCATTGTGGATCGGCGCGGCCGCAACCATACTGTATGTGTTTATCGGCGGTTTTTTAGCTGTCAGTTGGACCGATACCGTCCAGGCAGCGATGATGTGTGTGGCACTGGTGGTGACGCCTATCGTGGTCATGAACGAATTAGGCGGATTTTCTGAAACCATCGGCAAGGTCAGTGCTATTGATGTGTCCATGCTTGATATGTTTAAAGGACAGACTGTGGTCGGCATCGCATCGCTTTTGGCTTGGGGTTTGGGTTACTTTGGACAGCCTCATCTTCTGGTTCGCTTCATGGCGACAAAATCGATCAAAGTTATTCCCGCAGCCTGCCGGACCTCTATTGTCTGGATGGTTTTTTGCTTAGCGGGTGCCGTCAGTGTGGGCTTTTTCGGTTGCGCTTATTTTGCTGAGCACATCACACAGGGCACATCCGTTATTGCCAATCCGGAATTGGTTTTTATTGTTCTCACGCAGGTGCTTTTCAATCCTTGGATTGCCGGTATTCTGATGTCGGCTATTTTGGCCGCTGTGATGAGTACGCTCTCATGTCAGTTGTTGGTCTGCTCTTCAACGCTCACGGAAGACTTCTATCGGGCCTTTATTCGACCGCAGGCATCGACGCGTGAGTTGATTTGGTTCGGACGCTTGATGGTGTTGATGGTGTCGCTTGTGGCTATTTTTATTGCCATGGATCCTCAAAGTAAAGTATTGGGTTTAGTAAGCTACGCTTGGGCCGGTTTTGGCGCGTCTTTTGGACCGGTGATCATCATGAGTTTGTGGTGGAAGAAAATGACGAAAAACGGAGCCCTGGCTGGAATGGTCACGGGTGCCGTGACGGTTATTGTTTGGAATACCTTCGGCTGGTTTGGTCTTTATGAAATTATTCCCGGATTCATCTTGGCATTGGTGGCGATTGTCATCTTCTCGCTAGTCGGTCAGAAGCCCTCACAAGCGATGAAGGACATTTTTGACGAAGTGCAGGAATCCGTTCGCAGAGGCAAAGATCTGACGATTTAATTCGGAGTTAGATTTTTTCCAACTCCAGATTGACGCTGGCACAAATTAATCCGGCGACGCGGTTAAAAAGTGACTGAATTTCCAGATGCAACGCGTCGGTTTCAATGGCGTTGACGTCATCGTTGGCAATTCGCAGTAGGTGCAGGTGGGTTTGCTCTCTGGCCGCGGTCAATAACCGTTTTTGATGGGCCAATAACTTTTCGGTCAATTCTTTTTTCTCTTTGGCATCGGTAGAACTTAAATAAGCGTGAAGCGTCTCGATGCTGGAGAGCACAATCTGGTGAGACTCTCTCAGTTCCCTTAAGCCTTCGGGGCTGAAATCCAAGTGCTTGAGACACTTACCTTCATTAATCACTTCAATGGTGTGGTCAATTAAGTTAACCGCTGACTTTAATGAACCGTTAACACTTTTCATGTTCTGCCACTGAATCGCCTCATATGAGCTAAGACTCGGCGTGACAGCACGGTTTAAAAATAATGACAAGCTTCTGTTTAGCCTCACCAATTCAGCCGCTTTATTTCGCATGAGCATAACATCACCCGGATTGGGATTGAGTCTCAAAAGCGTGTCAACATCACCCCAGAGCAGACGAATGCCTTCAATTTCTTTAATCAAATTTTTCTTAGCCACTGATAAAGAAATTCCGACAGACAAGAAATTTTCCTGAACGAAAAGCTTTTTATTATCCGAGTAGATCGTAGGATCGGTCTGAATGTTTGGCAGAAAGTGCTCAATTAACGCGCTCAAAGGTTTAATAAAAAGTAACCCTAAAAGACCCACGAGAGCGTTAAACGATAAATGAAAGAGCACCACATTGTCGGGCAATTTTATTGAGTTTGGTAAACCAACAGACAATACGAAGAGGGCTAGGGCAATGATAAGTGCTCTGAAAAAAGAGGTGGCATAGGGGCCCCGCCGTCCGACTGAACTCGCAAACATGGTTGTCGAAAGGGCTAAAACGGTACTGCCTGCATTGGCTCCCAAAACCATCCAGATAGCGGTTTCATAGTCAAGCACTTGCGCGGCGTACAAAGAAGAGGAGACGATCACCACCGCGAGGCTTGAGACACAGCCTATGGCTAAGAGCATCCCTGCGATGAAAGACAGAATTAAATAGTCATGCAGAAGGAGGAAAAACGGAGCTAAATCGGCGCTTGATCGCAAAGGTTCGGTGGATACAACAATCTGATTGATGGCCACCATGATAAAGGCCAAGCCCATCACAATACGGCCGAACTGTCCTTGGCGTTTGGAAGGCGTGTAGTGAAAGAACATGACCACGCCGATCAGAATCAGAATGGGGGCGATGACGGCAAGATTCAGACTTAAAACCGTGGCGACAAAGGCGCTGCCGAGTTCGGCGCCGAAAATGCAGCTAATGGCAATGAGTGTGTTGACCAAACCTTCGGATTGAAGCCCGGCCACCAAAAGTGTCGCAGCCGTTGAGCTTTGTAAGAGGCTCGATAAGCAAAAGCCCGCCGCGAATCCCTTAAATCGATTGTCCAAACCATGTGAGAGCGCGGTGCGAAGAGGCATGCCGAAAGTTCTCAGCATGCCGCTTTTCACCATGTAGGTCCCCCAGAAAATCAGGGCTACGGCTCCCAGCAGGTTGGCAATATGGTTCATTAATTCGTCCAAAAATTGAATTCCTCAGGCCATTGTAGGCTTTTTGCTCTTTTGCTGAAAGACAAAAAAAGAGCGGAGGTTTTTCAATCTCCGCTCATGGGTCTAATTCCCTTTTGAATTAGTATTCAAAAGTGCCTTTTTGAACGATTTCGCCGTTACGCATCATAACGTGATTGCGAGAGACCACCGTTGTCAATTCCATGGCATCGTTAAAGAGACAGGCATTGGCGCAACCGCCCACTTCGATGACGCCTTGACCGGGCAGACCCAAAGCTGAACCGACGTTTGAAGAAATAAAGGTAATGGCTTTTTCAATCGGCATCTTGAATTCAGCGATCAAGCGTTTGACTTCGGTGAGGTTGCCGGCAACACCGCCAACGCCCAGACCAACCATTTCGCCTTTATCGTTAAAGCGCGGAACTGAGCCGTGACCGTCCGTGGAAAGCGTAATGTGCGTCGGATCAACTCCGGCATCCAGTGCTGTCATCACAGCGATGGCAGGATTGTCAAAGGCACAGCTTGCGCCCGTCGTGATATCCATGTAGCCGCCAGCTTTGGCAAACTCAACCGCTGCATCAAATACGTGGCGGATGCGGCCGCAGTGCGTCGGACGAATATGCTTAATGGGGAAACCGCGAGAAACAATTTCCTTATACATATCAAAACTGCCGGGGATGTTGCCCGTATGGATATGAAGAAAGCCTGTCTTACCGGCGATCATGCCGCCCACACGAATTTCAGCTAAAAGAGCTAAAACTTCCTGAACGGTCGGGAAAGAGGAGCGGTGGTCGCCCAAGGCAATTTTCACCCCCAAGCACTCCGGCACAAGGAACATGTCTTGAGAAACAGAACCGGACATTGTTGTGGGCGGATACTTGTAGTTGGACGTATACATCCAGGCTGAAACGCCTTCGGATTTGAGTGCTCGCACCTTCGCTAAAAGATTTTCGATGGAGCGGGTCACAAAGTCCGTTCCTGAGACACCGACAACGCTGGTTGTGCCGCAGGCGACAAGTTCAGAGAGCATGATTTCCGGTGTACGCGTAACCGGGCCGCCTTCTCCGCCGCCACCGGTGACGTGAATGTGTTGATCAAAAAAGCCCGGGGTCATGATTTGGCCCTTGGCGTCAATGACTTCTGTGTCGGGTAGGGTGGAGGGCAAGTCCTTGCCGATGGCAATCACTTTTTCAGCGGCCATCAAGACATCTTGTACACCCAAATCCTTCGGGGCAAATACATGGGCATTTTTAATTAAAAGAGCCATGGTAACTTCCTCTTTAATGTCTTATCGAAAAAGAAACAATCCGCTAGGAATGATAGCGCCTAAATGACGAATCAAGGACGTTAATTGAGGCGGGAAGTTTGAGAGAAAACAGAAAAAACAAAGGGGATGGCTTTCGGACCATCCCCCAGGACTTATTGAAGGTCAAACACAGATTACTTGCGTTCGGCGATCAACGTCAAGAAGCGTTCAGCAACCTTGATGTGCTTTTCAATCGAGTTGATTTCCAAGTATTCACGGTCGCAGTGCATTTCACCGCCGACAGGTCCCAAACCGTCCAAGGTGGGGACACCCATGGAAGCGGTGGTGTTGCCGTCAGAGGCGCCACCGGCCTTCACCCAAGCGATATCGAAACCTTCGAGCTTGGCGGCTTCTTCAATCAAGCCGGCCATCGCCTTGGTGGCTTCGCTCAAGGGCATGGCACCATGGTGGTTCTTTTCAACGATTTCTTGCGTAACACCGGCGACCCATTCTTGTTGGGCCAATTGCATGATCTTGGCGTTAACTTCGTTGTAGTCGTCATCGTTCCAGACGCGAAGGTCAAGTTCCGTTTCAGCAAAATCAGCCACAACGTTGGCAACCGTGCCGCCACGAACCATACCGAAGTTGAGCGTGATGCCACGATCCCAGTCGGCCAATTCCTTAACGGCAGCGATGAACTTCACCATGGCATAGATGGCGTCACGGCCGCGTTCAGGGTTGTTGCCGGCGTGAGCGGACACACCGTGGAACGTGATCTTGTAGGTGCTCGAACCCTTACGGGCGCAAACCAATTCACCGCCTTCACGAGCCGGTTCAAAGATCAAAGCGCGATCAGACTTAGAGGCGCATTCTTTCAACCAATCGTGAGAGGAGACAGAACCCGTTTCTTCGTCGGGGTTGCAGGCCACCAAAATGGAGAGCTTGTCCAACGTTTCCTTGGGCAAATTCTTCAAAGCGTAGAAAATGGTCATGCAACCGGCTTTGCAGTCCAAGACACCAGGACCATAGGCACGATCACCCTTGATAGACATCGGGCGGACAGCCACGGTGCCGGCCGGGAAAACCGTATCCAAGTGGGCGTTGAGCATCACGTCATAGTGTGTGGCTTCGGGCTTGTTGGTAGCGAAAAGAGCGGGACCGACCTTGTCGCCCAAGTCAACGAGACGGGCAGTAAAGCCAATGCCTTCGTAGTGTTGCTTGAACGTTTCAGCAACTTGCTTCACACCTTCGGTGCAAGCCGTGCCGGCGTCTACGTTAACGACCTTTTCCAAGTCCTTGAGAAATTCTTGAACCATCGGAATTATCCTTTCTAAATGTGTTGCAAACCGATTGAATAAGATCAATCGACCTGATGAAATTGTACTGTTTAGTGTATGAAAAAGGGGGATTAATTAGCGTTAATCCCCCTTGAGTCTATGTCATACGTAATCTGGTCATTAGACGAGGATGTTCATGATGATCATAGAGATGAAAGCGTTAATGATGGAAACCAACATCAACAACGGGATCATCTTGCCGCGCGTACCGATAACGCCCAAGCAGCGACCCATGTATTGCAATTGGGAACCCATCAAATAAATGGCCGGAGCCAAGATGGCGCAGTCACCAACGGAGATGGCGCCTTGATCGAACAAAGCGGCAGCCACACCGACACCACCGCCCATGGACATCCAACCGGCGATCAAAACGGCAGCGGCTTCACCGGGCAGACCGAACAAACCCATCAACGGGCGGAAAATGTCGCCCAAGATCGGCAAAAGGCCGGCCACGTTCAAAGCGGCAATAATCACGAAAGCCATCAAAACGTTCGGGATCGTGGAGTGGGTTGCAATATTCCAACCTTGAATGGCACCCTTGACGAAAACGTCAGTTACCATCGGCTTGCTGTTTTCACTAGACATATTCAATATCCTCCAATCCTGAATTAAGCGGCTTTCTTCTTCTTAGCGGAGAAGATCTTCAAGAAACGAATAACGTTAGCGCCGAAAACCTTCATGACGAGCATGATGCCCAAGCACAAGGCGATGGAAGCAGGAACCGTGTTGCCTGCAGAGTCCGTCAAGCTCAAGAGCACAACACCGGCACCAAGGAAGTTGGTGATGGTGGCGTCAGCGGACAATTGGAACATAGCGAACACGTCAGCTTCGTCTTCGGTGATTTCGCCCTTATCCAACAATTGGCGCGTCAAAGCGGCACCGCCGTCGGTGGATTGCAAGGAAGCGATCAAAGCCAAAGAGCAGGAACCCGGGATACCCATCAAAGGACGGAGAATCGGGGTCAAGAGTTGACGAGCGGCAGCCAAAGCACCGTAGTGGTCGCAGACCGTGATCATGGCCAAGGCGAACATAACGGTCGGAACCAACGTCAATGCGAAGCAGAAGCCGTCGATAGCGCCGGAACCGCCAACACCGCGGAACATACCGGTGGAGGTCTTCAACACGTCGCCGTTGAGGGTGACGTTCGTGATGACCTTACCGAAAGCGCCATTTAACGTGGAGAAGTCGAAAATACCCCACCAGTGGTTACCGGCGCACACACCGGAGAAAAACACGATGGCGAAAACCAAGGCGATGTAACCGCCAATACCAACTTTTTCTTCCGTAGTCTTATTTTCTTGTTCAGACATAGGATGATCCTTTTGTTAGTCAATAATTAAAAGAAATGGATGTCTGAAACATCCATGTAACGGATAGTAAAGTATTTAACATTTTTCCGTCTAGGTGAAATTGCTTATTTTGAGTGTCTAAAGCTGTGTTCTAAGGGAAATACCTGATAAGGAATTAAGAAAAAAGGGATTCAATTAGCTCCTTTTTCTTAATATCTAAGATTGATTTAAGGGTTGTCGGAACAAATTCCTTTAAAATAAAACGTTCACATTGATGTAAGTAAAGACCGACAGTATGAATAATTCTGCGGTCAGGGAGTTGACGCATGTCTTTGAATGACCCGCATTGGGGCCGGGGCGGCTCGGACGATAACGAGGAAAAAAAGAGCGCGCCTGAAAAGGAAAACCGCTCGGATACTGATCGCGAAGATGAACGCGGTCAGAATGGTTTTGAGAATAAAGAGGCCGGTAAGCGAAAAAATGAAGGGGATGATTTAGATCGTCTCTGGGATGAATTTAACCGTGCTCTGGGCGGAATGTTAGGTCAAGGGCGCAGAGAGGACGGATCTCGTCGTGAAGACGCTTTTGAACAAAAGCGTGACGAAGACAATAACACTCGTTCCTTTGGCGGACAAAATCCTCAAGAGCAATTAAAAAAGCAATTTGAATCTTTTAAGAATATGCAGCCGCCTAAATTTATTAAGAAGCAACCCGGCGGTCGCGGTTTAGCGTTTGCGGCAGTGGTTGTAGTGGGTTTGTGGGCTGCCACCGGTTTTTACATTGTTCCGGAAGGCCAGTCAGGTATCGTGACCACGTTTGGCAAATACACGCAAACAACCATGCCGGGTTTTCGCTGGCATTTGCCCTGGCCGATTGAAGAGGTCAATATTGTTGATGTCAGCAGCGTGAGAACGGTGGCAATCGGCGCCATGGGTCGAGCCAACCGCGAGGCCGAAGCCTTGATGCTTACCGATGATGAAAACATTGTCGATTTACGCTTCAATGTTCAATATCGTATTAAGTCGGGTGACGGGGCAATGAATTACATTTTCCGCTCTCGTGATCCCGATGAGTCTGTTCGTCAATCGGCCGAAAGCGCTATGCGCGAAGTCGTCGGTCGTAAAAAGATGGACAGCGTGCTTTTTGAAAGCAAACAGGAAATCGCCGAAGACGTGAAAAAGATCATGCAGGAAATGCTCGATCGCTATCGCACGGGTATTGAAGTGATGAGCGTGGCTATTCAAAACGCACAGCCCCCTCAACCGGTTCAGGCCGCCTTTGACGATGCCGTGAAGGCCGGTCAAGACCGTGAACGTCAAATCAACGAAGGTCAAGCCTACGCCAACGATGTTATTCCGAAGGCTCGCGGTATGGCCGCGCGTTTGGCTCAGGAAGCCGAAGGCTATAAGGCGAGTGTGGTCGAAACGGCCAAGGGTGACGCAGATCGCTTCGCACAAATTTTGACTCAGTATGAAAAGGCTCCGCGTGTCACTCGAGACCGTATGTATGTGGATATGATGCAACAGGTCATGCAATCCACAACGAAGGTTTATGTGGATACCAAAGACGGCAACAACTTGCTTTATCTGCCGTTTGATAAGTTAATGGAGCAAAACGCGGCTTCTGCCAAGGCCGTGGCGCCTGCCACTGCTTCTCAGTCTGCAGTTCAGACACAGACTCAGCAGCCAGCTACGCAGCCTGCCGCTTCAACGTCACGCACGTACAGCAGAGACTTCAATGCGCGTGATGCCATCCGTGATCGTGTGCGTTAACCAAGGGGATAGGAGAAAAACATGAAAAAATTATCAACTGCAGCCTTGGTTGTTCTGGTCGCGCTAGCCGCTGCCAAGCTGTGCCTGTACACGGTCAATGAACGTGAGCACGCTTTGGTGTTCGCTTTGGGTGAATTAAAAGAAGTGGTTTCTGAGCCCGGACTTCATGCGAAGCTTCCGCCGCCATTTCAAAATGTCGTTTATTTGGATAAGCGCATTTTGACGTTGGACGCTCCGACGGCCGATCTTGTGCAAACGAGTGAAAAGAAAAACTTGATGATTGACTCGTTTGTGAAGTGGCGTATTGCCAATCCGCGTTTATATTGGGTTTCTTTCCAAGGCAATGAACGCGCGGCAGAAGATCGAATCTCAGCGCTGCTTCGTGACGCCTTGAACCAAACGGTTAATAAACGTACGGTCAATGGCATCACCAGTCGCGAACGTGATGTAGCCATGCTTGAAATTCGCACGGGTCTGCAGGAACGCGTAAAGGATGTCGGTGTGGAAGTGGTCGATGTCCGCTTAAAGCGAGTGGATTTCACCCCGGAAATTTCCGAATCTGTTTATCGCCGCATGGAAGCTGAACGTAAGCGCGTTGCTGCTGAAGAACGTTCAACCGGTGCGGCTGAGGCAGAAAAAATTCGTGCCGATGCTGATCGTCAGCGCGCGGTGATTTTGGCTCAGGCCTATAACCAAGCCCAACAAATCAAGGGTGAAGGGGATGCCATCGCCAATGCCACCTATGCTCAGGCTTTCTCTAAAAATGCCGAGTTTGCACGTTTTTATCGTAATTTGGAAGCCTACCGTGCGAGCTTTGCGAATAAGAAAGATGTCATGGTGGTTGATCCCTCGGCTGATTTCTTCAAGTACATGAAAGAACCTGAGGCTAAATAACGATGTCGTGGGAAACTTGGGTACTGGCTTTCGCACTGGTTTGCATTATTGAAGGATTGATTCCTTTTACGGCACCGGAAAAATGGCTTGATGCTGTCAGAGAGATTGGTCAAGTCGCTTCCCCCGATGTTATCCGAAAAATCGGATTGGGATTGCTTCTGGTTGGCGTCGGTGTGATTTGGCTTATTACCGCCTAGTTTTCTGACGAACTCTACGGCCCGCTTCGGCGGGCTTTTTTCATGGCATTTTTTTGTCGAATTGGCTCAGGAAAATGCTTTTGAGACTACAAAAAAAAGAAAAACTAAGCCATAATACAAGGGTTGTGGATTGGCTTTATAAAATGCCGTCCGGTTACAGTTTTTATTGCTTTTTTC
>ENA-OOXJ01001175-OOXJ01001175.1-human-gut-metagenome-genome-assembly--contig:-NODE-1175-length-18073-cov-9.828061_pt1 | contig 18073 bp, 11 predicted proteins | sample MGYA00241587_ERZ501343 | MGnify/ENA primary metagenome ERZ501343 (study PRJEB25962, sample SAMEA2042918) | human gut metagenome | biome: human gut; feature: human-associated habitat; material: faeces... | reverse complement strand
TCTCTTGTTCTTTCATGACTTTTGTTTTGGTGTCCAACTTTTTTGGTACACCTCACAGGGTCTTTACGCTGGCAGTCTGTTATATTGCGTATCAAGTGAATCTACTTGTTTTCAATCACTTGTACAGTAAGTCGCAGAAACAGACTCATAGGGAGTCTGGGGAGTCTGGCAAGCCAAGCAGGCAATTTGAGTCGGGCAGGTCAGTTGAGACAGGCCGGCTGAATCTGGCAAGCGAGTAAAAGGCGATGATGAGGTGCTCGGCCGGAGTGGTAACTGTCGTATCGTTAAAGGGTTAAAGGGTTTTGCATAGAAAATTCAAATGGCTATCCGCAAAAATGCTCCTGGGTCGCAAGAAACATCTCCTCAAGCTATTTTCGCCGAAAGTCTACCCAGCACTCCTTTGAGTTTGAGATGTGCTTTATGGTCCCGTAATTTTTGGTCCATTGCAGTTATGCTAAATTCGAACGATGAATACCTCAGTTTACGGCTGTATGTTACAACTCATTCAGGAACTCAGCTTCAATCTTTTTCTGGAGTCTGCTGTCATAGTAGTACAGCATGACGTAATAATACATGTCCATGTTATCAGACTCAGTATAGTAGATACTCAGCTTGCACACCCTGCCGTCGGCATCCGTATAAGTCACTGATTGTTCTCTGTCATCCTCCATACAGTCATCGACATTGCGGACTATGCTATTGTCATCCCCGTACTTCATGTCCAGGTCTTTCATCAGCGGCAGATAGCGCTCTTGGGCATCCTCCAGAGAATCGTAGTTTTTGTACGCCCTTACTTTATAGAACACTCCTCCGGGGCTGAAATAATAATCCATATAGCTCCAGCGCCTGCCTCCGAAATCCACCTCCCACAGCACCTCATGCTGGCGCGGTTTGTTTTTCCTGCCCATACCGTCCGGGGTGGCGCAATCCATAAGCTCCTTGAGTTCCGGCAATTCGTAAATGTCCTCATGTCGTTCACCGAATTTCAGGCCGAAAAAAGTATCCTGAACTTTCTGACGTGCAGATACTGCAGTCGCAATAGACAGGACAAGAACGGCGATTATTATCCGTCTCATATTACAATTCCTCCATATAGTTGTGTTCAACACCCATTTTTACATTCTTATTGTAGTAGTACAGGAACACATAATTGAAATAGTGTCCGCTGGCAGATGCCTTGTACTCCCTGACCAGTTCGCACACTCCTCCGTCCCTGTCCGTATAGGAGACCGACTCGTACTTGCTGTCTTCCCAGTCACTCCGGCACTCCCTGATAATCCCGGGACGGTCCTTGTACTTCTTATCCAGCAGTTCCATAATCTGCTCATAACAGGTACCGGAGACATCCTCGTTTTTGAATGCATCGTAAAAACGCAGCTGATACAGGCGGTGTTCGTCATCGAAATAGAACAGGCACTCTGTCCATTCCCTGCCGCCCAACCGGACATTATTGACGCTCAATCTATATTTAGGATGGTTTTTCATGCCTGCTGACCTGCGGTATTCGTTCTTCACAACATCTGTCCCGAATACTTCCTTATAGCTCGCCCCAAGCCTGACTCCGAAAAATGAGTCCTGCACCCTGGTCTGCGCAAAAGCGGCTAAGGAAACAGACGCAGCAGCCAGAATTAAAAAAAACCGTTTCATGATAGTAAAATTAAACTTTCCTCAAAAATAGCATTTTTTTCATTTGATGGTTTGCATACCGCCATACCGGCATATCGTTAATGGGTTTTGTATATCTTTGCCCGCTGTCAATATCTGCAGGCACATGCACATGAAAAAGGGGGTGAATACGGCAGTTGAACCGGAAGAGCACATCACCGGAAATCTGGAGTGGGACGGTCTGTCCCGCCCGAAGATTTACTATGCGGTGGCCTCGCTGTGGTGCGGGATTTTTCTCTCGGTGATGGACGGCAATATCTGCAATGTGGCCCTGCCTACCATCTCGCAGGAGCTTGGGGTGTCGTCTGCGGACTCCATCTGGGTGGTCAACTCGTTCCAGCTGGTGATCATGATGACCCTGCTGTCGTTTTCCTCCATCGGAGAGCTGCTGAGCTACAAGCGGGTGTATGTCTCGGGGACGGTGCTGTTCACCGTCGGCTCGCTGTTCTGCGCCCTGTCGCATACGCTGCCGCTTCTGGTCGCCTCAAGGGCGTTCCAGGGGCTGGGTGCGGCGATGATGATGAGTGTCAATACCACTCTTGTGAAAATCACCTATCCCAAAAAGTACCTGGGCAGGGGAGTGGGGCTTAACGCCACGGTGGTGGCCCTTGCCTCGGTGGCCGGTCCTACGGTTGCGGCAGGTATTCTTTCGTTCGCCTCCTGGCCCTGGCTCTTCGCAATCAACATTCCGGTGGGAATAGTGACGTTCTTCATGGCATTCAAGCATCTGCCGGACAATCCTACCCACATCGAGGGACGGCATTTCAATATCCGGGACGGCCTGCTCAATGCCGCCGTCTTCGGCCTGCTGATAGGCTGCATCGAGATATATTCGCACGGGGCGAAGTCCGTTACGGTGCTTGTCGGGGTCGCCCTGCTGGTTGTCCTGGGCAGCATCTACGTGCGGACCCAGCTCCGCCGCCGCTGGCCCATGCTGCCGTTTGACCTGCTCCGTATCCCCGTATTCTCGATGTCGGTGATTACCAGCATCATCTCCTTCACGGCCCAGATGACGGCAATGGTGGCCATACCGTTCATGCTCCTGCATACTTTCGGGATGAATGCCGTGGAGACCGGACTGCTGATGACTTCCTGGCCGCTGGTCATCGTGTTCGTGGCCCCACTGGCCGGCTCGCTCATAGGCAGGGTGCATCCCGGAGTGCTGGGATGTTTCGGCCTGTTGCTGATGAGTGCCGGCTGTTTCCTGCTTGCATTTGTTCCTGAGAACGCCTCGCATCTGGACATTGCATGGCGGCTGATGATGTGCGGGGCCGGATTCGGTTTCTTCCAGTCGCCCAACAACCACATGCTTCTGAGTTCCGCGCCCAACTACCGTGCCGGCAGTGCGGGAGGCATGCTTGCAACGGCCCGCCTCGTAGGCCAGTCCACCGGTGCGGCCCTCGTCGCCCTCTTCTTCCATCTTTTCGGAGACGGTGCTCCCCACGACGCCATGCTCCTGGCCGGCATCCTCACCATCTGCGGCGCCCTTTCCTCTGTCAGCCGACTCGGGCTGCGTTCTCCCGTAAAGTAAATTTGCGTACATTTGCCGAAGTCACGCAGTAAAATGGAAGAAGAAAGGATCACCGGCAATCTGGAGTGGGACGGTCTGCACAGACCGCAGCTTTTCTATGCCATGGGCGCGGTGTGGTGCGGCATCTTCCTGTCGGTGGTGGACGGCAATATCTGCAATGTGGCCCTGCCGGTGATAGCGCAGGAACTCGGTGTCTCGCCTGCTGATTCGATATGGGTGGTCAATGCTTTCCAGCTCGTGGTGATGATGGCCCTGCTGCCCTTCTCGACGCTCGGGGAACTGTACAGCTATAAAAAAGTGTATCTGTCCGGTGTGGCCGTGTTTACGGTGGCATCCGTTTTCTGCACGGTTTCACACAGTCTGCTTATGCTCGTGGCATCCAGGGCATTCCAGGGGCTTGGGGCGGCGATGATGATGAGTGTCAATACCTCCGTGGCCAAACTGGTGTTTCCCAGGCGGCATTTCGGCAAGGGGGTGGGAATCAATGCCACCGTGGTGGCCCTGTCGGCCGTGTCCGGTCCGTCGATAGCGGCCGCCATACTGTCTTTCGCCTCCTGGCCCTGGCTGTTCGCCATCAATATCCCGGTGGGGATAGTGACATTCCTGATGGGGTGGCGTTTCCTCCCTGACAATCCCACTCATATCGTCGGACGCCGTTTCCATATCGGGGACGCCCTTCTCAACGCCGCCGTGTTCGGTCTTCTCATAGGCTGCATCGAGATGTATTCGCACGATGTCAGTCCTGCGGTCGTAGCTGTGGCAGCTGCCGTGCTGCTCGTACTGGGTTTCCTGTATATCCGCAGTCAGCTCCGCCGCAGATATCCGATGCTGCCCTTTGACCTGCTCCGTATTCCGGCCTTCTCCATGTCTGTGACAACCAGTGTGGTTTCATATACTGCCCAGATGATGGTGCTGGTAGGCATGCCTTTCATGCTGCTGCATACCTTCGGGATGAATGCCGTGGAGACCGGGGCCGTAATGACCGCCTGGCCGTTCATAGTGATGTTTGTGGCGCCTTTGTCCGGCTCGCTGAGCGGCAAGATCCACCCGGGCCTGTTAGGTGGTTTCGGTCTGTTGCTTATGAGTGCCGGCTGCTTCCTGCTCTCGCAGATGCCGGTGGATGCTTCTCCCTTTGCCCTCGGCTGGAGACTCGCCCTCTGCGGCGCCGGTTTCGGATTCTTCCAGTCGCCCAACAACCATCTGCTCCTGAGCTCCGCGCCCAACCACCGGGCCGGCAGTGCAAGCGGCATGCTCTCCACCGCCCGCCTGACAGGCCAGGCCACCGGCGCAGCCCTCGTTGCCCTTCTTTTCCATCTCTTCGGAGACAAGGCCCCGCATGACGCTATGCTCCTTGCCGGCATACTGGTCGTCTGCGCCTCTTGCCTGTCATTCCTACGTCTCCGCACAAGATAGCCCGTTATGGCGTAATTCCACTCCTTCCGAAGGAGTGGGAAGTGGGTGACGATGGAGTGACGGGAAATACTGGTGGTTGCGAATATGCGCGTTTATATGGAAAAAGAGTATATTTGCAAGTTGCAATAACTTTCGACGGAAAAACTGAATATAACGGAATATGAAGATAAAGGAAATACTCAGGAAGGCCCTGCCGTATGTGATTATCGTGGCGGGGTTTGCAGTCATTGCGTATGCCTATGCGCCTCAGGTTCTGCAGGGTAAGGTGGTGGACCAGTCGGATATCTCTTCATGGAAGGGAATGTCGCACGAGATACTGGAATGGAATGAGGGGCATCCGGACGACCCGGCACTGTGGACCGGCTCGATGTTTGGCGGGATGCCTGCGACTCAGATATCCGTGCCGTACAAGGGGGATGCGACGACTCCTCTCTATGACCTGCTGTTCTGGGGCGAGCGTCCGCCCAGCTATCTGATCATCTCGCTGCTCGGAGGCTTCCTGCTGTTCCTGGCCTTCGGGGTCAATCCCTGGCTTTCGGCGGTCGGGGCCATTGCGGTGACTTTCTGCTCCTACAACATGCAGATCATCCAGGTCGGCCACAACACCAAGATGGTGGCCATAGCCTTCATGCCCTGGGTACTGGCGGCTCTGGTCTATGCCTACAGACGAAAGGCCCTCCTCGGCGCGGTATTCTTCGCCCTGGCCCTGAGCTTTCAGATAAAGGCCAATCATCCCCAGATTACATACTATCTGGCGTTCATCGTTTTCGGCTATGCCATCGCGGAGCTGTGCGGGGCTGTTGTGGCCCAGAGGAAAATGAAGGCCGCATCGGAAAACGGCTCCGAAACAACCGTGGTGCCCTCTTTCCGTGAGACACCGGTGGGCCGCTGGCTCATGGCCTCCGTCCTCGTGCTGGTCGGCGGCCTGCTCGGCATCGCCACCAACGCCAATAAATTGCTGCCTACCTACGAATATGCGGAGTACACCATGCGCGGAGGCTCTGAACTGACCCATGATGAGCACAAGCAGACCGGAGACGGTCTGAAGCTCGACTATGCCACCGCCTGGTCCTATGGTATAGAGGAGATGCCGAATCTGTTGATCCCCAACTTCAACGGAGGTTCTTCATCCGGAGAACTGTCCCGCGAATCGGCTACATACCAGTACCTGCGCTCTGTGGGGGCAAATGCCGAGGCTCTGCGCAAGGGTATGCCGCTGTACTGGGGTCCTCAGCCTTTCACGGCCGGACCGATGTATCTCGGTGCCGTCTCCCTTTTCCTCTTTGTCTTCGGACTCTGTGTGATACGGGGCCGCTACAAATGGTGGATAGCGGGTGTGTCACTGCTGGCCGTGCTGCTGGCCTGGGGCTCGCATTTCATGTGGTTTTCCGAGCTGTTCTTCAAGTATGCTCCTATGTACAACAAGTTCCGTACTGTCTCCATGATTCTGGTCATTCTGCAGGTAACGGTCCCGCTGATGGGTATTCTCGGCGTCAATGCCGCCCTTTTCGGCAAGGAACCTCTTCCTGACAGGAAAGTCCGGAACGGTCTGCTGACGGCCCTTGGAGTGACAGGAGGCATATCCCTGCTGTTCGCTTTATTCCCCGGACTGGCAGGAGACTTTTCTTCCGCTTCGGATGCAGCTGTGTTAGGGAACAATGCGTCCCTGATCGGTGCGCTCGAAGATGACCGCCGCAGCCTGCTCAGGGCAGATGCATTCAGGTCGCTGGTTTTCATTGTGCTGTCAGCAGGAGTGCTGGCAGTTGCGTGGAAAGGGAAATTCAAGGCAATACCGGCAGTGGCCGTTCTCGGAGTGCTGCTGCTCATTGATCTGTGGGGTGTGGATAAGAGATACCTGAACAAGGATCATTTTGTAACCAGGCGTAATTTCGATGAACAGTTCAATCCCCGTCCGGTGGACAATGCCATACATCAGGACACTGAACTGTCTTATCGGGTTCTTGACCTGAGTGTCAATACCTTCAATGACGCTATCGTAAGCTACCACCATAAGACAATAGGCGGCTACAGCCCTGCCAAGCTCCAGCGGTATCAGGATCTGATAGATTTCCATATCGCTCCGGAGATGAGCCGTCTGGCCTCGGATGTCAATGCTGTCATCCCTACGGCCCGCACCATTGCAGACCTGGAAGCCGGACTGGAATACTATCCGGTGCTGTCCATGCTCAATACGAAATACATAGTCTTCGACGGCAACAGTCTGCCTCTGACATACGGCGGACGGCTCGGCAATGCATGGTTTGTGGAAAGTTCCCGTACGGCCCCTACCGCTGATGCGGAGATGGCCGCTCTCGGAGAGATTGATCCTGCCCGTGAGGCCGTAGTATCCGATCCTCAGGCAGCCGAAGGTACCGTAACCGCATATCCAGGTGCATCCGACGGCAGCATAGAACTGACAGAATACAGCCCCAACCGCCTGAAATACGATGTCAATGCCACTGCAACAGGTCTTGCCGTATTCAGTGAGATATACTACCCTGCCGGCTGGAAAGCCTTCATAGACGGAGAGGAGGTTCCCATTCTCCGCGCCGACTACACCCTCCGCGCCCTGCTGGTAGACGAGGGGAGCCATGAAGTGGAATTTGTATATGACCCCGGCTCTTTCACCATAGGCAGGAACATTTCCCTCGCATCCTCGCTGGTCATAATCCTGGCTCTGGCCGGATGCATACTTTATTCATTTTTCTACGGACATAAGAAAAGACAACCCCGATGACCCCGCATAAAGACAGGCTGGTCTCTCCCGGCTACTGCTTCATCCTTGCAGCGAACTTCCTGCTGTATTTCGGCTTCTATCTGCTGATGCCTGTTTTCCCTTTTTATCTGGTCGAAGAGTTCGGAGTTACAGAAGGGGCCGTTGGAGCGATTCTCGCCTGCTACACGATAGCCGCTCTGGCCGTCCGTCCGTTCTCGGGCTACCTGCTGGACAGTTTTGCCCGCAAGCCGCTGTACCTGATAGCATTTTTAGTATTCACCCTGATATTCGGAGGCTATATCGTCACCGGGACTGTGCTGATGTTCATCGTCCTGAGGATAGTGCACGGATTCTCGTTCGGTACTGTGACCGTGGCCGGCAATACGATAGTGATCGACATCACTCCCTCATCGCGGCGAGGGGAAGCGGTGGGGTATTACGGTCTGGCCAACAACATAGCCATGTCCCTCGGCCCGATGACCGGCCTGTTCATGCACGACCACGTGTCTTTCGATACGATTTTCATCACAGCCCTCAGCTGCTGCATGGCCGGACTGATATGTGCCTGCTGCATCAGAACACCCAAGAAACAGCCGGTGCCCCGTACTGCCATTTCCCTGGACCGTTTCGTGCTGCTCAAAGGCATACCCCTCGGCCAGGACCTGCTGCTGCTCTCGATACCCTATGGCATGACCACCACGTACGTGGCCATGTACGCCAGGAATATGGGCATCACCGGCGGTACGGGTCTGTTCTTCACCTGCATGGCCGTCGGCCTGGCCGTCTCCCGTCTGTTCTCGGGCAAGCAGGTGGACCGCGGACATATCACGGAGGTGATACACATCGCGTTCTATCCGGTGATACTGTGTTTCCTGAGCCTCTTCCTGTGCGAGAGAGTGGCACCCCATTCGATAAGGGCGGCTGAAATCATGCTGTACACTACGGCCCTGGTGCTCGGAGCCGGCTTCGGGACGATGTTCCCGGCATTCAACACCATGTTCGTCAACCTCGGCCGGCACGACCAGCGCGGCACGGCCACTTCGACCTACCTCACCTCTTGGGACATAGGCATCGGAATCGGACTTGTATTGGGCGGAGTTATAGGGGAGCGTCTGTCTTTCTCCTACGCCTACCTGACAGGAGCCGTCCTAAGCCTCGTTTCCCTTCTCGGCTTCGTTTTCTACGCGGCTCCCCATTTCCACCGGAACCGGGTGGAATGACGGCTTTGCCGGGCATAATCATAGGCAGCAGCACGATAAGCGCCGCATAGGAGAAGAGCATACCGCCCATGGTGCCTATCGCGAAGGCGAACCAGAAGACTTCCTCCTTGCCGTCGAGCAGAAAGGGCACGAGTCCGAGGACTGTCGAGAGTATCGTCAGGGATATCGGGATGATCTTGTGGTTGTAGGCCCGTATGAAGCTGCGTCTGTGAGCGGGCATGCGGTTGTACTCGTTCACGATGTAGATGCCGGCGTTGACCACGATGCCGGCGAGCATGATCATCGACGCGAAGCCTCCCTGGTCAAAGGTGGTCTCCGTGAGCCTGAATGCCAGGAATATGCCGATGAACGAGACGGGTATCAGCGATATTATGGCCAGCGGCTGGAGGAGCGATTCGAAGAGTACGGCGCATATCATGTATATGATCACCACTATCAGCACGAGCAGTATCCACTGGTTCTTGGCTTTCTGCAACCAGTCGTATTGAGGGGAGGAGGCCTTGAATCCTATCGGCAGGACTGAGGTGTTGAGCCGTTCGATTTCGGATTCCATGAGCCGCTCCTCGAGCTTGTAGGAGCCGATGAAGTTGTAGCGGACGCAGAGGATGTACTCCTGGTCCTGGCGGAAGATATTGTTGCCGGAGTTACGGCTGTCTATCGAGCCTATCTCGTCGAAGCGGATGTCGGTGCTGTCTATGCGGATGTACTCGTTGGCCAGGTGCCATACGTCGAAGCTCTCTGCATCGTCCGATATCAGACGGACGTCCATCCTTTCCCCGTTATCGCTCATCGTGGTGCCTACAAATTGAGAAAAGAGTCTCTCGCTCAGGGCGCTGAATGCGGACACGGGGTTGATGCCGTAGAGGGCCAGGTTGTCGTAATCGTAGGTTATCAGGTACTCGCGGCTGCCCTCGGAGGAGGAATAGTAGTAGTTCTCCGGACCTTCGATGCTCAGGTCCGAGACTCTCGGGTTGGCGGAAAGCCGCTCCACGAGGTCCTCGCAGAAGCCGTAGAGGATATCGTAGTTGTATCCCGACAGGATGATGTTGCCGTTGCGGTAGGTGCTGCCGCCTATGTAGTTGGAGAAGTTCTGGTCGTTGATACCGTAGACGCTCCAGTTGGCTCCGCCGTAGTCTATTGCCTTTCGGATGACCTGCTGCTTGAGTATGGCCGGGAATGAGGTGCGGTTGACGTCCTCGTGGAACTCTACGGAGATGCTGCCCCTGTCGTAGGAGGTGATGGAGGTACGGAAGAGCTTGATCTCGTCGAATCCGGCCAGGAAGTTTTCCATGTAGACCATGATCTCATTGAGCTGCTGTACCGAACATCCCTCGGGCATACCGGCGCTGATGTAGAGCACCGGCCGCTCGGGCTGGCGGAACATCGACGCGAAGCCGTCCAGGCTCTTGCGGAAGAGGAGGAAGGAGCCTCCGAAGGCCAGGAGGAAGAAGAGGATAACGGCCCAATTGAATTTTTTCACGTAGAATATGAACCGTCCGTAGCCCTGGGAGAAGCGTACGATCTTCCTCCGCCGCCTGATGGAGAATGCGATGCTCTCTGATTTCACCGGCAGGTAGTCCAGAAGGGCCGGTACGAAGAACAGGGCGGTGATCATCGATACGGTCAGGTTGATGATAATCACGGTGGAAAAATCGGCCAGTATGCGTTTCTGCTCCTCCGGCAGGAAGAATATCACGGTCAGCGAGCCTATGGTGGTCAGCAGGGCGGCGAGTATCGCCAGGAATACCTTCCGGTCCCGGTAGTAGGAGTAGTGCGAGACCATGATTATCGAGTTGTCGATGATGATGCTCAGCGATATCGATATGCCGGCCAGGGAGTAGATGTGTATGTCGATGTCCAGCAGGACGTAGAAGATGCAGGCGACAATGAGGTTGACCAGCAGGGTCAGGCCTATGAGAAAAGTGTATCTGGGACTGAAGGTGGTGACGAAGATGAAGGCCAGGAGGATGACCACGCAGAGCAGGGTCCTGCGTACCAGCTTGCCCACCTCCTCGCTGATCTCGGTGGAGACGTCGTAGGCCTTCAGGGCAGAGAAGGATTCCGGGAAGCCGGTTTCGAGCCGTGTCATGGTCTCCTCCACTGTGCGGCAGACCTGGACGGTGTTGATGGATTCCTCCGGGTATACAGTGATGTTGATAGTGTTGAGGCCGTTGATGCGGTAGTATGAACTTGGCACTTTCTCCTTGAGGGTGATACTTGCCACGTCGCTCAGCCTGATGATGCGGCCCTCCTTGTTGGCTACGGGTACGCTGCTGAGCTCGACCGGGGCGTTGCGCAGGATGATGTCCGGTTCCTCGTCGGGGTTGTACGCAGGGGCACTTCCGACTACGCTGGTGCCCTCCAGGTAGGTTGAAACGGCATTGTAGAGTTCGTAGGAACTGACTCCTGCGGCTTTCATCTTCTCCGGATTGAAAGCTATCTCCATGTAGTTCGGCGTAGCTCCCGACAGCACTACCGAGCTCACTCCTTCGATGATGGACAGGTCCTTGAGGATGTGGTCGTTGATGTACTGTTCTATCTGGTTGGTGGGCAGGTCCGCATTGACGGTGTAGGTGAGTATGGGGTCAACATTGGCTCCGCCGGTGGAGACTGAGAGCTCCGGATAGGATACTCCGTCCGGCAGTTGGTCGTAGAGGGAGCGGAGGGCCGAGGATATCTCGAACCGGACGGCGTCCACATCCTCTTTTTTCTTGAGAGTGATGTCTATGGAGCCCTCTTCCTTGCGGCTCATCGAGGATACGCGGCTGATACCCTTGATCGAGGATATATAGCCTTCAATCTTGGAGGTCACCTCACTCTCTATGACCCTTGCCGATGCATCCTGCCAGTAGAATGAAATCGACATGGTCTGCTGCTTGTCTCTCGGCAGGTACTGCAGGTTGAGGGACGGCAACATGGCCGCACCGATGACCGTAAGTACCGCGAAGATAAGCAGCACCGAGAATGACGGTATCCTGAAACCTCCTTTCATCTCCTCTTCTTCCTATAGATCCGGTAGTAAATCAATGGAATGCCGAAAATGCTGACAATCAGACCTATGATCATGCCGCCGATCATCACTATCGACATCGGGTACTGCAGGTCGGAACCCATGTCCCCACGGGTGAGGAAAGGCACCATTGCCAGTACTGTGGTCAGGGTCGTCATCAGGATCGGGTTGAGCCTGCGCGAGCCGCCTGTCATGATGGCCCTGAGCAGACCGTAGCCGTTCTCCTTTCGGAGGCGGTTGATAGTGTCGACTTTGAGAATGGAGTCGTTGATTACGATACCGCTCATCACGACTATGCCTATCATGGACATGGCGTTGATGCCTCCTCCGCATATCCACAGCAGCAGGAGTGCTCCGAAGATGTCCACCACTATCTCCGACAGGATGATAAGCGGCTGGATGATGGACTCGAACTGTGCCGCGAGTATCAGGTACAGCAGCAGTATGGCCACCACCGCTATCATCATCAGCTCCCGTATGGTTTCGCGGCTGGAGAAATATGAGCCGCTGAAAGCCACGTCCCACGTGCCGTCCTCAATGGAAATATCCCGCGCTGCTGCCATGACCTCCGGCACCTGAGAGTCGGGAATATCCAGTTCGAGGGGGTAGAAATTGCCGGACATCCCGGAGACAATGGTCTTCAGGTCCCTGCTGCGGCCTTCAGTGATGAAAGCGTTCAGGGGAATGTCGGCCCCGTCCTGGTTGCGGATGCTGCCGCTGAGCAGGTCAGCGGAGCGGTTCTCATCTCCGACCACCACGGGAATGGAGTAGTCGCCGGTGGTAATCGAGAAGATATTGTCTTCCCTGGTGCGTTTGCGGAGGGTGCTGAGGACTTCTGAGTAGGAGATGTTGTACAGGGACATTTTCTCGATATCCAGTACGAGCATTATCTGTTCCTGCCAGCTTACAGGAGAGATGTACACATCCGGTGCGGCCTCGCTTATCTCCGAGAGAATGGTGTTGAGCCGGTCCGGCTCCGGGGTGCGTCCGTCGCGGCCGCTGATCTGTACAGTCAGTTTCGAGCCGTCGCTGGAGAACATGAGGGTGAAGAGGTTGCCGGCGTCCGTGAAGTTGAACGAGGCGTCCGGGTAGTGCTCCCTGAGGAAGGCAGCGGCCTCATTCATCAGACTGTCAAGACCTTCTGCGGTATGGGCCCTGAAGTATATCTGTGCCTCGCTCTGACTCATGTCCCTGGTGTGGGGCATGAGGAACTGCTGGGTGCCGCACATCTGTGTCACCTGGGCTGTATGTGGCTTTACGGCCTCTACAAGGGTGGTGCTGCGGCGGTCGTTCTCAGTGATGGTCACAGGTCTGTTCCAGTCTACGTTGAGGACGATGTCGCTCTTGGTTACCGGAGGGAAGGTGCTCTTGTCCAGTTCCATGAACAGCAGTACGGAAAGAGGTATGGACACTGCCATCAGAGTCAGGACAATACCCTGGTGGCGGAATGTCCATTTCAGGGCTTTCTCGTAGGAGGGGCCCAATTCCAGAAAACGGTCTATGCGGGCAAGGTACTTGTTGTCCATTTTGCGTCCGCGGCGGCGGTACATCGCGTAGTAGTAGACGGGAACCACCAGGACGGCGAAGAGCAGTGAGGAGAACAGACCTACGGTGATGGCCACGGCCTGGTCGAAGAATATCTCTCCGGCTATTCCGCTGAGGAAGACGAGAGGTACGAAGACGGCGCAGTTGGTCAGGATGGAGCTGAGCATCGGGGCAAATACCTCTCCCGAGCCTATGGCCACGGCATCCTCGAGGCTGTCGCCTCTTTCCCACCGCTGGGTGATGTTGTCTATGACGATAATCGAGTTGTCCACCATCATTCCGACACTGAGTATGAGGCCGGCCAGGGAGATGATGTTGATGCTTATGCCCATGAGGAAGAGGGCGAGCATCGAGGTCAGCAGGGAGACTATGATAGTGGGGATGATGAGCAGAGAGAAGCGGAAGTTGCGCATGAAGAGCAGAATCACGATGCTGGCGAGGATGATGCCGGCGTAGAGGTTCTGTTCGAGGTTCTCTATGGTGTAGCGCAGCAGCTCGGTCTGGTCGCGGGTGACGGTGAACTCCACACCCGGATAATCATCGCGGAACTCCTCTATGCGGTCGTTCAGCTCATCCTGAAGGGTGTTCATCCTGGCATCGCTCTGCTTGATTATGGCCATGCTGACTGCCCGGCTGCCGTCGGAACGGATGAGGCAGTCCTCCGAGGCAGGCTGTTCTATGACTTCGGCCAGCTCGCTGAAACGGTAGACGCGGCCGCCGATATTGAGACGGATATTCTCTATGTCGTCCTTGGAATTGATTTCGGAGTTGAAGCGGATATTCCAGTGGTACTGGCCGTCGCGTATCGACAGGTTGCCAAGGCGTATGTTGTTGGCCTCGATGGCTTCGGAGAGCCGCTCGGGAGTGACGCCTATGGCGGTGAGCCTGTCAATGTCCGGGATGATGAGTATCTCCGGGAAGACCAGTCCGCTGAGGTCCACCATCGCCACTTCCGGTATCTGCTCTATACGCTTGGAGATGACGCTGGAGGCCAGACGGCTCAGCTCCATGGTGCGGGAGGTGTCCCGGACTGTCATGTTGACGAAGAATGCGGGGATGTCGGTCGCGCTGGACTTGAGGGCCTTGGGTCTCTCAGCCCCTTCCGGCAGGGAGGACATGGCCCTGTCTATCCGCTCGTTGACTTCCACGAAGATGAAGTCGATGTCGGCACCGTAGTCGAAGCTCAGGCGGATGATGCCCACTCCGCTCTCGGACTGGGAGCGGATGTCGGTCAGCGAGGGTATCTGCATGAGCTGGCGGCGCAGGGGCTGGAGGTATTCGTCCATCTCACGGGCGGAGCTGCCGTCGACCTTGACCTGTACTGTAATCTGCGGGATGTCCACGTCCGGCATAAGGGAGACCGGTATCAGCTTGATGGACACCGCTCCGAGGACTGCCACGGCGAAAAGCACCATGGAGACCGCCACAGGCCGTTTGATGAGCTTGCGGATCATTGTCTTACGATGACTTTAGATTCGTGTGCGAGGTTGAGGTTGCCGGATATGATGACGGCGTCACCCAGTTCCAGCTGGGCGTTGCGTTCCTGATTTACCTGTACCACATGGCTCCCGCTGTTGGACATCAGGATGTCCACGTAGACCCAGCGGGCCGAGCTGTCGGCAGCCTGATAGACGAAGAGTACATCCTCGTTGTCGCGCATGACCACCGCGCTTTTGGGCACTACCTGCTGTGCGGGGATAATCTCTTCAACGGTCACGCGGACGTTCATGCCGTCCATCATGTTGCCGTCGGAGTTGCTCACTGAGGCGGTTATCTGGATCTGCCCTTTCTCGTCCACCATGGGATTGATGGCGGTTATGCGGCCGGTATAGGTCTTCCCGGGATTGTTGAAGGGGGATATTTTCACAGGCATACCCGTTCTGACGGAGGGAATTTCCGACTCGAGGAGAGGAAAAGTGACCTCGAAACTGCTGTCGTCAATCAGGGTGCAGAACTCCTCCGAAGGAGCATTCTCATAGACTCTGGCCTTGATGCCGGCCACCTTGCCGCTGAACGGTGCCGTTATCTTCGTGCCGCGAAGGTCGCTCAGGGCCTTGCGGTAAGTCTGCTCCGCGTCGTCGTAGCCGGAGCGGGTGCGGGCGATGGCCATAGTGGCGGGAGGTACATTGGAAGTGTCCGCGTCCCCGTATCCGAAGCCTATCAGTACGTCGTTCATATCTATGCGGGCCTTGCTCAGGGCATTCTCAGCCTGAGCCAAGGCTATGGAGGCATTCTCCTGGTCGAGGGAGGCTATCAGCTCTCCCTCACGGACCTTCTGGCCGTTGATGAAATTGACCTGCTCGATGGTGCCGGTGGTCCCGAAGCGCAGGGTGCTCTTGCGGACAGCCATGAGCTTGCCGTTGCTTATGGTCTGGCGGGTGAAGTCCTGGAGTCGGAGCGTCATGGTATCCACGTAATTGCCCTTCACTGCCTGGGAGAGGCGGGTGAGGGTGTCTTCTTCCACGTCCTTTTTGTTCTGGCCGCAGGCAGCGGTGAGGACCAGCAGCGGCAGTATCAGCAGTTTTTTCATATTGTCTTATGTTTCTATTCGTCTATGAGTTTGTCAAATTCGGCGTCGAGGTCCTTGCCGTAGATATAGTCGTAAAGGGTGTCTTTGCGCAGACTGTAGTAGTAGTTCCAGTAATTGGCAAGTTCCTCTATGTACTGTGCAGAAGCCTCGTCCCTCTCATTCTGGGCCGTATTGATGTCGAGGATGCTGATACTGCCGTTGCGGAAGCGCTGGAGGGCCAGTTCGAAGCGCTCGGTGGCTATGCCGTCGGCCTTCTGCGAGACATCGCACTGCTTGGCCTGTGCGTTGAACTGTATCACCCTGATGTAGATGTCCTGGCGTCTCTCCATGATCTCCTGCTCGACCTGGGTCAGGATTATCTCCTGCTCTGTCTTGGCCATCTGTACCTTACCCTTTCCGAGACCCCAGTCCACGATAGGCACGCTGAGGCTCAGGCCGACGATTTCCTGGTCAATGGGGTTGCGGTAGGAGGATACGAAGTCGCTGCCGGTCTGGGTGAGTCCGAACTGGGCCGTGAGGGTGGCGCTGAATCCGCGGTCGGCCTTGGCCTGGGCTATGGCCGCTTCAGCCTCGATGAGGTTGATCTCGTTGTTGAGGCTGAATGAGGTGTTCTGCAGGCTGCGGGTTACGGCGTCCTCCTCGTCTATGGTGATGTCTGAATGGTGCGTGGGTGTGATAAGGGTAATCTCAGTGTCATCGGTCAGTCCGAGGTATGACCTGAGACTGAGCATGGACTGGCGCAGCTCCACTTCGGCGCTGGCTACGGCTATGTCCGCGTTGAGCAGCTGAAGCTCCATCTGCAGGAGCTCGTCCTTGGTGTAGGTGCCGATGCCGAATCTCTCCTGGGCTATGGCGTAGAGCTGTTGAGTGCTCTCGTATCGGCTTCTGGTCATCTCTAGGCTCTTCTGGGCGCGGAGCACGTTGAAAAAGTATGTTGTGGCCGTAACTGCTATCTCCTCCATGTCCTCGAGATACACGCGCTTGGACATCTCGTAGCGCTTGGGTTCGGTCTTCTTCTCCCATTTCAGCCGGTTGTACTGGAAGATGGGCTGGTAGTAGGCGATGTTGACGGGGTTGGAGTTGTAGGCCATGTCTCCGTAGGGGGAGAACTGGTCGAAGCGGTTGAGGTAGGTGTTCAGGGATACAGTACCGCCGGTGAAGGGAATGTTCTGGTCGATGGACAGCTGGAGGGAGTTGTTCATGTTGTCATTCTGGACGTAGTGCGTCTCGCCGGTCTGGGCGTCCTGCAGTGCCACAATGGAGCGGTTGTACTGCCCGAGGTCAGCCCCCAGGTTCAGTGAGGGAAGAAACTGCGCCTTGTAGGACCGGAACTGCCAGTAGCTGCTTATGAATGAGTATCTGGCCACTAATGCAGGCAGCGACTTGCTCTGCGCCAGCACAATCACATCTTCGAGGGTGAATTCCCATCGGGCAGGCCCCCCGTCGGCATCGGTCGAAACCGTATCCGTAACGGCTGTACCGGCAGTCATAATCCGTGAAATCAGCAGGCATATCGATACAGCAAGTATGTGGGGAATGTATTTCAGGTTCTTGGTATTCATGGTTAAGTACATAATTCCCCCAAAGATAAAAAAACTTTTCAGTCGGAGCAAGGAACCTCAGCAGAAACCGAAACCCACAGATTGACTTTTGGGAAGCGGTCCGTAAAATATAACAGCATTTCCCTGATATATTTTTCGTCGGTGATATTTGTCATATTTGTAATTTGTGCTACACCGATTCCTAATGTTCTGAAGGCCGCTTCGGGGGAATTTCCTACAAAATACAGCGTGCTGTCTGTCCCGTTCTTGTAGTCTACATTTACGCTTATCAGCATTTTCCCGCTGCCTTCAGGGTCGGAAAGGTCTGTAATGACAGTTTCTTTATCTAAAGGCTGCGACTTTACAATAAGACTCTGCCCATTCATCATGAATGAAAAAGAAAGGATGATTGTCGCCACACAAAAAAGTTTCATTTGTTCTATTTTAATAAATTGATACTTTTACTAACATATTTGTCCCATAGTTTATTGTTTAAAGAAGGATTTCCTTCCAAAACAATTTGTCCTGAACAATCAATTAAACAAATGTATGGGTTGTATTTGAATTTAATCCAAGGATTTTGTTTTTTAAATTCGTTTTCAAAATCTAAATAATATGGAAATGGGTACTTTATGTTATAAAGATAATTGATAATATGTTGTGCAGAACCTTTAGGAGGACAGATAATAAGTGTATAAGGACATGAATAAAAGATATTTTCGTAATATGAAATATTCTCTTTCCATAAAAAGATATTTTTAAGGTTACATTCTAAGCAGTCAGTTGAGTCTACGTATACAATAAATTTGGGAGTATTAGTGAGAATATCAGAATATAGAGCATGTTCTTCCTAAAATCCGCAACTATCATCCAATACACGATTAAGGGTAGATTTATGAGTC